>Ga0265293_10011908_pt1 | contig 11682 bp, 9 predicted proteins | sample Munlanlewell138R_FD_192505 | JGI IMG/M metagenome (GOLD analysis project Ga0265293, IMG submission 192505) | Leachate microbial communities from a municipal landfill in Southern Ontario, Canada - Leachate well 138R | ecosystem: Engineered > Solid waste > Landfill > Unclassified | place: Canada... | reverse complement strand
AAGTGGCATCAACCAGCTTGCTGGCCAAACGCAAAGCGGGTTCGTTGGTAAATACGTTGGACATGTGCCACAGCTTGCCTGCTTGCTCGGTCAGTGCGTTGACCAGCGCCGGATGGCAGTGCCCCAGACCATTGACCGCAATACCGCCTGCCAGATCAATCAGCTCGCGCCCGGACTGATCCCAGACTCGCGAGCCCAGACCACGCACAGGTACAAAACTGGCGGGAGCATAATTGGGCACCATCACCCGGTCAAAATCGGCCCGCTCTACCTGGGGCTGTTGCGTAGACATCCGGTTACTCCTAAATTTCTGGCCAAACCAAGGACCGCCCATGGCGGGCGGTCAGTATTATTCAATGTATCTCAGGCTGGCGCGGAACATGCTCGCGCCAACTTTACCTGCTTACTGGATCTGGCTTTCAAACCATGCCAGCTTTTCTTTCAGCTGCACGACCTCACCCACAATAATCAGGCTGGGACTCTCGACCTTCTGTTCTACTATACGCTTGTCGATGTCATCAAGGGTACCCAAAATTACCCGCTGCTGTGCGGTGGTACCACGCTCAACTACTGCCACCGGTGTATTCGCTGCCCGCCCATGAGCAACCAGCTGCCTGGCAATATCCGGCAGAGTACCCAGCCCCATGTAAAACACCACCGTTTGCGTGCTGGAGACCAGTTCAGTCCAGGGCAGGTTGAGATTGCCATCTTTCGGATGACCTGTGACAAAGCGCACCGACTGGGCGTAATCACGATGCGTCAACGGAATACCGGCATAACTGGAACAGCCCGATGCAGCAGTAATCCCCGGTACCACCTGAAACGGCACACCGTTCTCGGCCAGTTCTTCTATTTCTTCACCGCCGCGACCAAAAATAAACGGATCACCGCCCTTGAGGCGCAACACCCGCTTACCCTCTTTCGCCAGCTCTACCAACTTCTGGTTGATCTGGTCCTGCGGCAGGCTGTGGTTCGAAGCCGCCTTGCCCACATAAATGCGATCGGCATCGCGGCGACACATTTCGACAATTTCCGGAGAAACCAGCCGGTCATACAGCACTACATCAGCCTGCTGCATCAGTCGCAGTGCCTTGAACGTGAGCAAATCGGGATCACCTGGGCCAGCACCAACCAGATACACTTCTCCAGCCACTGGCTGCGCTTTACCGGCCAGCTTGTCCTGCACCATTTGCTCGGCCAATTGCTGGTTGCCGGCAAACACCTGCTCGGCAATCGGCCCTTGCAGGGTGTCTTCCCAAAACACTCGGCGTTGCTGCAAGTCATCAAAACACTGTTTGACTGCACTGCGGTACTTCTGCGCCAGACCCGCCAGTTTGCCGTAGCTCGCTGGCAACACGGTTTCAATTTTGGCTCGCACCAGACGTGCCAATACCGGCGCATGACCACCGCTGGACACCGCCACCATCAGCGGCGAGCGATCAACAATCGCCGGAAAAATCACACTGCACAGCTCAGGAGTATCCACTACGTTGACCGGAACATTTAGTGCTTTGGTTTCTGCAGCTACTTGGCTGTTGAGCTCGTGGTTTTCAGTCGCAGCGACCACCAGAACATAGCCAGTACAATCCCCCTGCTGCCAACCACGCAACTCATGACTGCCGCCTGTCTGCTCCAGCAACCGCTCCAGCTCCGGATGCAGCTCCAGCGTAATCACATGCAGACGGGCACCCGCCTGCGCCAACAGCCGGGCTTTGCGCAAGGCAACCTCGCCTCCACCGACCAACAAAACGGACTGCTGTTGCAGCCGGTGAAATAACGGCAGGTAATCCATTGGTACTCCTTAACGGCTTCTAGTGCCTGTGCAAATCATTCTGGCTGTGACTGTACTAACAAAAACGCGTGTTGCGTATGCTCCAAATCAAGAAGCAACCCCGACTTTCAGCCAAACACAAACATTACAGCGATTCCGGCCCGACATTTGCGCCAGGCCACCTGCATATCAGCCAGCAATTACAGTCATGCCACCCATGTAGGGAATCAGCACATCAGGCACACGAATGCTGCCATCCGCCTGTTGGTAGTTTTCCAGCACGGCAACCAGCGCCCGGCCAACCGCTAGGCCCGAACCGTTCAATGTGTGGACCAGCTCAGGTTTGCCAGTGGCCGGATTGCGGAAGCGGGCCTGCATGCGGCGCGCCTGGAAGTCCGTACAGTTGGAACAGGATGATATTTCGCGGTACTTGTCCTGGCTCGGCACCCAGACTTCAAGATCATAAGTTTTACTGGCAGAAAAGCCCATATCGCCAGTACACAGCGCCATCACACGGTACGGCAGCTCCAGCGCCTGCAGAATTTTTTCAGCATGACCGGTCAGCTCTTCCAGCGCAGCAAATGACTGCTCCGGGTGAACAATCTGCACCAGTTCGACCTTGTCAAACTGGTGTTGGCGGATCATCCCTCGGGTATCACGACCGGAAGCACCGGCTTCACTACGGAAACACGGACTGTGCGCCACCATTTTCACTGGCAGCTGCTCGGCGCCAAGGATCTCGCCAGACACCAGATTGGTCAGGGACACTTCGGCGGTAGGAATCAGATACAGGGGGGCCTGCTCTTCACGGTCGATACGGAACAGGTCTTCCTCGAATTTGGGCAGCTGGCCGGTACCCTGTAAGGCCGAAGCCTGTACCAGATAAGGCGTGTAATGCTCCTGGTAGCCATTTTCACCCGTATGGGTATTGAGCATGAACTGCGCCAGCGCACGGTGCAAACGGGCAATACCGCCACGCATCACGGCAAAACGCGCACCGGACAGTTTGGCTGCATTGGCAAAGTCCAGTTGACCCAGGTTCTCACCCAACTCGACATGATCCTTGACCGGAAACTCAAACGCTGCCGGCTCACCCCAGCGACGCACTTCCACGTTGGCATCTTCATCAGCGCCAACCGGCACCGACTCATGTGGAATGTTGGGTACACCCAACAAAATATCATCCAGCTGACTCTGGATATCGGCCAGCTCCTGCTTGGCATTGTCCAGATCACTGCCCATTTGCTCGACGGCTGCCAACAGTGGCGCAATATCTTCACCGCGTGCCTTGGCCTGACCAATTGATTTGGCACTGCTATTGCGCTCGGCCTGCAGCTGCTCTGTGTGCATCTGCACTTCTTTGCGACGTGCTTCCAGCGTGGTCAGCGCAGTCACATCCAGCGTAAAGCCGCGAGCCGCCAGCTGCTCGGCCACTTGCTGTGGCTCGGTACGTACAATTCTTGAATCAAGCATAGTGTTCTCTTGTTTAAATCCGATGTAACAGGGCTTGTGCAACACTCTTCATCCGTTTTGTTGCTCACAAACCGCCAAAAAATTTGAAAAACCACATTCCCAGCGCACAGGCCAATAATCCGCCAAGGGTATTGCCGCCGATATACAACAGCGCTCTGCCCCATTCTCCCAGCTGCAACAACATCAGGCTGTCGAGAGAAAAAGCCGAGAAGGTAGTAAAGCCGCCTAGTATGCCCGTGATCACCAGCAAACGCAGCAACGGGCTTTCGCCGCTGGCAAAATACAGCGCGCACAGACCAATGAGAAAGCTGCCAACCAGGTTGACCGTCAGAGTGGCCCAGGGTTGTTGCACCAGCAATCCCGCTGCATAACGCAACAGGCTACCCAGTGCTCCACCAACAGCAACCGCCAACAAGGCATTCATGAGCGTTTCCTGCGCTGACGTGAGCTGTGCTCATCCAGCTGACGCAAATACTGCAGCTTCTGGCTGATTTTAATTTCCAGCCCACGCTCAACCGGCTGGTAATACCGGCGTGGTTCAATACTCTCGGGAAAGTAGTCCTCACCAGCGGCATAGCCTTCCGGCTCATCATGGGCATAACGGTATTCTTCGCCATAGCCAAGGTTTTGCATCAGCTTGGTCGGCGCATTACGCAAATGCAGCGGCACCTCAAGCGAGCCCAGCTCACGCGCATCCTGCAAGGCCGCTTTGTAACCCATGTACACCGCATTGCTTTTTGCCGCACAAGCCAGATAGACAATCGCCTGGGCTATAGCCAACTCGCCTTCGGGACTACCCAGACGCTCCATCACTTGCCAGGCATCCAGACACACTGCCAGCGCACGCGGATCGGCATTGCCAATATCTTCGCTGGCCATACGCACCACTCGACGGGCTATATACAGCGGATCACAGCCTCCATCGAGCATTCGCGCATACCAATAAAGCGCACCATCCGGACTGGAGCCACGCACCGACTTATGCAAGGCGGATATTTGATCGTAGAAGGCCTCACCACCCTTGTCAAAACGACGGGGCGTATCACCCAACACCTCAACCAGTAATTGCTGATCAATGCACTGACCGTCTTCCACCAGGTCAGCAGCGTTTTCCAGCAAATTAAGCAGACGGCGGCCATCACCATCAGCCGCCTGTAACAATAGCTGTTGCGCCTCATCCGCCAGTGACAACTGACGCAGGCCCAGCCCCCGCTCTTCGCTCAAGGCTCGTTGCAGCAAAAACTGCAGCGCTGCTTCATCCAGACTTTTCAGCACATACACCCGTGCCCTCGACAGCAGTGCGTTGTTCAGTTCAAAGGACGGGTTTTCCGTGGTGGCACCGATGAAAATAAAGGTACCATCCTCGACAAAGGGTAAAAAAGCATCCTGCTGGCTTTTATTGAAGCGGTGTACCTCGTCCACAAATAAAATGCTGCGGCGCTGATACTGGGCCGCCTGATGTTTGGCCTCATCCACCGCCTGACGAATTTCCTTCACCCCCGACATCACCGCTGACAGGGTAATGAAGTGTGCATCACTGACCTGTGCCAGCAAGCGTGCCAGAGTGGTTTTACCCACTCCCGGTGGCCCCCAGAACAGCATCGAGTGCAAAGCACCCTGCTCGATCGCTTCGCGTAGCGGCTTGCCCCGCGCCAAAATATGTTGCTGGCCAGCGTACTCATCAAGGCTGGCGGCACGCAAACGGGCGGCCAGCGGCTGGTTCAGGGGCTCGGCGGCAAACAGTCCCACCATTTATTCCTCAATCACATCCACCCCGTCGGGGATGTCAAAGCGGAAATGGCTGTCAGCCAGCGGCTCGTTCAGGCGCAGGCTCATAAACAGGATATTGGTACGCTGCCCGACCGCATCGGTCAGCTGCATGTCGTAGATCAGGCCGTCCTTGAACGACAGGCGCAAGCTGTCAAACAGGGTGTCCTTGGCCAGCGGCGTGAGAAAAAAATCACTGACCGAGCCATTTTCCTTATATTCAATGTCAAAGCTGCTACGAATCTGTTTTACATCACCCGACAGCAACAGCGCCGGAGTGTGGGTCATGCGCTCGTCCATCGACTGAATGGTCACCTGCATCAGGTCAGGATCATACAACCAGACTTTTTTGCCATCGGATACCAACTCCTGCTCCAGCGGCGGCTCGGTTACCCAGCGAAACATGCCGGGGCGTTTCAGCTCCATCAGACCGCTACTTTCCTGCAGTTGCGTGCCGGTAGCATCCAGCGTCAGCTGGGAGAAACGACCCTGTAATGTGTCTGCTCCACCCAGCAAACCGGCCAGCTTGGCAGCGGCCTGTTCCTGTGCGTTATCGGCCAGCGCTGATAGTGCCAAAGGCATCAGCAGTGCGGCCAGAGACCAGCGGCGAAATGTTTTGCCCAGTTGTGTCAGCATGCAAACCTCAAATCAGTGGGTAAATCTGTTATGTGTATTCGCTCAACAGTATTGCTCAGTCCCGTACCGGTGGTGGCGCCAGAACCTCACGCGAGCCATTATGCCCTGCCGAAGAAATCACTCCGGCGGCTTCCATCGCCTCAACAATGTTGGCCGCACGGTTATAGCCGATTCTCAGCTTGCGCTGTACCGAAGAAATCGATACCCGCCGGGTTTCGGTAACAAAATGTACGGCATCGTCAAACAGCGCATCTTCTTCGCTTCCCGAACCGCCGCCTTCAGCACCACCAAAGCCGGAATCCGCCTCTTCAACACCAGCCAGAATTTCTTCAATATAGTCGGGCGCACCGCGTGCCTTCCATGCATCCACCACACGGTGCACTTCGTCGTCTGCCACAAAAGCACCATGAACCCGAATCGGCAGGCTGGTACCGGGTGGCAAGTACAGCATGTCACCATGGCCCAGCAACTGTTCGGCGCCGCCCTGATCCAGAATGGTACGTGAGTCGATTTTACTGGATACCTGAAACGCCATACGGGTCGGAATATTGGCCTTGATCAGGCCGGTAATCACGTCCACCGACGGACGCTGAGTAGCCAAAATCAGATGGATGCCAGCAGCCCGCGCCTTTTGTGCTATCCGTGCGATCAGCTCTTCTACTTTTTTACCGACGATCATCATCATGTCGGCAAACTCATCCACCACCACCACAATGGTTGGCAACTTGGCCAGCTCATCCGGTTGGTCATCGGGACTCTCCCGCACAAACAGCGGATCAAACAACGGTTCACCAGCCAATATGGCTTCCTTGACCTTGCGGTTATACCCGGCCAAATTACGCACGCCCAGCTTGGACATCAGCTTGTAGCGACGCTCCATTTCAGCCACGCACCAACGCAAGGCATTGGCCGCTTCTTTCATGTCAGTGACAACCGGGCACAACAGGTGCGGAATCCCTTCATAAACCGACAGCTCAAGCATTTTCGGATCAATCATGATCAAGCGTGCATCTTCCGGCGCTGACTTGAACAGAATCGACAAAATCATGGCGTTGACACCCACCGACTTACCCGACCCCGTAGTACCTGCGACCAGCAAGTGTGGCATCTTGGCCAGATCTGCTATCACTGGCTGGCCGCCAATATCGTGCCCCAGCCCCAGCGTAACCGGTGATTTGGCTTCATCGAACACTTCGGTTTCCAGTACTTCGGCAAAACGGACGATCTGGCGGTCTTCATTGGGCACCTCAATGCCCACAGTCGTTTTACCGGGAATGACTTCCACCACCCGCACACTGATCATTGCCATGGAGCGGGCCAGATCCTTGGCCAGATTGGTAATACGGCTGACCTTGATGCCCGGCGCCAGTTCGATTTCAAAACGGGTGACCACTGGCCCCGGATGCACCGACTCAACCTGCACCTCGACCCCAAATTCTTTCAGCTTAATTTCCAGCAGGCGCGACATGGCCTGCAGCGACTCTGCCGAATAGCTTTGCTTCTTCGCCTGTGGACGGTCCAGCAGGCTCAACGGCGGCAAACTGCCCGGTGGCGCATCATCGACAAACAACTGCACCTGCTTGTCTTTCAGCGCACGCTTGCTGGGTTCTGCCTGCGGCGCTGTCACAGTTACTTTAGGTTCCTGACGCGCGCTTCGACTTTGCACCTGCTGCTCCAGATTGCGCTCGCGCTGAATAACCCGCTCACGCACCCGTTGCTGCTCAACCTTATCAGTCACCACCGGTACCACCACATCATTCATCTGCGCCTCCAGCTGCCGCTCACGCTGCTGCCGGTGCTGACGATTTTGCACACTGTCCCAGACACGCTGCACCACACTGCCCAACCAGCCAGTCAGACGAATCGCCCCCTCGCCCAGCAACTCCATCATGCGAAACCAGGACAGGTTGGTAAACAGGGTAACTCCAAACATAAATGCAGCCAGCAGCAGCAGCGTGGAACCTTCCAGGTTCAACCAGAGTTTGAGTGGTCGTACCAGCTGTTCACCAAGAATATTAAAATTGACCGGACGCACCAGGGGCTCGCCAAAATGCAGCGCGGCCAGACCTGCACCAGCCACGACAACCAGCACCAAACCTAGCACCCGCACCAATAATAAACCCGCCCGCCAGTTCAGCGGCTGGTAACGCTGCCGGAACACCAGCGCCGTTTTCAACATAAACACCAGTGGCAGCAGCCAGGCAAAATAGCCCAACACACTCAATAAAAAATCTGCCAGCCAAGCTCCCAGCCGCCCACCAGCGTTAGCAATCTCAATCGTTTGACCAGCCGCGCTGCTAAACCCGGGATCGCCCGCATCAAAACTGAGCAAAATCATCCACAAATAAATGCACAACACCGCCAGCACAATGAGCACGCCTTCTTTCAGGCGCAAACGTACCTGTTGCTGCCACTTGGGCAGCTCCGCCGCCACCGCTGATCCTGTCTGTTTCAATCCTGAACCCATACCACTAAATTATTTGTTGGAAAAGTTGCTTATTGTACGGCCTGTACAGATTATTTTCATGCCCGCTGTTCTCTGTCCACACTATGCTTACGCATCAAACATGCCGGCCAATCGCCACACCCAGTACGCCTTCACTTTTCACGTCGTCGCCTTGCGCTATACTTCGCCCTCTCTTATCTACAGGCGAAAGCCTTGCTTTGTTCTGGAACATGCCATGCCCCGCTGGATCGATCGCCACTCTGATACCTTCCCGCCACTGGAAAGTGCACTGCGCTCACCCGATGGTTTGCTCGCGCTGGGCGGCGACCTGTCTGCCAAACGACTGATCAATGCTTATCGTCATGGCTGCTTTCCTTGGTACAGCGAAGGCCAGCCACTGATGTGGTGGTCACCAAATCCGCGCACCGTACTGTTCCCCGACGAGCTGCACATACCACGCAGTTTGCGTAAAACCATGCGCAGTAACTACTTCCAGATCACCTATGACCAAGCATTCGAAGCAGTCATTGCCGCCTGCGCCGAACCCCGCTGCAGTGACAACGGCACCTGGATTACTCCAGACATGCAAGCTGCATACTGTGAACTACACCGCCTTGGACACGCCCACTCGGTAGAAGTTTGGCATCAGGCGCAACTGGTCGGCGGCCTGTACGGCATTGCCATGGGCAAGCTATTTTTTGGCGAGTCGATGTTTACCCGCATGAGCGATGCTTCCAAAGTCGGCTTTGTCACATTGGTGCAAGACTTGCTGCAGGCAGGTTTTGTACTGGTTGATTGCCAGATGCCAACCGAACACCTTGCCCGCTTTGGTGCACGCAACATTCCCCGCAGGCAGTTTCAGCAATATTTACAGCAGCATCTGAATCAGCCATCCGGCATGATCTGGAGCCGCACATGACACAACTGCAACAACTGCGTTTTTTCCTGACCACCGAACAGCCTTGTGGTTATCTGCCGCAAACCAGCCAGTCAGCTTGCCTTGATCCACTGCAACCCATTGATGCCGACATTCTAGGCGCGTTATCACAACAGGGGTTTCGCCGTAGCGGCTCCATGGTATACCGCCCACATTGCCCTGCTTGCGCCGCCTGTATTCCGGTACGCATTGTCGTGCAAGACTTCACGCCCAATAAAGGCCAAATCCGCACCGGCAAGCGCGGCCAGCAGCTGGAAGTGATCGAACAAACGCCCGCACTGACAGATGAATACTACCTGCTGTATGAGAACTACATACGCACGCGCCATGCCGACGGCAGCATGTTCCCACCCTCACCCGAACAGTTCAGGGATTTTCTTGCCCACGACCTGCCCTTCGCCCGCTTCTTTGAATTTCGCCTGAATGACCAGCTACTGGCCATAGCCGTCAGCGACCGGCTGCCTGACGGCCTGTCAGCGGTGTACAGCTTTTATGATCCTGACGACCGCTATTACAGCCTTGGCCGGCAAACCGTACTTTGGCAGATCGAATACTGCCGCCAACTGGGCCTGCCCTACCTGTATCTGGGCTATTGGATTCGTGACTGCCGAAAAATGAGCTATAAAATCGATTACCAGCCACTGGAAGCCTGGATCAATGGTGTCTGGCAGCCACTGTCTCCATAAACTGTGGTGTAAACCTGCATTTATTACTGCAAACCGGAAGAAAATTCCGCTTTACACACAGCCATTGTAATTATCAATTCTTTGCCATTTGCGATTGACCTGCCATAGCAGGTATAATACGCACCTTTTTACGGCCCTGCACTCTTGGCAGGCCCTGATTTTATTTGAGGATTTGACTGCATGTCCAAAGAAGACAGCTTCGAAATGGAAGGTACTGTCGTCGACACCCTGCCTAACACCATGTTTCGTGTAGAACTGGAAAACGGGCACGTTGTTACTGCGCACATTTCCGGAAAAATGCGCAAAAACTACATCCGCATCCTAACGGGTGACAAAGTTCGTGTCGAATTGACCCCTTACGACCTGAGCAAAGGCCGCATAACCTACCGCGCCCGCTAACAGCTCCGTCAGCCCTAACCGGCTATACATAATAAAAACGACCCGCCAGCGGGTCGTTTTTGTTTTAAAGCTGTATTTATGCTTGCTGCAAGGGTTGCGCTAGACAACGCGGCTGCGCTGGAAAAGCACCCTGCAACGCCATAAATAGTGTTGCAGGGCTGACATGAGCAAACTAGCAACCTGCTTGGGAAATCTGTGCTCGGCAGAAACACAGCATATTCCTAGCCACCAGCCGCGCTTAAAGACTCGGTAACAGCGACGGTTTCGCCTCCACCACACAGTGCAGCTTCAAAGCGTCACCCTCTACATCAAAGCGGGCTATCCCGCCCTGTTCGGCCAGCTCGCCAAACAAGATCGCATCAGCCAACGGCTTCTTGACATGCTCCTGAATCGCTCGTGCCATCGGTCTCGCACCCATCGCCGGGTCATAGCCTTTTTCAGCCAGCCAGTACCGCGCTTCCGGGGTGACTTCCAGCTGCACATGCTTGTCTTCCAGCTGCGCCTGCAACTCGACCAGAAACTTGTCCACTACCGAAGCCAGCACTTGCTCACTCAAGCGGCCAAACTGGATGATCGCATCCAGCCGGTTACGAAACTCGGGCGAGAAGCCTTTTTTGATCACTTCCAGCGCATCAGTGCTGTGGTCTTGTTCGCTAAAGCCGATTGAGGCACGTGAGGCGCTCTCTGCACCCGCATTGGTGGTCATCACCAGAATCACATGACGGAAGTCCGCCTTACGCCCATTGTTGTCAGTCAGAGTACCGTTGTCCATCACCTGCAGTAGCAGGTTGAACACATCCGGGTGGGCCTTCTCGATTTCATCCAGCAACAACACACAATGCGGCTGCTTGGTCACGGCCTCGGTCAGCAGTCCGCCCTGATCGAAACCTACATAGCCCGGTGGTGCGCCAATCAGGCGTGACACTGTGTGTCGCTCCATGTACTCAGACATATCAAAGCGCACCAGTCCGATACCCAGCGAGCGCGACAACTGCTTGGCCACTTCGGTTTTACCCACACCGGTGGGGCCAGCAAACAGAAACGAACCAACCGGCTTGTTAGGCTCGCGCAATCCCGCCCGCGCCAGCTTGATTGCCGAAGCTAACGCATCAATTGCTTCGTCCTGACCAAATACCGTCAGACGCAGATCACGCTCAAGGTTACGCAACTGGCTTTTGTCCGAGCGACTGACCTGACGGCCCGGTACCCGGGCAATTTTCGCCACCACCTGCTCAATCTGCTCAACATCAATTTGCCTGGCCCGCTCAGACTCAGGCTTCAGCCGTTGATAGGCACCCGCCTCGTCCACTACATCGACAGCCTTGTCAGGCAACAGTCGGTCACTGATATAGCGTGCCGACAGCTCGGCTGCTGCTTGCAGGGCTTCATCGGTATAAGAAATGCCATGATGCTCTTCAAAGCGCGACCTAAGCCCCTGCAGAATCTGCGTGGTTTCGCCAACGCTGGGCTCGACCACATCAATTCTCTGGAAACGGCGCGCCAAGGCACGATCCTTCTCGAATATCTCGCGATACTCCTGAAAGGTGGTAGAACCAATACAGCGAAT
>Ga0265293_10011907_pt1 | contig 11682 bp, 11 predicted proteins | sample Munlanlewell138R_FD_192505 | JGI IMG/M metagenome (GOLD analysis project Ga0265293, IMG submission 192505) | Leachate microbial communities from a municipal landfill in Southern Ontario, Canada - Leachate well 138R | ecosystem: Engineered > Solid waste > Landfill > Unclassified | place: Canada... | reverse complement strand
ACAGGAATCAAGAATCAAAATTGCATTACCCTTACTCATTTCATTAAATTTTTCCAACAGCACTGCCGTATCCAAATAGTCATATTCTTTATTCCCGGGTAAGTCTGCAACAATCAAATCACCGCTTCCGGTTCCGCCATGACCGGCATAGTAGACAAGGAGCAGGTCATTTTCTTCCAGTTGCTCTATCTTTTCCTCAATTTTACTCAGCACATTTACTTTTGTTGGGAAAGTTAAGGGGTCTGCATTCACTATTTCTCTTTCTTGTAGCATATAAGTAATACTTAAATCTTGGTTTAACTTAGAAGCCAGTTGCTCCAAAGCTTCACCGAACTCTTTTACATCCCTTATTGTCCCGTTAAGTTGCCTTGCTATAGATAGAAACTCATTATTTGTATAACCTCCCCAATAATCCAATCCAATCAAAACTGCCTCAATTTTTGGTTTAGGTGGTTTTTTTACAAGTAATTCACAGGATGAAAAGAGTAATAGAGCTAAAGAGATTATAAGAATAAGAAGTCTAGTTTTTCTCATCGACAATCTCCTTTTGAGTATCAAGCTTCCACTTAAAGCCAACTGTTGTCGAGACCGAGAGATAGGAGTCTCTTACATCCAAAGAGATAGGCACTGTTAAAACCCAGTGATTTTTTTTCTTATTGGGAGCTATTTCGTATTCAGGGGCGACTGTGAATCTGAAAAGGGGAATCATTTCACTAGTTTGGGTATAGACAGAGACAAAAGCTGCTGTTGCTGCCCTAAAAGCAAAGTAGTCATTTATGTGAAAAGTATAATTTAAAGAGGGGCCGACAGCGACAAACGGGCGCCAGATAGTAACTCCGTGAACAATTGAACGTGTCGTGTAATAGCCACTTATTGCCAGCGATAACTCACTTTTTTTAGTTAGTCTTAATATTACAGGCTCAAGTGAGGTGCCTAAAGTAAGATGGGTTCTGACGGGTAATTCATCGTTGTGTTTCTCTGCCGGTATACTCTGATAAACTCCCAGCTCCGTAGTGACACTGATGCCCTTCTCAATTGCAACACCGCCAAAGAGGGCATTTGATAAACTAAAAAGAGAGAAAATAAAAAATATCTTTAAAAGAATTCTCTTTTTACTTCCCATAGTGGTTCCAATATACTGTTTTTAATGCAAAAAGGCATATAAAAATAAATATCGGAAAAAATGATGAATTTACTTCACCGATAAATCTTAATATCCTCGAGGCGGATTGAAAGATTAATATTGTCTGTCTCTATTTTAGAAGAGCTATAAGCCAAAAGAGGATAAGAGTTCCACTCACACCTTAAAAGGTACCTTCCCCCCTGATACTCTTGTGCTACAATTTTTACATCCTCAAAGAGCAGATGATTTTTATACTCTGCCATAGGCAAAGAAAAATTTGTCTGTAAAACTACATCTTCAGGTCTGAAAAAGATGTCGTAACTCTCTTTTGCTAAGAAATCGGGTCTTTTATTCTCATTAATAACCAAAGCTTTTTCAATCATGCTGCTTGGCAGCAGAGTTCCCTCCCCCATAAATTGAGCGGCAAACAATGTTGCCGGGTTGGTATAAATCTCTTCGGCAGTATCAAATTGAACCATTTTTCCCTCTTCCATCACAACGATACGGTCACTGATGGTTAAAGCCTCTTCTTGGTCGTGGGTCACATACAAGGTAGTAATGCCTGTAGCAGAATGGATTTTCTTAATCTCTTGGCGCAGATGTTTTCTCATTTTTGCATCCAAAGCACTCAATGGTTCATCCAAAAGCAACAGCTGCGGTTCACTGGCCAAAGCCCTGGCTAAAGCGACTCTTTGTCTTTCCCCGCCGCTTAAAAGGCCAATTTTTCTTTTTTCGTAACCCTGAAGACCAACTAATGCGAGCATCTGTTTTACCTTTTCTTTGCGCTCTTTTTTGGAAAGTTTTTTAAATCTGAGACTGTAAGCAATGTTCTTTTCCACATTGAGATGGGGGAAAAGGGCATAATCTTGAAACACCATCCCAATATTGCGTTCCCAGACCGGTTTGTCGTTTATCAACTGGCCATTTAAGGTTATAGAGCCCTTTGTACACGGAATCAGACCGGTAATCAGCTGTAAAGAGGTGCTTTTCCCACATCCGGAGGGACCGACAATACTGACTAATTCTCCCTTCTCAACTTTTAAATCCAATTTCAGAGTAAACTCGGGATAATTTACCTCAATGTTGGAACAAATCAGACCCATTTATTTTATTTCCCCCCTTTTTGCCAATTCACTGACAAAGAAAACAACTGCACATATTAATATTAAAATCGTCCCTAAAGCACAGGCACCGGCAAAGTTATAAGAACCGATGAGACGGTAGATGATAATCGGTAAAGTTACCAACGAAGAGTCGGCCAATGTCAAGGTTGCATTGAGTTCCCCTATTGAGAGGGCAAATCCAAAGGCAAAAGCGGTAATCAGAGCCGATCTGAGCAGCGGCAGTTCTACAAACCAAAAGGTCTGTCTGACGTTTGCCCCCAATGTAAGCGAAGCCTGAGTATAACTAAAAGATATTTTTCTGTACTCTGGTAAAACCGTCCTTAATACAAAGGGGCTGATAATTACGACATGGGCCAGCACTACCAGAGCCCTGCTGCCTAAATGGGAGGGGTTAAGCCAATTGGAGATTAAAAGATACCCTAAACCGATAATTACCGAGGAAACAGCCATCGGCAGCATTGCAAAAAGCTCCAAGGAGAGTGAGTAACGCCCCTTTTGATTTCTGAGACGGCTGCTCAGTAAAGTCGAAAAAACTAAGCCCACAAATGAGGCTAAAAAAGCTATAACAAAGCTCAAAAGCAGAGCAGAAGCAGCCACACCCATAATCGACGAACTGACTTGCGATGAACCAAACAGTTCTTTATACCACCTTAACGTAAAACCGACCTTGCCACCCCGGGAAACCGGTGCGGTAAAAGAGCGATAAACAATACCGCCTAAAGGACCCAACACAAACAGTGAAGAGAAGGCTAAATAGATGAAAATAAGGATTTTTATGAGTACGGACTTCTCTCTTCGGATCAACCTTTTTTGGTCTATTAGCTCAATCTCCTCTTGGTGAGCCACCAACCGTTGAGTCCAGATATAAACTCCGACTAAAATTATATTCACAACTATCGAGAGCAAACTCAAAGAGGCAGCCCCTTCCAAATCCAAGAGCATTCGGGCTCTCCTGTAAATCTCAACTTCCAAAGTCGTAAAGCGGGGTCCTCCGCCCAAAACCAGAAGAATGGCAAAACTTGAAAAGCAAAATAAGAAAATCAGAGTCGAGGCACTTAAAATCGGAGGAATAAGACGGGGTAAAGTAATTGTTCGAAAAATTGTTAATTTTTTGGCTCCCAATGTCATAGCCGCATCGTTGTAACGGGAGGGTAGTTGTTCCCAAAAAGTCGAAATAAGGGCCAAAGCGATAGGGAAATTGTAAAAAGCATGAGCGGCAATGACCGCTTTAAAGGTGTATAAAATCTTAAGGGGAGGTTCTTCCAACTTAAAAAGAGCCATTAAAAGCTGATTTAAAAGACCGCTGTTGCCATAAAATATTACAAACCCCAAAACAACTAAGATAGAGGGAAGAACAAAAGGGATTACGCTGATTGCTTTTATTAATTTTTTGCCAAGGAAAGTGTAGTTGGCCAACAGATAGGCTCCCGGTAAAGCAATCAGAATTGAAACAACTGTGCTGATGAAAGCCTGAAAAAGGGTGAACCGTAAAATCCGCCAAGTGTAGGGGTCTTTCGCTAAAAGAAAGACCCTGCTTAACGTAAATGTTTTATCTTCGCCGACAAAAGCTTTTGTTAGGATGAAAAGAAGGGGAACCATAAACAGCAGAGCCAACAGCAACACACTAGGAGTGCCGACAATTTTATAAAAAGAGGAGCTCTGTAAAATTGAACCGGAATCGGCAATTCCCCCTTTTCTTAATTTCATCTACTGACAACCTCTGTCCATTCATTAAGCCACTTATCCCTAAACTGTGCAATCTCTTCACTGTCGAGAAACAGAGAGGGATTTGCTTTGGGAGCCCAATCAAAAGCATCGGGCAGTTCAACTTTCTCGTTAACCGGATACATAACATTGGCAACTGCTATCTCAAGTTGCGCATCGGTAAGCAGAAAATCGATAAACTCTTTAGCCTGTTCAATATTTTTACTGCTTTTTAATATACCGGCACCCTCGATAACTCCAAGATTGCCCGAATCAAACAATGTTGCCTGATAACGTTCAGTCCCTTCGTTCATGATATGATAAATAGGACTGGTAGTATAACTGATTACTAAAGGAGCTTCCCCTTGGGTAAATAACCCATAGCCGCTGGACCACCCGTCGGCAATCGTCAGGACATTTGGTTTAACGGCTTCCCACCACTTCAGATACTCCTCTTTATAAACTGCAATTGTCCACTGCAATAACCCCATTCCGACGTTACTTGTTCTTGGGTCAATTAAGATAAGAGACTTTTTCCATTTCGGATCCAACAAATCGTCAAACGATTTAGGGGGTTCTTTTACTTTTTGAGAATCGTAAACAAAGGCATAGTTTCCGTAGTTAAAAGGGAGCAGAGTATATTTCGGATCAAAATGGAGAAAGCTGGGGATATCTTTAAGTGCTTCGCTTTCATAACTTATAAGAAGATCTTCGGCGTAAGTTTCGTGCAGCAACTCATTTGTTATCCCGATAACAACATCGGCTTTAGGTTTAGACTTCTCCAAAACAAGCCTTGTTAAAAGCTGTCCTCCCGTACCCGAAGAGACCAGATTAACCTTAATTCCGCTCTTTTGCTCAAACTCTTTAACAATGGCAGGACCGGGTCCCCATTCAGAGACAAAAGAATCATAAGCATAAACAGTGAGATAAGCTGTGGTTGCCGGCTCCTCTTTTGCTCCCCGGCCAAACAGGGCAAGAGGAATAAAGAATAGAGCCAGAATCAAATAAATGTAGCGCTTTAACATAAAAAGCACCTCCTTAAAAAATTCTGCCTATGGGGATTTGTTTATGAGTTCACAAAAGTCCCTTCGCTGGCATTACCCAGATCAGGTTCAACGGGTGTAATCTCAGGCCGAAGAACTCGACCACCCCAAGACGATTACAGGTTATTGATATTACCAATGGTTGTCAAGGAGACCCAATACTTTAGCATTATAGCTTATAACATCTAAAATAGAGCTTGTGTTAAACGGTCCGGGGAAATTGATTAACTGCACATAATCCCGATTCCCACTCTTAAATGATTCGCCTTGGACAGAGTGCCAGTTGTCGATGATAAGATCGGCATCCAGACCCTCTATTTTTATGATATCCCCTAAAGTCAAATCCTGCGGACCGAAAACAAATAAAACATCGTAGCCTAAAAACTGTGCAAAATCTTTGTGATGGTACTGAACAACTGCTTTGATGCTTTTTCTTTTATCTCTGTTTTCACTGAGCTTTGAACTCAGTTTATCCAACTCATTTTTCCACAGTTCAAACTCTTTTTGGGTATTTAGAATCTCGGCAACATTTTTGACCGAAACAACCAGTTTGTCGGGAGAGTTGTTTGTATTTACAAGGTGGAGGTTGTTTTCATCCAGATTGGCAGCCTTTACCAAGTTTTTAATGAAACCCTCATACCCGGCCCAGAAAACCAAATCGGCTTTGCTGGCTTTTATTATATCGTTGGGAGAAAAATCGTACTCAGGAGGATGACGTAATTCAACAGGGGCTAAAACCTGCACTTTTTGGTTGGTCGCAGCCTCAACAATACCCCCGACCCAACTGGTTGAAGCAACGATTGAAATATCATCCTCGGTTAAATATAAATCCTTTGTTCCCTGAGCAAAGACAAAAAAATTCAAAACAAACAGTAACATAAAGACAACTTTAAGATTACGATACATACAAACACCTCCCTATTTTAAACGATTAATTATCATCACAACTGCCAATATCAAAGCCGAGACAAGAGCTGCGGTTGAACCCAAAGGGAGATTCAGTAACAGGGCTCCAAAAAAGCCTCCCACGGCAACAACAAGACCGAACAGACAAGAGAGTAACAGTGCAGTTCCGAAGTTCTTGGCGACCCTTAAGGCTGCCATTGCCGGCAGTAAAATTATTGCATCTACCAACAGTGCCCCAACCAACCTAAGAGCGGTTGCTATTCCCAGTCCGAGTAAAACAAACATCAGTCCGATGATTTTCTCGACTGGGACACCCAGCAGATGAGCCAGTTCTCTGTTTAACAAAACCAGTTGAATCTCTCTGTAAGCGACAAAAAATGTTAATACAACGGCCAATCCCACAAGAAATGTGAAAATTAAATCGCCTTTGGACATCATTAAAATATTGCCGGCAAAAATATCGAAAACCTGCATTGCCGGTACACCCGTTACAGCCAAAAGAATAAATGCTCCCGCCAAAGAACCCGTCATAAAAAGACCGCTGATACTGCTTGCTGTAATCGATTGTCTGTTAACCATGAAACCCATGGCAAAAGAGGCACACAGAACCGCGGCGTAAGCTCCCAATGTTGAGGAAAATCCTAAAGCCAACCCTGCGGCGGCTCCCAGTAAGCCGACATGCATCAGTGTGAAACGGATAGCCGTCAGAGAAAGTGAAACAATGATTATCCCCAACAACGATAAAGTTAACCCCCCAATCACCATTGCAAAAAAAGCATTTCTGATAACACCGACGGAGAAAGCAGACAAAATAAGATCAACCATCTAATCTGATCCTCCTAAAGAACCGCCCTCCAAATAGTATGAACTGTTAAAATTTATGTTTTGCAGGTTTTCATGACTGACTACTATTAAAGTAAAGTTCAACTCTTGCCAAAGGTCATCAATGAGTTCAATAAGTTCTTCTTTGGCGTAAGAATCCAAATAGGTGGTAGGTTCATCCATCATTAGGAGCTTTGGATTTCTGATAAGGGCTCTGCCTAGGGCAACCTTTTGCCTTTGGCCTCCCGATAAACTTCTGATATCCCTTTTTGCAAAGCCGTCCATTGAGATACTTTTTAAAGTATTTTTGACTCTCAGACGATCTTCTCTCTTTGAACGCCTCAGATAGGAAAATTCAGTTGACCATAATCCCAGTAAAACACTCTCCTCAACAGAGACCGCTATTTGGGTCTCCTGTTGGATTTGGGTTAAAATACCAATATGTCTGCGGATAGTTTGCCTGTAGCGGTTGTTTGTCAGGGGTGTGTTTAAGACTGCAACTGAGCCCGACCAAGGCTCCAAAGAGCCTCCAATCAATTTTAAAAGTGTGCTTTTCCCGCTGCCGTTTGATCCATTAATTAAAACCTTTTCTCCCTGAGAGATACCCAACGTAATATTGTTTAGCACGGGTTTTTTAGAATAACCGACACTCACATTTTTCAGAGAAACTATAGAGGAATCACCCATTTTTAAGACTCCCGTAAAGGGAATCGGTTGCCACAACAGTAACATTGCCGACAACGTTTTTTTGACTGAGCAATTCATCCGACCATTTTTTTATCTCTTCTTTGATTCCCGAAACAACCAAAATCTTAATCACCATCTCTTTATCAAGATGCATCTGTAAATTTGCCAATATTTTAAGGGAGTTGAAAATCACAACTTTATTCAGTTTTGTTCTATAATCAAATATTAAAGAAACTGTGGCTGTTGCAACTGATAAATTATCGGTATCTTCTTTTATCAACTTCTCTCTGACTAAGCTTCTGATGGTTTCGGAGCGGTTGGGAAACTGTCTCTTTTCTGTATATTTGTCCAAAAGCGTAACAAGTTCTTTTTCCATTGAAACACCGAAACGGATTAGATTACTCATAGCTGCCCCCAAACCAATAGTAGCACAAACTGTTTTAATCGTGCTACTAGTTGTGTTAAAAAGATTGTAAAGCAAATTGCAACAGTCTATTATTAAGACATGGAAAAATTAGTTTTTAATGAGACGATGCAACAAATCGACCAAGAAGCTCAGATTAAATACAAGATTCCGTCAATTGTATTGATGGAACAGGCTGGGCTGTTAGCCTTTCAGCAGTTATTAAAAGAGCAAAGTGATTTTAAAAGAATCTTATTTGTTGTGGGAGGCGGAAACAACGGTGCCGATGTCTTAGTGATGGCTAGGGTAGCCCATAACATGGGCATCGAAAAGTTTACAATTCTCCTTTCGGCAAAGAGACTCTCTGAATTATCGTCTCTTCACCGCGATATCTCAAAAGAGTTAAACTTTAAGATGGTAGAGGCTTTCGGAGAGCAACCTAAAATTTCCAAAGAGGGGATGGACTTAATCGAGAAAGCAGATTTAATTGTCGACGGACTGACCGGGAGCGGATTAACCGCTGAACTCAACAGCCAAACCCAAGAGTTGGTAAAACTGATTAATTGGCAAAGAAAAAGGGGTGCTTTTATTATCAGCATCGACTCTCCAAGCGGTTTCTGCGATGAAGTCGGCGGTAATTTTGTCCATATAAAAGCCGATTTAACCATTACGATGGGGCTACATAAAATAGGGGCTTTTCACCCCAACAGCCGAAACGGTTGGGGGAAAATAGTAAAAATAAACCCCTCTTTTCCATTGAAGCTTCTAGAAGAGAAAGAAGCCGAAGCCTTTTTGGCAACCAAAGATGATTTAAAACTCCATCCTATCAAAGAAGATGCCTATAAAAACCAAAAAGGGCATTTAGCTCTGTTTGCGGGAAGTCAAAATTACAGCGGAGCTGCCTCATTGGCCGGCAGGGCAGCGTTTTTTAGCAGAGTAGGCCTAGTGACACTGTTTTGCGACAGTGAAATCTGTAACGCAGTGGTGGGAGCCAATCCGTCAGTGATAGGCAGACCTTTGGATAACAAAAAAATTGTCGATTACAAAGAGCTCAATAAAACCTACCAGGCAATTGCCGCCGGTCCCGGATGGTCAACCGACAGGGATGCCCAACTGATTCAGTTACTAAAAGCTGATATTCCCATGGTTCTTGATGCTGATGGGATAAATAATCTCTCAACTCTTATAAAAGAGGGGAGAGTTGATTTAGACAAGAAAAGGGAACTGGTAATTACCCCCCATCCCGGTGAGTTTGACCGATTGGCTGCCTCTTTGGGCCTTCAAGTCAAAACCGGAGAGTCGTCTGTTAAAGAGTTCATTGAAATTCTCAAAGAGGTTGCAAACCGCTTAAACTCCCTTTTGGTTTATAAAAGCAGTGTCACTTGGATAGTGGCACCCGACGATAAACCCACTGTTGTCGAGGGGCTAAACAACGCTTTGGCAGTTGCAGGCAGCGGCGATGTGCTTACCGGGATAATCGGTTCTTTGTTGGCTCAAGGCTATCCCCTAAAAGAAGCTGCCGTTAACGGTGTATTGATTCACAAAGAAGCCGCCGTCAGGGCCAGAGAGGCTTTGGGGTGGTTTGATTCAAGCAGTTTAATAAATTATATTGGATTGGTATGCAGAGAATTTGAAAAGGGGAAAGTGTGACATACCAGCTCTATTTTTTGACTATTGTTTATCTGCTTTTGGGATCTGCACTTTTTTTAGTCGACGAGTATGGGGGTCGGTATCTTCTTCTCTTAAGACTGAAAAATTTTACCGTTTCAAAAGCCGTAATTCCACTGACATTCTCAATAGCGGGAATAATTTTAGGTATTTTAAAAATCTTTATTACCGTAAAACCCGGACCGCCGCTGTTAGGAGACCTTGTACCGACCTTTTTTTTGTTTGTGGTAGCGTTTTATCAACTGATACTCTTTGTCAGAATCGTCCGTTTTGACAAGAGCGTTCTTAAAAGACAGAAAGAGGCTCTGGATAAAACAGGTTCCTTTATTGAGCAGTATAAAAGGAACCTGGGTTTTACCCTCTTAATTGTTGCAACACTCCATTTTTTGTTTCCGGGTGCAATTCTCTTATAAAATCGTCCCGTGAGGGATAATGGCATTTTTATGAATCACAATTATCCCGTCATGGATTGAGTAATTGGAATAGTCACCGTCTAGCCGTTCGATATCATCAATACCGATACGACACCCATCCCCGATACGGGCATTTTGGTCAATAATGGCTTTCCTAATAATCGTAGCTCTTCCAATCCCTATATTCGGGATTTTACGGCGAGCATTCTCAGTTTTCTCCTCAATTGTCTCGTAATAAGAAGCTCCCATACAATAGACACCGTCCAAACTGGCACCGGATTCAATTAATGTCCTAACTCCGATAATGGAATTGACGATATAAGCGTTGGTTATAATAGAACCTTCACTGGTCAGTGAGGTGCTTATGTTACAGAAATTTATTTTAGTGGCGGGCAGATGACGTCTGTGGGTATATATCGGCATCTCTTCGTTGTAAAAATCAAAAGCCGGTGTGATGGAGGCTAAATCAAGGTTGGTATCATAGAAAGCTTTAATAGTCCCGATATCTTCCCAGAATCCGTCAAAAAGATATGCAGAAACTTTTTGGGTTTTTATCACATCGGGAATAACCTCTTTGCCAAAATCGGTTGAAGTGGAATTTTCTAAAAGTTCATGCATCGCGTGGGCATCAAAAATGTAAATTCCCATTGAAGCCAGATACTCGTTGCTGTCATCGGGGATTTGGTTCAGTCTGTTTTTAAGGAGTTTGGTCGGAATTCTATACTCCCCGATATCCAAATCGGGAGCCGGTTTTTCATAAAACTTTTTAATATAACCATGTTCATCGCATCCGATGATTCCCAAACCGGTTGCCTGGGAACGGCTGATAGTTTTTGCGGCGATGGTTAAGACAGCTCCGCTCTCAATATGGGTTTTCAACATATCCTGAAAATCCATCCTGTAAAGCTGGTCTCCGCTGAGAATCACATAGTAATCGGCATCTTGGTCGGCAAAGTGCCTTAAGTTTTTGCGTACTGCATCGGCAGTCCCCTGATACCAGTCGTTGCTGTGGTATGTTTGTTCGGCAGCCAGAATCTCTACAAAGCCGCTGGAGAAGGTATCAAAGATGTAAGTGTTAGAGATGTGGTTGTGTAAAGAGGCCGAGTTAAATTGAGTCAGAATGTAAATCTGTCTGAATCCGCTGTTTATGCAGTTGGAAATCGGGATATCGACAAGACGGTATTTTCCTGCAAAAGGGACAGCCGGTTTAGACCTGTCTTTGGTTAAAGGATACAATCTTGTTCCCTTTCCGCCACCTAAAACAATTGCAACAGTTCTTCTCTTTGCCATAAAATCACCCCTTTAAATTCTGCTTGTATGCTTCTAAGTACTCTCTGGCTGAATTAGTCCAAGAAAAGTCCAATGCCATACCTCTTTTTCGAATAGCCAAAAGCCTGTTGGCTTCAGTGTTGTATATCTGTAAAGCCCGCTTTATTGTACCATATAATTCAGCGCCGCTTAACTGTTCAAATAAAAATCCGGTTCCTCCCTCTTCGTTTATATCAATGATTGAGTCGGCCAATCCGCCTGTTTTTCTGGCAATCGGTATGGTTGCGTAGCGCAACGAATACATCTGATTCAGTCCGCACGGTTCATAACGACTCGGCATCAAAAAGAAATCGCTTCCACCCTCAATTAAATGGGCAGCATGGTTGTCAAAAACAAAGTTAACCGAGAGATTATTGTGCAGTTGACCAAGACTTGCCAGTTTATCCTCAATTTCTTTGTCACCGGTTCCCACTATGACAATTTGGACATTAAAATCGTCCAATATCTGCTCAAGGGGGCA
>Ga0265293_10011905_pt1 | contig 11683 bp, 20 predicted proteins | sample Munlanlewell138R_FD_192505 | JGI IMG/M metagenome (GOLD analysis project Ga0265293, IMG submission 192505) | Leachate microbial communities from a municipal landfill in Southern Ontario, Canada - Leachate well 138R | ecosystem: Engineered > Solid waste > Landfill > Unclassified | place: Canada... | reverse complement strand
GACGGTCCCATGCCGCAGACGCGCGAGCACATCCTGCTTGCCAAGCAGGTGGGCGTGCCGGCCATCGTGGTTTACCTGAACAAGGTGGACATGGTGGACGACCCGGAACTCGTGGATTTGGTGGAAGCCGAAGTGCGCGACCTGCTTTCCAAGCAGGGCTATGACGGCGACAACGCGCCGGTCATCCGCGGTTCTTCTGCCAAGGCGTTGGCCAACCCCACGGACGAAGCGGCGGCCAAGCCGATCTTGGACCTGATGAAGGCCTTGGACGAATACATCCCGGAACCGGTCCGTGAAACGGAAAAGCCGTTCCTGATGCCGGTGGAAGACGTGTTCTCCATCGAAGGCCGCGGCACCGTGGTAACGGGCCGCATCGAACGCGGTATCATCAAGATCAACGAGGAAGTCGAAATCGTCGGCATGCGCGAACAGGCCTCGAAGACGGTCGTGACCGGCATCGAGATGTTCAACAAGCAGCTCGACGAAGGCCGTGCGGGCGACAACGCCGGTCTCCTCCTCCGTGGCGTGAAGAAAGAAGACGTCGAACGCGGCATGGTGCTCGCCAAGACGGGTTCGATCACGCCCCACACGGAATTCGAGGCGGAAATGTACGCCTTGACCAAGGAAGAAGGTGGTCGCCACAAGCCGTTCTTCAACGGGTACAAGCCGCAGTTCTACATCCGCACCACGGACGTAACGGGCGACATCACCCTGCCGGCCGGCACCGAAATGGTCATGCCGGGCGACACGGTCAAGATCACCGTCAAGCTGATCGTGCCGGTGGCCTTGGAAGACCAGTCCAAGTTCGCCATCCGCGAAGGCGGCCGCACGGTCGGCGCGGGCGTCGTCACCAAGATCATCAAGTAGTTTCCTAAGTCACCCTGCTCTTTTGGTCCTGTGACGTCTGCTACTCGCAAAGCCGAATCGACGGACGCGCCGCGTATCCGCATCAAAATCCGCGCGTACGACCATAAAATCATCGACCAGGCCACCCAGACGATCATCCGCACCGCGGAGCGTACGGGGGCCGCGATTCTTGGTCCGGTCCCGTTGCCGACCGAAAAACGCCGGTACACCGTGAACCGTTCGACGTTCGTCCACAAGGACGCGCGCGAGCAGTATGAGATGCGCGTGCACAAGCGCCTGATCGACATTACCGGCCCCAACGAAAAAACCATCGACGCATTGATGACGCTGAACCTTCCGGCCGGCGTCGACGTCGAGATCAAGACGTAGGGTTACGTACCCGCGTCCCGGCGCTCCCGCGCCGCTTCCGCTCCTGGGCAGGTCCCGGGGTCTGAAGCGGCGCGGGAGTCCGGCCGCGGTCGGGAACCTGGAAGAAAGATCCCCTACGGGGAAAACCTTCCAGCTGCTTCCTTCGACCGTGCAGAGAGGAATCCTTTTCAACCGCCTACACAACGCCTCCCTTTCCGACAGGCCAGAAGCCGGCCGCGGAACCCGCAGAACCGATCGAAACCACGGGAACCCCTCGCTGGGTTGTCGCGTTTCATCCGTTCGCAGGCGTTTCGCGTTCGACTTCTGGCTTTTTCCGTTCGGGAGCCAGTCGTACGTCCCTTCATTTTATGGGACCAATGCCTATGTCTTTCATCATCGGTCGCAAGCTCGAAATGAGCCAAGAATTCAAGGAGGATGGAACGGTCGTTCCCGTGACGCTCGTCCAGGTGGAGCCGAATACGGTTACCCAGGTCCGCACGCAGGAGAAGGACGGCTACGTGGCCGTTCAGCTCGGTACGGACGTCCGCAACGGTCTGAACCAGCCCGAAGCCGGACATGTGAAGGATCTTCCGGCCTTCGGCGTTTTGCGCGAATTCCGCGTCGCAACGACAGATCTGAAGCGCGGCGACGTCGTGACGGCTTCGGCCTTCACGCCCGGCGTCAGCGTGGATGTCGTCGGTACCTCCAAGGGTCGCGGTTTCCAAGGTGTCATGAAGCGTCACCATTTCTCCGGTGGTCCGGCAACGCACGGTCAGAAGGACCAGATGCGCATGCCTGGCTCCATTGCCTCGCAGCGCCAGGGTCCGGTCAGCAAAGGACAGCGCATGGCCGGCCACATGGGAGATGACCGCGTGACGGTCAAGAACCTGGAAATCGTCTCGGTGGACGCAGAAAAGAACATTCTCGCCGTGAAAGGTGCCGTTCCCGGCGCCCGCGGCGGCCTGCTCCTCATTATTGCCCGCGATGGCAAGACGGTATGGCAACGGTAAAACTCTACAACCAGCAAGGTACGGTGGTCGGTGACCTGGCGCTCGACGCCTCCCTTTTCGAGGTGGCACCCGACACCGCGCTTGTTCACGAGGCGACCATCGCGCAGACCGCCAACGCCCGCCAAGCCATTGCCCATACGAAGGGCCGTGGCGAAGTGGCCGGTACGGGGAAGAAGCCGTGGAAGCAGAAGGGAACCGGTCGCGCCCGCCACGGGTCCCGCCGTTCCCCGATCTGGGTCGGCGGCGGTATCACCTTCGGTCCGACCAGCTCCCGCAATTTCTCGGTGAAGATGAACCGCAAGGCCCGCCGCAAGGCCCTGGCCATGGTCCTGACCGACAAGGTCGCCAGTGAGCAGTTCGTCGCTGTCGATTCGCTCAAGCTTGCCGAAGCCAAAACGAAGACATTCGCCAGTATTCTCAAGGCCCTTCCGGCCGTCGGGAAGAAGACCATCGTCATTTTGGAACCGGACAATGCTTCGACCGCCCGCGCGGCGCGCAACTTGCCGCGTGTGTCCGCCATTTCCGCCGCCAGCGTCAACGTGGTGGACTTGCTCGCCCACGACCGCGTGGTCGCCAGCAAGGAAGCCATCGAAGCCATGACCAAGACCTTCAAGCGCGCCTAATATGGGTATTCTCGACCGCCTCTCCAAGCAGAAGGACTCGGACGCCTCCCCGGCGAAAACCGAGGGAAAAAAGGCCGCGCCGAAGCGTGTGGCCAAGGCCGCCGAACCCAAGGGTGCGGCTCCGAAAAAGCAAGAGGAAGCCGTAAAGAAGGCCGTTCCGGCCGATCTGGCGCATGTCTTGGTAAAACCGTTGATTACGGAAAAGGCCGCGCATCAGTCCTCCCGCGGGCAGTACGCGTTCCAGGTGGCCCGTGCCGCCACGCGCATCCAAGTCCGTAACGCCGTTAAGGCGCAGTACGGCATCGTCCCCGCCGCCGTTAACATCCAGGTTGTCCGCGGCAAGTTCGTCCGCTTCGGCCGCACGACCGGCCAGCGCCAGACCTGGAAGAAAGCCATCGTGATTCTCCCTCCCGGCAAGACCATCGATGTCCACGCCGGCGTCTAATCCTATGCCCGTCAAGCGCTACAATCCGACGTCGGCTGGCCGCCGCATTTCCAGCGTCGACACGTTCGCCGACATCACCAAGCACGCGCCGGAAAAGTCGCTGACCATCCCGCGTAAGGAATTCGCGGGTCGCAGTCACGGCAAGATCGCGGTTCGTCATCGTGGTGGCGGCGCCAAGCGCCGTATTCGCCTCGTGGACGGCAAACGCCACAAGTTCGACGTGCCGGCGGTGGTCAAGGCCATCGAGTACGACCCGAACCGCGGCGCCCGCCTGGCCCTGATCGTCTACAAGGACGGCGTGAAGAGCTACATCGTGGCTCCGGCCGGCCTGAAGGTCGGCGACACGGTGGTTTCCTCGATGGGGAAGGGAGACATCCAAACCGGCAACCGGTATCCTCTCGAACACATTCCCGTGGGTCTCATGATCCACGAGGTGGAACTGACGCCGGGCAAGGGCGCGCAAATCGCCCGCGGCGCCGGTACGAGCGTGCAGCTCATGGCTGTTGAAGGCTCGCATGCCACACTCAAGCTGCCGTCCGGCGAAATGCGCCTGGTGTTCAAGCAGTGCATGGCCACGCTCGGCCAGACGTCCAACCCGGACCGCCGCCTCATCCGTTGGGGCAAGGCCGGCCGATCGCGCCATCGCGGCATCCGCCCGACGGTACGCGGCAAGGTCATGAACCCGGTGGATCACCCGCACGGCGGTGGTGAAGCCCGGAACTCCATCGGTCTCAAGAATCCGAAGACCCCGACAGGCAAGCCTGCCCTCGGCGTAAAAACTCGCCGCAAGCAGGCATCGGACAGGCTGATTCTGCAGCGTCGTCCGAAAGGCCGCTTCGTGGGAGGCGCCGCGTAAACCGACCATCCTATGTCCCGCAGCATCAAAAAGGGTCCCTACGTCGACCAAAAACTCCTGAAAAAGGTGTTGAAGCTCAAGCCGGGCGACAAGACGGTCATCAAGACCTGGGCCCGCGCCTGCTCCATCACGCCGGAAATGGTCGGTTTCACCTTGGCCGTCCACAATGGTCGGGATTTTCTCCCGGTCCGCGTGGTCGAAAACATGGTCGGCCACAAGCTCGGCGAATTCTCGCCTACGCGCAAGTTCAACCGCCACGGCGGGAAACTGCAGAAGGGCGTGGACGCCGCCAAGGCCGCGCCGCCTGCCGCTAAGTAATCCGACCCCCTAATCCATATGGAAGTCCGTGCGAACGCCCGCTACATCCGCATGTCGCCGCGCAAAGTCCGGCTGGTGGTCGACGCTGTCCGCGGCAAGCACGTGGACGCCGCCATCACCCAGCTGCGCTTCCTCAACAAGGCTGCTGCGCTGCCGGTGCTGAAGCTCCTGCAGTCGGCCGTGGCCAACGCGGAGCACAACTTCAAGCTCGACCGGGGGTCGCTGTACGTCAAAGCCATCGCCGCCGACGGCGGACCGGTGCTCAAGCGTTGGCGCGCCCGCGCCTTCGGCCGCGCCGCGACCATCCGCAAGCGCACCTCTCATATCTCCGTGGTCCTCGACGATGTGGCCGCGAAGACGAATACCTAGCCGTTTATGGGTCATAAAGTCCATCCCAAAGCGTTCCGTCTCGCCGTCACCCGCGGCTGGGACGCCTCCTGGTTCGCTGCTAAGCGCAGCACCTTCAGCGCCTTGTTGCGCGAAGACGTTTCCATCCGCGCTTTCCTGTTGAAGGAATTGCGCGAGGCCCTCGTGGATCGCATCGAGATCGAACGCGCCCGCGGCAAGGTAACGGTGACGATCCACACGGCCAAGCCGGGTGTGGTCATCGGCCGTGCCGGCGCCGGCATCGACGATCTGGTCAAGAAGCTCAAGCAACGCTTCTACCGCGGCCGCAAGGTGGAATTGAACCTGCAGGTAAAGGAGGTCTCCCACCCGAACCTCTCCGCCCGCATCGTAGCGCTCCAGATCGCCTTCGACCTGGAAAAGCGCATGCCGTTCCGCCGCTCCATGAAGTCCTCCATCGAACGCGTGCTCAAATCGGGCGCGCAGGGGATGAAGGTCACGCTCGGCGGCCGCCTGAACGGCGCCGAAATCGCCCGCGTCGAATCCCTCGCCCAAGGCAAGGTTCCCCTGCACAACCTCCGTGCGGACGTGAACTTCGCCTCGGTGCAGGCCAACACCATCGCCGGCGCTATCGGCGTGAAGGTGTGGATCAACCGCGGCGAGGTGTTCGAGAAAGCCGCTCCCGACGCTTCCGCTGGTGGAAAGGCCTAACCGCTCTCCCGTATGCTTATCCCGAAAAAGGTCAAGCACCGCAAATGGCATAAGGGCCGCGCCCGCGGCAAGCGCCTGGCCACCCAGAAAATCACCCTCGCCTTCGGGTCGTTCGGCCTCAAGGCCATGACGGAAGGATGGGTGACGTCCCGCCAGATCGAAGCCGCCCGCCGTGCGCTTACGCGCACCATCAAGCGCGGGGGCAAGGTCTGGATCCGGATCTTCCCGGACAAGCCGGTGACGTCCAAGGGTTCTGAAATGCCGATGGGGAAGGGGAAGGGTGCGGTGGACCACTATGTGGCCGTCGTCCGCCCCGGTACCATCATGTTCGAAATGGACGGTGTGGCTCCCGCCCTTGCGCGCGAAGCCATGACCCTGGCTTCCCACAAGTTGCCGGTCCAGACCAAATTCGTCAGCCGTGACCTGCTCTAACCGTATGTCGAACGCCCAATCCAACCAACAGGCCCGGCGTACGTTCACGGGTACGGTGGTCTCGGACAAGATGGATAAGACCATCGTCGTCCGGATCGACCGCACCCTCGTCCACCCCAAGTACGGCAAGCGCTACGTGCGCAGCGAGACGTACAAGGTCCACGACGAAAAGAACGAACATAAGGCCGGCGACGTCGTCTCCTTCGTCGAATGCCGTCCGCTGTCCCGCGACAAGCGCTGGCGCGTCGTGAAGGCCTAACGGTTTCTCCCTATGGTCCAACATCGCTCCATGCTGCAGGTTGCCGATAATTCCGGCGCCAAGAAACTGCAGGTCATCCGCGTCCGCGGCGGCTATCAAAAGCATTACGCGGGCGTCGGCGACATCGTGAACGCCGTCGTAAAGGAAGCGGTTCCTCGCGGAGCCGTGAAGAAAAGCGACGTCGTGACGGCCGTGATCGTCCGCACCCGCAAAGAAACCCGTCGCAAGGATGGCACGTACATCCGCTTCGACGAAAACGCCGGCGTGATCGTCGATCTGAAATCCAAGGATCCGAAGGGCACCCGCATCTTCGGTCCGGTGGCGCGCGAATTGCGTGCCCGCGGCTACAGCAAGATTATCTCCTTGGCCCCCGAAGTGCTCTAACAGGCCGTCGGTGGCCGGGAGACGGTAGCCGGAAATCATCCCGATTTCCCGCTTCCGACTCCTGACTACCAACGACCGATTCCCACCCGTATGAAGATTAAAACCGGCGACAAAGTCCGCATCATCGCGGGCAAGGACAAGGGGAAGGAAGGCACCGTTCTCCAGGTGTTCCACGCCCAGGAACGCGTGGTCGTGGAAGGCGCGAATATCGCCGTCCGCCACCTGCGTCCGAAAGGCGCTTCCGCCCCCGGCCAAAAAGTTACCTATCCCGCGCCGCTGCATGCCAGCAACGTCCAGCTCCTCGACTCGTCCGGCAAACCCGGTCGCGCCGGGTACAAGACGGTGTCGGCCGACGGCTCCGTGAAAAAAGTCCGCGTGGTTCGCCGCAAGGGGACCGCGGAAGAGGTCGCATAATCCTATGGCTCTGCACGCGTATTACAAATCGACCGTCGTTCCCGCGCTCCAAAAGGAGTTCGGGTACGCGAACCCGCACGCGGTTCCGACCGTCCGCCAGGTGACGGTGAACGTCGGGTTGGGCAAGGGTCTGAAGGACGCCAAGTACTTGGAAACCGCCGAGAGCACGCTGCGCCGCATCACGGGGCAGCAGCCGGTGAAGACCAAGTCCCGCCTGTCGATCTCGAACTTCAAGATCCGCAAGGGCATGGTGGTCGGCATGAAGGTAACGCTGCGCGGCAAGCGCATGTGGGACTTCCTTGAGAAGACGATCAAGGTCACGTTGCCCCGCGTCCGCGACTTCCGCGGCGTTTCGCCCAACGCCTTCGACGAAAGCGGCAATTATTCCCTCGGTTTCGCCGAACACATCGCCTTTCCGGAAATCCGCAGCGACGAGGTGGAGGTGATCCACGGCCTGCAGGTGACGGTCGGTACGACCGCTACGTCCACCGAGGAAGGCCGCTCCCTCCTTAAGCATCTCGGGTTCCCGTTCCGGGACGAGACGAACGCCTAACCTATGGCCACGGCAAATCAAATCGCCAAGTCCGCGCGCAAGCCGAAGTTCTCCACGCGCAAGGTCAACCGCTGCTGGAAGTGCGGTCGTCGTCACGGCTATATCCGCGACTTCGAACTGTGCCGCATCTGCTTCCGCGAGTTGGCGAACCGGGGGGAAATCCCGGGTGTGACGAAGGCCAGCTGGTAAGCCCACCCTCTCTATGATGACTGATCCCATCTCCGACATGCTCACCCGGTTGCGCAACGCCTCGTCGGTGCGCAAGTCCTCGGTCGAGCTGCCGTTCTCGGCGATGAAATTCTCCATCGCCAAAATCCTGGAGAAGGAGGGCTACGTCCGGCAGGCGGAACGCGTAACGGTCGGCAAATTCCCCGCCCTGCGCGTGACGCTGGCATACGACGACGCCCAGCCGCGCCTGCGCTCCCTCAAGCGCGTATCTCGTCCCGGCCTGCGCGTATACGCGAAGGCCAACGAGCTTCCGCGCGTGATGTCCGGCGCCGGCCTGGCCATTATCTCCACGCCAAACGGTCTCATGACCAACAAGGAAGCGCGCGCCCGCCGCTTGGGCGGCGAGGTCGTCTGCGAAGTGTTCTAACGCATCCCCTATGTCCCGCATCGGCAAAAAACCCATCGCCATCCCGCCCGGCGTCACCGTCGAGGTGGCCGGCGCCCAGGTGAAGGTCAAGGGTCCCAAGGGGGAACTCGTCCAGACCTTCCCGTCCACGGCGACCGTCTCCCTCGTCGAGGAAGACGGCGCCAAGGTCGTCCAGGTCGCTATGGCCGACGACCAGGATATCGCGCAGCGCGCCTTGTGGGGCACGGTCCGCGCCCTGGTCGCCAACGCCGTCACCGGCGTCACGGAAGGGTTCCACAAGACCTTGGAACTCAACGGCGTCGGGTACCGCGTCAACCTGAAGGGCCGCACCGTGGTCCTGACGGTGGGCTTCTCCCATGACGTCGAGATCGAACTTCCCGAAGGCATCGACGCCAAGGTGGAAAAGAACACGGTAACCGTGAGCGGTGTCGACGCGCAGGTGGTCGGGGAGACGGCATCCCGCATCCGCGCAGTCCGGCCGCCCGAACCCTATCTCGGCAAGGGTATCAAATACGCCGATGAACAGATTCGCCGCAAGGCCGGTAAGGCCGCCGGCAAGTCGGGTGACTAACGCACGAGCCCTATGCCTATCAGCATGAAAGCCAAGCGCGCCCGCACCGTCCGCCGCGCCATCCGCACGCGCGCCCGATTGACGGGCACCGCCGCGCGTCCGCGCCTGTCGGTGAAGCGCAGCGCCAAGCACGTGTACGCCCAGCTTATCGACGACGCGTCCGGCCGCACGCTCGCCGCCGCCTCCGACCTGACGGTCAAGGCCGCCGGCAAGCCGGTCGAGGTTGCCAAGGCGGTCGGTACGGCCCTGGCCGAACAAGCCAAGGCCGCCGGCATCACGAGTGCCATTTTCGACCGCGGTTCGTACCGCTACCACGGACGCGTTGCCGCACTGGCGGACGGCGCCCGCGAAGGCGGCTTGCAGTTCTAGCGCCCCTCCTATGGACCAGAACACCCAAAACGCTCCGGCTCCGGCGGCTCCCGCCACCGCGCCCGCCACCCCCACGTCTCCGACGACCGCTCCGGCGTCGTCGCGGCCACCCGCGCGTGGCGGCGACCGTCGCGGTTTCTCCGGCGGCCGCTCCGGGGGACCTCGCGGCGGAGGCCGCGGCCCGCGCCGCACGGAACGCGAAGTGCGCGAATTCGAACAAAAAACGCTTGCGCTGGACCGCGTTACTCGCGTGACGGCCGGTGGCAAGCGCATGTCGTTCCGCGCCGCGTTGATCATCGGCGACCGCAAGGGCCGCGTGGCTCTCGGTGTCGCCAAGGGCTCCGACGTCCAGATTTCCATGGACAAGGCGTACCGCAAGGCCAAGAAGGACCTGATCCGCGTTCCGCTCGTGAACGATACGATCCCGCACCCGGTTTGGACCAAGTTCGGCTCCGCAGTGGTGATGCTCAAGCCCGCCCCGCGCGGGACCGGTCTGAAGGCCGGCGGTGCCGTGCGCACCGTCCTCGAGCTGGCCGGCGTCCCGAACGCCGTCTCCAAGATCGTCAATTCCAAGAACAAGCTGAACATCGCCAAAGCCACGCTCCAGGCCATCTCCCTGTTGCGTGCGCCGGCGAAGAAGGAAACCGACGGGAAGAAGGAAGAAGGGAAGGAAAAGAAGACCGACGCGAAGAAGGCCGATAAGGCCACCGCATAAGTTCCCCGTATGGCACTCAGTCTCCATACCATCAAGCCGAACAAGGGCGCCCGCAAGAAGTCCTTCGCCATCGGCCGCGGTCTCGCCAGCAAGGGGACCTATTCGGGTCGCGGCGCCAAGGGCCAGCGCGCCCGCTCCGGCGGCCGCGCCGGGCTCCAGCTCAAAGGTGTTCGTAAGCTGATGCTTTCGATGCCCAAGGCCCGCGGCTTTACCAGCGCCCGCCCCAAGCCCGCCGTCGTGAACGTCGGCACGTTGTCCGCGTCCTTCGCTTCCGGTTCCGTCGTCACTCCCAAGGCCTTGCTTGAAAAGGGCTTGGTGGCCGACGTCGCCCATGGCGTCAAGGTCCTGGCCGACGGGGAACTCTCCGTGAAGCTCGCCGTGGAGGGTTGCCGCGTGTCCGCCGCCGCTAAGGCCAAGATCGAAGCGGCCGGCGGTACGGTGAAGTAATCCGCCGTCCCTATGATCACCTTCGGCCGCATTTGGAAGACGCGCGAGGTTCGCAACGGCCTCCTGTTTGTCCTCGCGATGATCGTCGTGTTCCGCGTCGCCGCGCACGTGCCGGTGCCGGGCATCGACGCGTCCGCGCTGCCGAGCTTGTTCCAAGGCAACCAGTTCCTCGGCCTGCTGAACCTGTTCTCGGGTGGCACGTTGGAGAGCTTCTCGCTCATGGCCCTGGGCGTGGGTCCGTACATCACGGCGTCCATTATCTTCCAGCTGCTCGGGATGATTTTCCCGAAAATCGAAGAATTGCAGAAGGAAGAGCAGGGGCGGCAGAAAATCACCCAGTGGACGCGCCAGCTGACCGTTCCGTTGGCCATTCTGCAGGGGTACAGCATGATCCTGCTGTTTACGCAGCAGACGGGCGCCTCCCTGTTCACGGCTTCCGACGTCTGGACGAAGATCCTGGCGGTGGGAAGCATGACGGCGGGTACGGTGTTCCTGATGTGGTTGGGCGAGCTGATGTCCGAAAAGAAAGTGGGCAACGGCATTTCGCTGCTCATTTTCGCCGGCATCGTCGCCGGGCTGCCCACCTTCGTGAGCCAGGCCATCGCCGTGTACGATCGCAGCCAGCTGCTGACCGTCATCGTGTTCGTGGCCCTGGCCTTGCTGACGGTGGTCGCCATCGTCTTCGTGAACGAGGCACAGCGCGTGATCCCGATCCAATACGCGCGCCAGGTGCGCGGCGCCCGCCTCGCGGGAGCCGTCACCTCGCGCCTGCCGCTCAAGCTCAACATGGGCGGCGTGATCCCGATCATTTTCGCCGTGTCCATCGTGCTGTTCCCGACGACCGTCGCACAGTTCTTCTTGAACGCACGCACGCCGTTCGTCCGGGACGTGTCCATGTGGATCGTCCAGGCGTTCCAGAACCAGCTGGTGTACGGCATCGTGTTCGCCGTCCTGGTGTTCGCCTTCACCTTCTTCTACGCTTCGGTGGTCTTCAACCCGACCACCGTCTCGCAGAACCTGCAGAAGCAAGGCGGCTTCGTTCCCGGCATCCGTCCGGGCACGCCGACGGCCGAATACCTGGAGCGGGTCATGAACCGCATTCTGCCCGCCGGCGCGGTCTTCCTGGCCGCCATCGCGGTGCTGCCGATCGTCGTGCAGGCGTGGACGGGCAATCCGTCCCTGGTGGTGGGCGGTACGTCGATCCTGATCGTCGTGTCCGTGGTCATCGACTGCATCAAGCAGATCGAAGCGCAGCTTTCCATGCACGAATACGAGATGTAGCGCAAAAACCGCCCGTGAAGGGCGGTTTTGTGTTCAGGGGAACCGTGGACATTTCCATGGCGTCTGCTATTCTTCCGGGCGGAAGCTTATCTATTCTTACATACGTCCAGTCAGGCGCTATGGCGCATAATATCCTCGTC
>Ga0265293_10011904_pt1 | contig 11686 bp, 13 predicted proteins | sample Munlanlewell138R_FD_192505 | JGI IMG/M metagenome (GOLD analysis project Ga0265293, IMG submission 192505) | Leachate microbial communities from a municipal landfill in Southern Ontario, Canada - Leachate well 138R | ecosystem: Engineered > Solid waste > Landfill > Unclassified | place: Canada... | reverse complement strand
AACTACTCCGAGTCGGGTGGAAAGGGCAATCAGACATGCTATCGAATTAGCCTGGGATCGGGGTAATGTAGATATGATGAACCGCTTTTTCGGTTACACTATCAATGTTGAAAGGGGAAAACCCACTAACTCCGAATTTATTGCTATGATTGCCGATAAATTGCGCATTCAGACAAAAACAAGTTAAAGCATTTGTAAACTCAAAAATTGTAAGCCCGTGTCGGTATTGATACGGGCTTTTGTATGCTTTGGTGTTTTATATACATAATATAAATAAGAGATTACTTAATTAGGTGAAAACATGTCAATAAGAGGTAGATGCCGAAAGGATTGTAAAACCAAAAACTTGGCAAAAAGGATACTGCCCGGAGAAATAGCTTTAATTAATCACCCGGATTTAGACATATTGGCTGCGGAAGCATTAATAAAAAAAAGAATTAAAGCACTGATAAATATTTCACCTTCCTTATCCGGAAAATATCCCGCGCTGGGAACTAAAAAACTCCTAGATGCGGGTATACCGGTGATTGATCACGTAGAACCCGCTTTAATGGAGTATATCAAAGAAGGCTCCGTAATTGAAATTAGTGGTTCTCAATTAATTCATGCCGGCAAGGTATTTAGGGGAAATAGACTCGAAAAAAGTAAACTAACACAAGAGTTATCCGAATTAGAAAAGGCATTGAAATCAAACCTTGAGGATTTTACCACCAATACCTTAAAGTTTGCCGCAGAAGAAATGAAAGATATTTTTGCTTCCCTCCCCATTCCTAAGCTAAATTGCTCCATAAAGGGTAGACATGTGCTGGTTGTAGTACGCGGAAGGGATTATGAAGAAGATTTATTTGCTATTAGACCGTACATTAAAGAAGTTAAACCTGTTTTAATAGGGGTGGACGGTGGGGCAGATGCATTGGTTGAGTTCGGTTTTAAGCCGGATATTATTGTTGGAGATATGGACAGTGTGTCGGATCAGACACTAAAAAGTGGTTCACAATTAATAATTCATAGTTACTTAAACGGTACCGCACCGGGCGAGGTGAGAATTAGAAATCTTAATTTAGCCTACAATATTTTACCAGCTGTTGGTACAAGTGAAGATTTGGCATTATTAATAGCATATCAGGAAGGAGCGGATTTAATTGTCGCCTTGGGGACCCTTTCCAGTTTGATGGATTTTCTTGATAAGGGCAGGGATGGAATGGCGAGTACGTTTTTGGTAAGGTTGAAGGTCGGTTCCGTTCTGGTAGATGCCAAGGGTATAAATAAATTATATCCATGCAAAGTAAAGAAAAGGGGTTTTGCTCAACTGATTATCGCTGCAGTCTTGCCATTAATTATAATTTTTATATCAAATGAAACTTTTTTTCAAACTATTAGGTTGTTTTGGTTTCGTCTTGTTCTGATGTTTGGTTTTTAGAGGTGATTCTAATTTTTGTTCAAGTATCAGTTGTTATTCCCGCTTATAACGAAGAGCTTGATATTGCAAAGACTATTAATGCGGTTAAAAATTTTCCTGAGGTTGGAGAAATAATTGTTATTGATGACGGCTCAGTTGATGGTACAAAAAAAGAGGCCGCCGCTGTAGACGCTTATGTTTATAGTAATCCTTACAACCTGGGAAAGGGGGCTTCATTAAATATTGGATCTATCAAGGCAAAAGGGGATGTGATTGTGTTTTTAGATGGTGATTTGGGCGATGGGGCTTGGGAGGCAGTCAAACTGTGGAGGGCTGTTTTACAAGGCGAAGCAGACTGTGCCATAGCAAAATTTCCAAAATCAACTGGAGGCGGCTTTGGGTTAACAAAGGCATTAGCCAAATGGGGTGTAAATTATTTCGGGGGAAAAAAACTGGAGACGGCTTTATCGGGGCAAAGGGCGTTTAGTAGGGCAGCCCTAGAAACAATTCTTCCGCTGGGCGAAGGCTTTGGAGTTGAGGTAAAGGCCAGTATAGATTTATTAAAAAAGGGTTTAAAAATAAAAGAAATTGACGTTTCCATGACACACCGCCGGACCGACAGAAATTTAAAAGGCTTTTTACATAGAGGTAAGCAATTTGGTCAAATCCTAAAATTGTTGGCTTCCGAAGCTTTGAGATGAAAGGGTTGCTATTTTTTACGATTTCATTTTTCAGTACCCGGGCAATTTTCCCTTTGGGTTATTTGGGTTTAAAAAAACTAAACATTAATCGCAAGAATTTCAAGGGTAAATCCCTCCCTATTCCCGGTGGTTTAATACCGATTAGTGTTTACTTACTGCTGCTGTTATTAACAAGGCTTTTGACTAAAGATGTTTCCCTTTTATTGATACTAATATTTTCTTCCCTAACAATATTGGGATTATTGGATGATATTTTTGGGGAAGGTAATGAAAAAGGCTTCAAAGGCCATTTCAAAACACTATTAAAGGGCAAAATCACAACAGGAGTAATGAAAGCAATGGGCATTTCCCTGCTTGCTTTAGTCGGTATCCAGAATCTGGGTAGAGGCAAAATATCATTATTGGGCCTATTTTTGGATATCGGTTTAATCGCTTTAACATCAAACTTCATTAACCTTTTGGATTTAAGACCCGGTAGGTCTATAAAAGCATTCCTAATACTCGGTATTGCAATTAATCTAGTGATTCAACAAACAGAAATTCTGTGGTTTTATATCCTAACCGGCGCATTCTTGGCATATTTACCTTGGGACTTAGGGGAGAAAACTATGCTGGGAGATACAGGAGCAAATGTCCTAGGTTTTTCACTGGGATTACTTATGGCAATTTATTTAACATTACCACTAAAAATAGTAATTATTTTTTTCTTGTTTATTTTACATTCATATGCCGAGTCCATTTCTTTTTCAAAGATTATAGCAGAAAATAGCTATTTAAGATACCTCGATCTACTGGGCAGATCCAGGTAGGGAGTGAAATTTTGCTTAATTATCAAAAAGGAAAAATAGTTGAAATTAAAAGAGCAACAAGTGGAATGTTCGAGATAGTGGCTGAAATCCAAGGTGAAAGGCGAAATGCCATCAGCTTAAAAAATTTAAATCCGATCCCTGAACCGGGGGATGAAATTATTCTAAATACAACTGCTCAAGACCTCAAACTGGGGAGCGGTGGTTTTGATTTTATTCTTTTTAATGAAAAAAGCGGAATTTTGCCAGACTCCCCAAAAGAAGGGCATATCATGAAATTACGTTATACTCCGATGCAATTTTCTGTTTTGAGTTGCGAAGAAGAAAACAGTCCACATAGGGCGGCCGTCGAAAAACAATTGTATCTTGATGGTATCCCTGTGGTAATAGGGCTTTTGCATAGCCACTTGGTACCAGCTGTGCTGGCCTTAAATTTTTGTAGTCAAGGTAGCTTGAGAATAGTGTATTTAATGACTGATGGAGGCGCTTTGCCAATAGCCATTAGCAAACAAGTTGAAGAGCTAAAAAAAAGAAACTTGTTGGCAGGAACTGTCACTATTGGTCATTCTTTTGGGGGCAGCTTGGAATGCATTAATATTTACTCCGGCTTATTGGCAAGTAGGGCAATCTTCAAAGCTGATGTTATCGTTGCGGTGATGGGCCCTGGCATAACAGGAACAAACAGCAAGTATGGTTTTTCAGGTATTGAACAAGGTGAAATAGCAAATGCGGTGTATTCACTGCGAGGAAAACCTTTTATTATACCAAGGGTGAGTTTTGCGGACCCTAGAAAAAGGCATCAAGGTTTAAGTCATCATACTTTGACAATTTTAAGCAATGTTGCTCTATGTGAGGCAATAGTAGGGTTGCCCTATTTGGAAAAGGATAAGGAGCTGATAATAGAAAAACAACTAAAAATTAATAATCTAGATCAAAAGCATCTTTTTTTAAAAACGGATGCTTCATCATTGGAAAAAGAATTATCAAGGTTGGAGATGGATGTTTTTACCATGGGACGCAGCTTCCGTGAGGACAGGGAATTTTTCGAAGCGGCTTGGTCTACCGCAGCTATTGCAGCCGAATTACACAAGGAAATCAATTAAGCTGTTGATGAATTAACTTCTCAACTGTCCAGTCGCTCGGATAATTGTTGATCCATTTTTTAAATTCTCGAACAGCACCTACAAAATAGATTGACTTGTGAACACAATAAATTTTGATGGCAAACACCTCAACTTAATTTTTTTATTACAGAAATTGCTAGGTAATCCTTATGCAAAGAAAGCCAAAATATGCGGTGGTGTTAGGATTTGGGTGGTCAATTAATGGTAAATTATACTGCGGATGCCTCGGGTGCATGGCAAGCCGGAAAACAGGGTCATGTAGTTGTAATAGTTGATATTATAGATATGTCTACTACGCTGGAAGTGGCTTTGGAGGCCGGTGCCTTAGCCGTGTTTGGCGCTAGCCCTGATTATGTGAAGGTACCTCATTTAGTAAATCCTCGTCAAATGGGCCGGGTGGTAGGCAGGATAGCCGGAAAATTAAACACATCAATAGTAATTATTAATGAGCCGCGTTGGGGAAATAATACAGCAAGACTCAGCAATTGCCAAAACTTGCTGCAGGGTCTGCAAAGTATGGGTATTTATAGGTGGGAATCAATACCCAACCTTGGCTCTGAGGTGGGAGAACTGATAAATTTTCAAAACAAGATAGCGGTTGCCGTAACTCATTCCGGGGGGGTCGCATTTGATGCAGCTTTTCAGGCAGGCGGTAAAGTTATTACCGCAACCATTGCACGTACAAAACTGCAAAAGGGTAGCAGACCGGCAGAAATAGGGGTAAAAAGGGCTTTGCTCCTAGCAAAAAAATTAAGAAAAAATATTACCTTCGTTGCTGCAAGCGGCCAATCACTGGAGGATATTTTAGCGGCTCAATATTTAGCTGAACTAGCCTTGATTAAAAGAAAATAGAAAATAATATCTAAAGTTTAAACCCCTAAAGAAGGTTATATAATTTTAAAATTTCCATAAATATAAAGTACCATTGTTTAGGGGGAAATTATATGTTTTTGAGGCTTCAATCCTTTTGTAAACAACATCTAAGGGACAACCTTTTACTATATATTTTAATTGTAATTACTTTGATTATCGGTATTACGGTGGGATCATTGGCGGTCAAATTATTGACTGTGGAGGAGACTGTAGAGCTTACCCAATATTTATCGGCCTACTTAGGTGGGATGGAAAGAGTTGAAATAAACTATTTAATTATTTTAAAAGAATCTTTGTTTAACAATCTAAAAACCTTGGTTTTCATTTGGTTTTTAGGTTTAACGGTGCTGGGTTTGCCATTAATATTTGTCCTGCTTTTATCTAAGGGCTTTATTTTGGGCTTTACCGCGGGTTTTTTAATTCAGGAACAAGGTTGGCAGGGTATGGTTTTAAATATACTCACTTTGGCTTTACCTAATTTTTTAATTTTGCCTGCTTTAATTTTTGCTTCTGTCCTAGGGGTTACATTTTCCATTTGGCTGGTAAAAGGACGCCGCCAATTTAACAATTTGGGCTTCGGACAACAGTTATTAGCCTATAGCACGGCAATTTTGTTGTCGTCTTTGTTTATAATTGCCGGCGGTGTTCTTGAGGCTTATGGCTCCTCTTATCTGATTAAGCTGGCGTTTACCTTTTTTAATGCATAGAGGCTTCAAATTATTATAGCCAGGAACAGGAAATTACCCCCCTCTGTAGAATTTAAACAGTACAAGCTATTTTGGGGTGAGTGTATGTTAGAACATTATATTGATGGTTTTGTAAAATATTTAGCTGTTGAACGTGGTCTGGCGGATAACACCGTTGAGGCTTATCATTCGGATTTACAACAGTGGCGAACTTTTTTAACAGAAAGCAAGCTGGAAGGTGATCCAAACGAAGAAACAATAATTTTTTATTTGAATGATTTGCAAAAAGAAGGAAAAGCGGTTACTACAATTTCTAGACATCTAGCAGCTATAAAGGCCTTTTATCGTTTTTTGGCTCGGGAAGGGCTTGTGGACAAAGACCCCACCTCTAAACTTGAAACACCTAAAAATATAACAAAATTACCGCGGGTTTTGATGGAAAAGGAAGTGGACAGACTCTTAGAGCAGCCTTCAGTAAGTACTGGTGCAGGTCTGAGAGATAAAGCTATGTTGGAGCTTTTATATGCCACCGGTATGCGTGTATCTGAATTGGTTTCACTGGATATGGATAAAATTAATTTAGACGCGAGCTTTTTACTGTGTATGGGAAAGGGGTCAAAGGAAAGGATCATTCCTTTCGGATCAGTAGCAAATAACTATTTGAGACAATATTTAGATTGGGGCAGAAGGGAATTGATCGGTAAAAAAAGTTGCAATGCGGTGTTTTTGAACCACCTGGGTACACGTTTAACCAGGCAAGGTTTTTGGAAAATTCTTAAAAAATACGTCAAGAAGGCCGACATCAAAAAAAATGTAACTCCCCACACTTTAAGACATTCTTTTGCCACTCATTTGCTTGAACATGGGGCTGATTTAAGGTCGGTTCAAGAAATGCTCGGGCATTCTGACATTTCCACTACCCAGATATATACCCACGTTACACAAAAAAGGTTAAAACAGGTCTATGATAACACCCATCCCAGAGCAAGGTAAAATTTTAATAGGAAGTTGGCAGATTTAATTAATAGGAGGGGTTTTATTGGCTTTAACGATGGCAGCTAAAATTAAAGAAACAGCCGGTTTTTTGAAAAGCAAGTTGAGTGCGCCGGAAGTAGGAATGATTTTGGGTACCGGTCTTGGGAGTTTTGTAAATAAAATTCATAGGGAAATTGAAATTCCTTATCGGTCAATTCCCCATTTCTTGTATTCCACGGTCTTGGGCCATACCGGTAGCTTAGTTAGTGGGGAAATAGCGGGAAAAAATGTTTTAGTAATGAATGGGCGCTTCCATTACTATGAAGGTTATGAACTTCCTGAAATTACTTTTCCCGTTAGGGTAATGGCTGAATTGGGAATTAAAAAGTTAATTGTAACTAACGCCGCCGGTGCATTAAATCCTGAATTTTCTCCTGGGGATTTAATGGTAATTAGAGATCACCTTAATTTTAGCGGTATTAACCCCTTAAGAGGTCCGAACCTTGAGTTGCAAGGGGAGCGATTTCCTGATCTTTCAGAAGCTTATAATCTTGAAATGATAAAAATAGCCCAGGAAGTAGCCTTGAAACTTGAAATTAAGCTTCAAACAGGTGTTTATGCCTGGATGACGGGACCAAGCTACGAAACTCCGGCCGAAATTAAAGCCCTGTCCGTCCTGGGTGTTGATGCGGTTGGAATGTCAACGGTTCCTGAAGTAATTGTAGCAAATCATTGCGGTTTAAAAACTCTGGGTGTTTCATATCTTACTAATGTTGCAGCAGGTTTAGAATCCGGTAGGTTAAATCACAATATTGTTTTAAACAGGGCAAAAGAGAGCAGCCGGGTTTTTCACAGCTTCATGGTTGGAATTATGGAAGCGATATAGGGGGAATTAAAAATGCAAGTTGCCGAATTAATCATAAAAAAAAGAAACGGGCAAAAACTTAGTGAAGCCGAAATAGTTTATTTGGTGGATTCCTATGTCTTAGGGCAAGTAACGGATTACCAAATGGCGGCCTGGTTGATGGCGGTATATTTTCAAGGCCTTGATGCTGTTGAAACCTTTGCACTAACTAAAGCGATGATTGAATCCGGCGAGACTATTAGTTTTTCTTTCTTAAAAAGTCCTGTAGCAGATAAACATAGCACCGGCGGTGTTGGTGATACTACTACCTTGGTTTTAGCCCCGCTGGTCTCTGCAGCCGGGGTACCCGTGGCTAAAGTGTCGGGAAGGGGTTTGGGTTTTACCGGGGGCACTATTGATAAGTTGGAATCCATACCTGGCTTTTGTGCCGAACTATCTAATGAGGAGTTTGTCGCTCAAATCAATCAAATAGGCCTTGCCATTACGGCACAAACAGCAAATTTAGTCCCGGCCGATAAAAAAATTTATGGATTGAGAGATGTCACAGGCACAGTAGAAAGTCTTCCCTTAATAGCGGCCAGTATTATGAGTAAAAAAATCGCTGCGGGTGCAAATATAATCTTATTGGATGTAAAGGTTGGTAAAGGCGCTTTTATGGAGACATTGAATAAGGCTACTGAGTTGGCGCAGATGATGGTTGAGCTAGGTAAAAAATTCGGGGTAGCAACTACCGCAATAATTTCCAGCATGGAGGAGCCTTTGGGTTATGCAATCGGTAATTCACTTGAGGTTCAAGAAGCAATAGACACTTTAAAAGGGGAAGGGCCTGGGGATTTAACAGAGTTATGTTTGCAATTGGGGGCTGAAATACTGTTTTTAGCAAAAAAGGTTCAGGGGGTAACCGAGGGACAACAACTTCTACAAAATATTTTAAAATCCGGTAAAGGATTAGAAAAGTTTGCACAATTAATCAAACATCAAAAAGGAAATCCAAGGGTTGTTAACGAGCCAAGCTTGCTTCCATCAGCAGCTATAGTGTTGCCCTTACTCTCACCAAGATCAGGCTATATTAATGAAGTAGACAGCCGAGGATTGGGTAATGCGGCAGCTTATTTGGGGGCAGGAAGAAGTAATATGGAAAGTGCTATTGATCTGTCTGTCGGCATAAAACTTACGGGAAAAGTGGGGGACTATATTGAAAAAAATGATGTTTTAGGCTACATTTACGCCTCAGATCCTCGGGTGGGAGAAACGGCGAAATATAAGGTGCTCGAATGCATAAAAATTAGTATGATAAAAGTTGAGAAACCTACACTAATTTTAGACAGAATTACTTCGAATTAAGGGAATTATAGTTCCTAGAGTGGGCATAATAAGGCAAGCAGTTCTAAGGAGGTAGTTACAATGTTAAAGCGTTTGGTCATAATGGTTATGTTTGTTTTTTTGTTTATGGGGTTTTTGACCTCCACGCTACATGCCGAGCCTACATTAACCCTCGAAGCTGAAGGAGCAGTTTTGATAGATCCTTCCACCGGCCGTGTTTTGTTTGAGCAAGATGCAGATAAAAAATGGTTCCCGGCAAGCATGACTAAGATCATGACAATGGGCCTTGTTTTAGAAGCATTGGAAGCCGGTCAAGTCAGTTTGGGGGACCAGGTTTTAACCAGTGAAAATGCGGCGGGTTATGGAGGTACACAAGTATATTTAGAACCGGGTGAGATTTTTACATTAGAAGAAATGTTAATTGCTATTGCTGTCGGTTCCGCCAATGATGCTAGCGTTGCCGTGGCTGAGTTTTTTTCTGGAACGGAAGAGGCCTTTGCAAAATTGATGACTGCAAAGGCAAAAGAATTGGGAGCAACAAACACAAATTTTATAAATTCACATGGACTACATCATGATGATCATTATACCACTCCCAAAGATATGGCTCTTATCTCAAGATGGGCAATGTCCTTTCCTAAAATGCAGGAATTGACCAGTATTAAGAGTTATACCTTTCGTGAAGAACCAAAATTATTAATCTTGTATAACACAAATAAACTACTTTGGTGGTATCCCGGCACAACCGGTCTGAAAACAGGTACAACTTCGGCCGCAAAAAGAAATTTAACGGCTACGGCGGAGAGAAACGGAGTTAAACTTTTGAGTTCCGTAATGGGTGTGGGCAAGCAAAACGGCCATTTTGGCGAAACCATGAAACTGCTGAATTGGGGTTTTGCAAATTTTAAGTTTGAAAAATTTTTTTCCAAGGGGGATATTGTTACCGAGATAAAAGTCAGCAAAGGAGTAAAGGATACCGCAACTTTATCGGTGGATCAGCAGGTAGGTGTTTTGTTAGAGAAGCAAGAAAAGGCGGAGTTGGAAACCAAATTTGATTTGCCGCAATACTTACCGGCACCTGTGGTAAAAGGGCAAACAGTGGGTTTTATTACCGTGTTGAAAGATAAAGTTGAAGTGGCGAAGGTACCAGTTTTAACGGCAGAGGATATCCCAAAAAATAGTTTTTGGCAATTATTTAGCAAGGTGCTAATAAAATCACTAAGTTTGTGAAACAACCCAATGTCACGGGTTGTTTTTATTTAGATTATTTCCATTTTATAGCAGGAATTTAAATACATCTGGCGAAATCAGATAAAGGGAAGTAAGGAGGGATAAAATTGCTAATAGATACCTTTGCAAAGGGTGACAACTTGGTAGTTAAGGTAAGAGGTGAATTGGATTTGTTAACTGCTGAAACCTTTCGAAACATTGTAGAAAAGGATTTGCTCAAAAACAAATCCTTAAATTTAATTTTAGATTTGGACAAGGTTACATTTATAGATAGTTCCGGTCTGGGAGTCATTCTGGGCCGTTACCGCAGAATTCGTGAACAAGGCGGCAAAATGGCAATTACAGGAGCAAAACCCCATGTTTTAAGAATCCTTGAACTTGCAGGAATAATCAAGATAGTCAATTTATATGAAAACACTGAAGAAGCCCTGGAAGGGGTTCGATAGGGGGTAAAATTATGCAGACTTTAAATATAATCAAGTTAAATATTCTCAGTAAACCGGAAAATGTGGCTGTCGCCCGAGTTGCCGTGGCTGCCTTTGTGGCACAAATTGATTTAACCGTCGAGGAGTTGGAAGATATTAAAGTAGCTGTATCCGAGGCTATTTCCAACTCTATTATTCATGGTTACGAAAACAAAGATGATCAATGGGTAGAAATCATTGCGAGAAGGTTTAGCCAAGCTTTCGAAATTACAATTTCTGATCAAGGAAAAGGCATTGAAGATATTAAAAAGGCTATGGAACCTGCTTTTTCTTCCGATCCTTCACGAATGGGTTTAGGTTTTGTCTTTATGCAATCTTTCATGGACGAGGTTGATGTGGTGTCGGAACCGGGTATGGGAACGGCTGTAAAATTGGTTAAAAAGCTTGCGGTGGTACAGGGTACCCCTAATTAGGGGGGATATAGGATGGTTAACCGATTGACGGAAATGAATCTGCCTCGCTTTCCGTTATTAAAAGATTCGGAAACAAAGGAGCTGCTTTCCAAAGTTAAACAGGGAGACGAAGCTGCGAGGGAGAGGTTAATCAACTGCAACCTTCGCTTAGTTTTTAATTTAATTCAACGTTTCGATAACCGAGGTTATGAGCTGGAGGATTTGTTTCAAATTGGGACTATAGGCTTAATCAAGGCTATAGATAAATTCGATTTGCAATACGAGGTAAAATTTTCGACCTATGCGGTACCTATGATAATCGGGGAAATAAAGAGGTTTCTACGAGATGACAGTCCGATTAAAGTTAGTCGTTCTTTGAAAGAATTGGCGTATCAAGTACATAGAACTAGGGAGTTACTAACAATGCAACTGGGGAGAGAGCCTACAATCACAGAGATAGCTAAGGAGTTGAATTCTTCGGAAGAACGGGTAGTGACCGCATTAGAATCTATGCAACAGCCTTGTTCAATTTATGATACTTTGTACCAGGATGAGGGCGATCCGATTTTTTTATTAGAACAGTTGAAAGACGAAAAGGACACAAAATCCCTTGTTGATAAGTTAGTTTTAAAGGAAATCATGGGTAAATTACCGGAGAGACACCGTAAAGTAATTTTGTTGAGATTTTTTTACGATAAAACCCAAAATGAAGTGGCGCAAATTGTGGGTTTATCACAGGTTCAAGTATCCAGAATAGAAAGGCAGGCCCTGAAGATTATGAGGGAGCACTTTAATCAGGAGACTAAATTTGCCAGGTAAAATTTTTA
>Ga0265293_10011903_pt1 | contig 11688 bp, 12 predicted proteins | sample Munlanlewell138R_FD_192505 | JGI IMG/M metagenome (GOLD analysis project Ga0265293, IMG submission 192505) | Leachate microbial communities from a municipal landfill in Southern Ontario, Canada - Leachate well 138R | ecosystem: Engineered > Solid waste > Landfill > Unclassified | place: Canada... | reverse complement strand
CACCTGGCACTAGACCTTCTACAAGCATTTTCACAGTTTTTAGTAGAGTATCCTGCAGCTCGGGGGTCAGCAAATCAGCCGGCTGAACCTGGATTTTGCGCTCGGCTATGCCGGTCTGGACATCCACAATTTTGGGAGCGTCAGCAGAAATCGCGAGCTCTGGATAAAACTTTTCTAGTATTGCATTTATCACCTCGACGATGAGGTTTGCAACCGTGTCAAGAGGGGCGTTCAGTAGGTTTTTTTCATGTAACCGATACTGGGTACCGTCCTCAGGGGCCAAGGCGTTGTCTCCGATACGTATCCAGGCAAATGCTCCTCGCTCCATGTGGTCGTCTCCCAGCGGCTTAAAACGAAAAGAAAGCTGCTTTTACAAAGAAGCAGCATCAGTACGTTTTCTAGGAAACCCGATCTAGTGTTGGTCAGCAATCAATAGTTCGTCGGATTGATATGTGCAGGAAAATATGCTTTATAAACAATAGCTTACATTTTATTTGGTATAATAACACTATACCAAATTTTTATTCTAAGTCCAGTCAGTATGTCACCCCTCTGGCAGGATAATTGTCACCCCACTCTCTACATCCTCAAACGTGAAAACTCACATAATCTCCAACAACAAGCCCCGCCAAAGAGCGGGGCTTGTTGTTGATGTCTACAAGAGAACTGTCACAGATGATCACTATGTGAGTTTTCAATTTACCACCAAACGCTGCTGATCTCCGGCGGCATGCAGGCGTGGTAGCCAGTAGCGGTTGTTACCCAGTTTGCCGAACCCATGGGCTCGGGTACCAAAGACCTTTGCATGGTTCGATACCATTGCACTATGGGCGTCGGCATCACGTACATAACGTGCCAAAGGAGTTACTGGCTGCATCCCATATCTGGATCCAGGCGAAGCGCATGTCCAGATATGGCGCAGCAGTTGCGCCATATCTGGCTCCACTAAGTCTAGGTGCTTCAAACCTAGCGCACATGCTTCCAGTGTAAGGTCTGTATGGTCATACAAAGTACCTGTCGCAGTGGGCTTTCCATGGATATCGAAGGCATAGATTTTACCAATGTCGTGAAAAAGGCCAGCAACATAACCAGCTTCACGCATAAAGCGCGGCATATCAGGCTGGTTATGACGGCACATCAGTACAACAGCATGGGCAACGTCGAGGGAGTGCTCCAGTAGCCCGCTTGGTTCGTTGTGGTGATAACGCTTGCTGGCCGGAGCTCGCAAAAAAACTTCTAACCGCTCATCACGCTCAAGTATCCGGCTGACGAAAACCTGCAGTGCCTCACTGTGCATGGCTCGAACGGTCTGCGTCAGCCTGTCCAGAAGATCCGGTCTTGGGCAGGAGACTCGCGGCAGTGTTTGTAGCACCGGAAGTTTTGCTAAATCGTCCCCGGTTGCACGCTGCACCCTGGACAACAGCATCACTTTGCCGGCACTGCTGTAATGTGCAGTTCCATAGACAGTTATCAGATCTAGGTGCTGCAGCTTCTCTGGCATATTCAAGGTTTTCAAAGGGGCCAGCACTTCGTGATCACCGTCGCAGTCACTCAGACGTAGCCTGAGATAAGGGCTACCGTCTTCATCAAAGTTAAGAATACGGCCAGTCAGACGATAGGTACCGCACAAGCGCTCACTCAAAATCAGCTTTAGCTTACTAAGTTTCATACCAGCACCCCGCATTCTAGATTTTCGTCCACTTCTTTCGCAACACCACCCCGAATCAGCCGCTCAAAGGCCGAGCCATCCTGTCTGGTCAGGTTGGGTACATAGCGTGAATACACTTTGAACAGCATTTCGGTTGTCGAATGCCCTAGGGTACGAGCCACCCACTCTGGGTTCTCGCCAGATGCCAAAAACAACGTCGCTGCCGTATGCCGTGTCTGGTAGGGTCGGCGCTGCTTCAGATTGAGTGCGCGAAGCAATGGGTACCAAACCCTCTTGGTCACGTTGTTATGATCCAGCGGGTTACCCTCACGGTTGCAGAACACATACTTGCTAAGCCGGCCTGTCGCAGCACGCTGTTCTTTAAGTGCGTCATACACCGGGCCAAACATGGGGATTTCACGTTGTGAGCCATCGGTTTTGGTGTATTCGGTTTCACCGGCGATCAGAGTTTCACGCACCAGAATTTCACGGCGTTCAAAATCGACGTACTCCCACTTCAAGCCATCAATCTCGCCGGTACGCATTCCGGTATAGAAGCGAACTAGGTAATAGTTGCGGTAATCCTCACGCACTGTGCGCAGGATGGTTTCCACCTCGCTCAAGCTGAACGGCTCGATGTGCACCCGTTGCAACCTCAACGGCTTGATGTTGCGGTAAGGATTGGTGAAGTCATAGCGGTCAGCCGCCTCGGTCATCACCATCCGCAAGATGTTCATGTGGTTGTTGATTGATTTGGCCGACATCAAACGACTGGGGCCACGCCCAGGGCGCTTGGCCATTTTGTTGCGGGCCTTCAAAATATCCGGCTTGGTAATTTCGCTGACATGCTTGCCCTTGAAGATCGGCTTCAAGGAACTGTTCAGGATCGAGTCAACATTTTTTGTATGCGAGCCGCGCCACTGAATTTTGTTTTCCTGAAACCACAGGTCGGCAAAGTCTGTGAACAGCGGGGTATGATAAGTTCCAGCTGTTTCCTGTCCATTCACCAGATCATCCAAAACACCGGCAGCTTGAAGCCTCTGGATATTTTTGCTCCCTGGAAAAAAATCTGCATATTCGAATTGACCCAGCAGAATTTTTGCTTCCATACGCTGAACTACCATTTCCAGTTTTTTACGGTTCGCAGGAGTGTCTGTAAGCATGGTTTGCTCACGGCAGCGCTCACCTTTGTACATGAAGTCGATGAACAGCTTTTTGGTGTCATGCCTGGTACGAACTTTAGCCATGACAAACACCTCCGTTGGCCATTGGGATGGACAGCGTGTCAGTGGCCATCGCCAGCATGTCTTGCTCAATCACTTCCCAGATGTAAAGGATTTTGCGTCCACCAAACGGACGGATGTAATGCTTGCCTTCCAACAGCACACTGTCTTTCAGGTTTTGGCGAATGGTGCGGGGGTCGTATTTGATCCGCTCGGAAAGCTCTTCGGTTGTCAGGTACGTGTTATTCATGCGAACATCCTCAGTACAGATTAAGACTCGTTTGATAACTTTTGTTATCGGTTGAGTATTAATATACATCAACAGATGCTCATTGCAAGCATCAAGTGATAATTTATTTTATCAGTGAGGCAGGAATGATTCGCTTCCACCTAAAGGAACTCATTGCAGACAAGGAGTTTGCAGAGAAACGCAGAATTACGATTGGTGAGATTTCCAAGGAAACAGGCATCAACCGCATGACGCTATCTAAAATCATCAATCATCCGGGCCACAGCACCGTGACTGATAATCTGGACAAGCTATGCAATTATTTTGATTGTCGGATAGAGCAGCTCGCGACCCATATCAAGGATGAGCCAGCAGAAGAACTTGAGGAAAGTGCTGACTCCAGTGATGACATTATGTGATTGGGGAGAGGCGGCAGCCTGAGAATGGCTGCCGTGCCTTAAAAAGACTTAAGGTCAAAGTTGGCAAGACGAGAAAGTGGCCGGATACGAAAAAGGCACTGCCATGGCACAGAAATGGCACGGCGCTATTTTCAGCAGGCAGAAACAAAAAAGGCGAACCAGTAAGTTACTGATTCGCCTTTATTTTGTCTGGTTGCGGGAGCAGGATTTGAACCTACGACCTTCGGGTTATGAGCCCGACGAGCTACCAGACTGCTCCATCCCGCGACGGCTATTATACGCAGAATGTGAACCCTGTCAAAAAATAGTTTTATCTGCGAGGTTTTCGTTGTTCCTGACGGCGTTTCCAGCTGCGGGAAACCCACCAGCGCCAATAGAGCAAGGTGCCCAGATAGCCGATGGCGGACAGCACAACACCAGCAACAAAAGAACCGAAATATAGCGGCTGCCAGTGGGTGGTGGTGACCTCCATGATCCATTGCAGACTGAATTTGTCCGGCATGCTGACTGCTGACGTGCCTAATAGCCAGGAGCCCAGCTTATAGTTGGCATAGAAGATGGGGGGCATGGTCACGGGGTTGGTCAGCCAGACCAGTCCGATGGACAAGGGAAGGTTGGCGCGTAACGGAATGGCAACCAGTGCGGCTGCCAGCATTTGCATGGGCATGGGAATCATGGCCCAAAACAAGCCAATGCCTACTGCGCGAGCCAATGAATGACGATTGAGCTGCCAGAGATTGCTGTCATGGATCAGGCTACCCAAGAAGCGCAACGACTTGCTGTGCTTGATGGTTTCCGGATCGGGCATGTAGCGTTTAAAGAATTCTCGTGGCATCGTGGTACTCAATCGGGTAAACGGCCCTATTATGTCATTTGTCACGTTAATAGTCTGTGACAAGGTGTTACCAGACTTTGCTCCGTTGATCTGGAGCAACTTACAGTTTTGACAGCAGCTACAGGGAGGTGGCTCATGAGCAGTTATGCGCTGGCGTTTTCTTTTGGAGCACTATCTTTACGCTGGTTGCCAATGGTGCCGGCAGCTTGGTTATTGTTACTTTTTTTGTGTAGCAGCGTTGCTCTTATGTTGTCGAAACAGCGCAAACTGCATTTATTGGCGGTAGCAATCCTAGGCCTGTGTTGGTCTGGCTGGCAAGCGTCAATTGTGCTCGACCAACGTCTAGGGGAAGGCCTGAATGGCCAAATCCTGTGGCTGGAAGGCCGCATCTCCGGCTTGCCGCAATGGCAGCAGGAGACCGGTTGGCAAGTGGTCAGGTTCGAGCTGGAGGAAGCCGTTTCCCGGCGTGCAGATTTACCGCCGCGCTTGCGTTTGTCTTGGCGCGACCCGTTGCCAGTGAATGCTGGAGAACGCTGGCGGCTGGCCGTAAGCTTAAAGCAGCCGGATGGTCTGCTTAATCCCCATGGCTTTGACTATTTACAGTGGCTGACCGCCCGACGCATTGGGGCGACCGGTTCGGTTAAAACCGGTTATCGGCTGGGAAATGGGCGGGGTGTGCAAGCCGTGCGGGAGGTTTTACGTGACAGGATATTGGCGTTATTGCCGGATAACCCAGCTGCCGGTGGTGTACTGGCGTTGTCACTGGGTGATGGCTCGGTGTTATCACGTGAGCAATGGCAAAGACTGCAAAACTCTGGCACTTTGCACCTGTTTGTAATTTCCGGGCAGCACATCAGTCTGGTTGCGGCGCTGGGCTATGGTCTGGTGGCACTGTTGGTACGTTGTGGCTGGTGGCCAATGCGCGTGCCCTGGTTGCCGGTCGCCTGTGGTTTAGCGTTGCTGGGTGCATTGGCTTACGGTGTTTTGGCTGGCTTCGGTGTGCCAGTGCAGCGGGCGCTTATTATGGTGACAGTGGTATTGCTGTGGCGAATGAGTTATCGCTCGTTATCAACCTGGAAGCCCTGGTCACTTGCTTTGGCTGCTGTATTGTTGCTGGATCCAATGGCAATTTTGCAACCTGGGTTTTGGTTGTCCTTTGCAGCGGTGGCTGTATTGGTGTTGGTGTTTGCCAACCGGTTGGGTCGTTGGCGCTGGTGGCAGGTGCTAACCCGGGCGCAGTGGGCCGCAGCGGTTGGTTTATTACCGTTGTTGCTTGCTTCGGGCTTGCCGGTTAGCTGGGTTGGGCCGCTGGCTAATGCGATTGCGGTTCCTTTTGTCAGCTTTGTGCTGTTGCCACTGATATTGCTGGGCATGTTGCTGTTGAGCTGGCCGCTGTTGGCAGCTCCGGTTTTGCAGTTGGCAGCTAGGCTATTGCTTGAACTATGGGACGTGCTGGACTGGCTGGTACAGGGCTGGCCAGCATGGCAAACAGCTGTACCAGACACATGGGTGCTTCTGCTGGCAGGTGTTGGAGTGTTGTTGCTGCTGTTGCCGGCGGCATTGCGCCCGTGGTGGTTGCCGCTGGTCCTGCTGGTGCCGCTGATATGGCCGCGAAACACTGCGCCGGTTGCTCCTGGGCAGGCAGAAATCTGGCTGCTCGATGTGGGACAGGGGCAAGCCATCGTTGTTCGGACCGCCGGTCACGTCTTGTTATATGACGCCGGCCCGGCCATGGGTGGCATGGATGCGGGGGAAAGTGTTGTAGTGCCCTTTTTGCGTGGCGAGCGGATCAGGCATGTGGACTGGTTGGTCTTGTCGCATGCCGATGCTGACCATGCCGGTGGTGCGGCTGCGATACTTCAGCAGGTAACGGCAGGGCAAGTAATCAGCGGTGAGCCGTTGCGACATCAGCAGTGGCAGGCACAAGCCTGTACTGATGATGAGTGGCAATGGGACGGCGTGTATTTTAAGCAATGGCAGTGGCAGGCGGCAAATAATGGCAATGCCGCTTCCTGTGTGTTGTTGGTGGATGCTGACGGGGAGCGTTTTTTGGTTACCGGCGACCTGGATATTGCGGGCGAGCGTGCTTTGCTGACAGCCTGGCCGAGCCTGCAGGCGGACTGGCTGGTTGCGGGACATCATGGCAGTCGTACCTCGACAGCCCAGTTTTGGTTGCAGCGGGTCAGACCACATTCGGTGCTGATATCGCGTGGCAAACATAATGGTTACGGCCATCCTCATCCGTTGGTGTTGGCGCGGCTTGAATATAACGGAATCAGGCTGTATGACACCGCGCATGATAAAGCAATGCGTATTCGCCTCGGCGCGCGACAGCCGCTGTGGTCAATGTCGCGGGAACGCCGCTTTTGGCGTTAAGAAGTGAACCGCTTCGCTTTCTGCGGAGTTGCACAACAATCCTGTCGGACTCTGTACCCCCTTGTGGTAAAGTTGCGTTTATTTTTAGAAAAGGAAGCCTGCTGTGTGGGAACTCATTAAATCTGGCGGCTGGATCATGCTGCCGATTATTGCGTGTTCAATCATTGCTGTGGCCATTGTGGCCGAGCGTTTGTGGACGTTGCGGGCTTCGCGTATCAGTCCGCCGCATTTGCTGGGACAGGCCTGGCGTTCAGTGCAGGCACGCGAGCTGGATGCAGCCAAACTGAGGGAGTTGCGGGCTGACTCGCCGCTGGGACAAATTCTGGCTGCTGGTCTGGCGAACTCCCGCCATGGCCGCGAAATTATGAAAGAAAGCATTCAGGAGGTGGGCAGCAAAGTCGTCACCGAACTGGAGCGTTTTTTGACTCCGCTGGGCACCATTGCAGCCATCACTCCGCTGCTTGGTTTGCTGGGCACCGTACTGGGCATGATCGAAATTTTTAGCGCCTTTATGGGTTCCGGCATGGCCAATGCACCGCAACTGGCGGGTGGTATTGCCAAGGCACTGATTACCACTGCAGCGGGCCTGATTGTTGCCATTCCGGCACTGTTCTTCCACCGTTTTTTACAGCGCCGTGTTGACGAACTGGTCGTGGGTATGGAGCAGGAAGCAATCAAGCTGGTAGAGGCGGTACAGGGCGACCGCACTGTAGAACTGAGCGAAGAACCTGTGGGCAAGAAGGGAGCACGAAAGGCGTGAGGTTTCCCCGCAAGGCGCGTGAGCCGGTCGATATCAACCTGGCTCCACTGATTGATGTGGTGTTCATTCTGCTGCTGTTTTTTGTGGTGACCACCACCTTTACCCGTGAAACCCAGCTCAAGGTGGACCTGCCAGAAGCTGTCACCGGCGAGCAGGTGGAAGAGCGTTATGACCAGCCGCTGGAAATACTGGTTGATCAGAACGGCCGCTATGCGGTCAACGGGCAGGCGTTAGCCAGCAATGACCTGAGTGCCATAATGGGTGCCTTGATTGAGGCATCCGCCGGGCAAAAAGATATTCCTGTGACGCTCAGTGCCGATGGCAAAGCACCGCACCAAGCGGTTGTGACGGCAATGGATGCGGCTTCCAAACTCGGTTTTGTACAGCTGCGCATTACCACCATTGAGGCGCAGGACGGACAGTGAAACTGGCCGAGCGCATGGTCAAAGCCTGGTATGAAGGCCATGCCGGACTACTGGCATTGTGGCCGCTGGAAAGGCTGTATCGCTGGGTGGTCGAGCGCAAGCGCAAGCGCTTTTTAAGTGGTGAGCTGGACAGTTACCGTGCACCGGTTCCGGTGATCATTGTTGGCAATATTACGGTGGGTGGTACGGGTAAAACTCCACTGATTCTCTGGCTGATTGAATATTGTCGTGCGCGTGGTTTACGCCCGGGTGTAGTCAGCCGCGGTTATGGTGGTGAGCCACCGCAGTGGCCGTGGCGTGTACGCGCAGCTGATGACCCAAGGCATGTGGGTGATGAGCCAGCGCTGCTGGTGCAGCGCACAGGTGTGCCCATGGCGATTGACCCGCAGCGCTCGCGTGCGATTGAACTGTTGCTGGCCGAAGAAGAGCTTGACTTGATTCTGTGTGACGATGGCCTCCAGCATTATCAGCTGTACCGCGATCTTGAGCTGGTGCTGATTGATGAGGCGCGAGGCCTGGGCAATGGCCGCTGCCTGCCTGCTGGACCTCTGCGCGAACCTGCGCGACGACTGCATGAAGTGGATGCGGTGCTGTTCAATGGTGCTGCTGTCGACAAGGAGCAGGGCTATGCCATGCAGCTACAGCCAACCGGACTGGTGCATGTAGCCAGCGGGCAGCTGCAGTCGCTGGATCATTTTCCTGCCGGTCAGGAGATGAATGCCATCGCCGGAATCGGCAATCCGCAACGTTTTTTCAATACCTTGCACGAACAGGGCTGGCGGCCAAAGGGACAGGAGTTTCCCGATCATGCCCGGTTTGCGGCAACCGACTTGCAGTTTGATGACACTCTGCCGCTGCTGATGACCGAGAAAGATGCGGTCAAATGTCGGGGCATTGCTCCTGATAATGCTTGGTATTTACAGGTTGATGCGCGGCCTTCGCCCGCTTTTGTTGACTGGCTGGACGCATGTCTGGCGCAGTTGTTTCCCGAAATTAGAGGTGATGAATGATGGATGCCAAATTGCTGGATCTGCTGGCGTGCCCGCTGTGCAAAAGTGCGGTGCAATATGATCAGGAAAAAAATGAATTGCTATGCAAGGCCGATGGTCTGGCCTTTCCTGTGCGTGATGGTATTCCGGTGATGCTGGAAAGTCAGGCCAGAACCCTGAGCACCGACGAGCGTCTGGAAAAATAATCATGCAGCAGCCTTTTTATGTGGTCATTCCGGCGCGTTATGCTTCCAGTCGTTTTCCGGGCAAACCGCTACAGGATATTGCCGGACAGCCGATGATTCAGCGAGTCTGGCAGCAGGCGCAGAAATGCGGTGCGCAACAGCTGGTGATCGCCACTGACGATCAGCGTATTTTCGCTGCTTGTCAGGCATTTGGTGCTGAAGTGGTGATGACCCGTGATGATCATGAGTCAGGCACTGATCGTTTGGCTGAGGTGGCTGCCATTATGGGTTGGCCGGCCGATGCCATCGTGGTGAATGTGCAGGGCGACGAGCCGCTGATTCCGCCCGCAGTGATTGATCAGGTTGCCATCAACCTGGCAGCTCATCCCGAGGCAGCTATGGCAACACTGGCCGAGCCGATTGATGACATGGCTTCGCTGATGAACAACAACGTGGTCAAGGTGTTGAGTGACAAAAATGGACTGGCGCTGACCTTTAGTCGTGCGCCGCTGCCCTGGGCTCGTGATGCGTTTGTGGCGAGTCCGGATGAATTGCCCGCTGGTGTAGCGTTTCGTCGCCATATCGGCATCTATGCTTACCGCGTCGGATTTTTGCAGCGTTTTGTCGAGTGGGGGCCGTGCTGGTTGGAGCAAACCGAATGCCTGGAGCAGTTGCGTGCGCTGTGGCATGGCGAGCAGATTCATGTTGCTGATGCACTGGAAACTCCGCCGCATGGCGTGGATACGCCGGAAGATCTGGAGCGGATTCGGGCGCTGTTTGCTTGATAAGGGTGTAGCGCGATCAGGCTGCCTGATTGTTGTGTAGAACGGCTTTAGCGGCGATGCGAAGACTGGTTCAATTACGGTGGCTTGGTATTAGCCCGTTCGCGACTAAAGCCGCTCCTACAGGGTACTCCGGAGTAAAGCCGGTACAAGATTGTGTAGAAGCGACTTCAGTCGCGATTGGACTGCTACATCTGCACTCAATCTGAAATAACCACTGCCCAGCTTGCAAATCCCCTGGTCGTATCCAGTCTGCCGTTTATTGGCATAAGCACAGCATTTGCACTTGTCAGGTTGCTGCTGTAGAACAACTGCTCTTGATTAATTGTGGAGTAAAAAGTGAAAGTCCTGTTTGTTTGTCTGGGTAATATTTGTCGCTCACCTACTGCCGAGGGTGTATTTCGCCATTATGTCGAGCAGGCTGGTTTAAGCGAGCAAATCACTATTGATTCGGCTGGTACGGCTGACTGGCATATCGGCAAAACGCCGGACCCACGTACAATTAAGGCTGCAGCGCAGCGTGGCTACGACCTGTCGGTGCTGCGTGCGCGGCAGGCCGTAGCAGACGACTTTTATAAATTTGACCTGATTTTGGCCATGGATGACAGCAATCTGGAAAACCTGCAGGCAATTCAACCTGCTGACGGCAAGGCTGAGCTGGCGCTGTACTTGCCGCGCTTTGGTCTGAAACAGCGCGAAGTGCCTGATCCGTATTATGGCGGCGAAGATGGTTTTGAGCTGGTACTGGATATGCTGGAGCAAGCCAGTGAGAAATTGCTGGCGGAAGTCAGGGAGCAGTTGTGAGTTTTAGACCGCAAGAGAATGTTGAGCTGAAAGCCCATAACAGTCTGGGCGTGAACGCCACGGCGCGCTACTTCACTAGCGTGCGGATTCAGCCTCAGTTGCAGGCAGCGATGCGCTGGGCCATGGAGAATGACCAGCCTTGGTTGCTGCTGGGTGGTGGTAGCAATTTGGTGCTGGCCGATGATGTGCCCGGGTTGGTGATCAGTCTGGAAACGACGGGCCGCCGGTTGGTGCATGAAGATGACGAACACGTCTGGGTGCGGGTGCAAGCGGGTGAAAACTGGCATCAGCTGGTACGCTGGACGCTGGAGCAGGGCTGGTCAGGACTGGAAAATCTGAGTCTAATTCCGGGTACGGCAGGTGCGGCACCGGTGCAAAATATCGGAGCTTATGGCGTCGAGCTGAAGGATGTGCTGGAACAGGTGCTGGTGCTGGATGCGCTGGATTTTGGTCTTAAGCAGCTGTCAGTCGAGGATTGCCAGTTCGGTTATCGTGACAGCCTGTTCAAGAGCGAGCCGGGGCGACGGGTAATTTTGAGTATCGACCTGCGATTGAATAAAACACCACAGCTCAAGCTGGAGTATGGTCCCTTGCGTGCAGAGTTGGAGCGGCGCGGCATCTGCGAGCCAACGGCCATGGATGTCAGTGATGTGGTCATTGCCGTGCGTCAGTCTAAGCTGCCGGACCCGGCAGTGCTGGGCAATGCAGGCAGTTTCTTTAAAAACCCCGTGATTTCTGCCTGTCAGGCCGCGTTGCTAAAGCAGCAGCACCCGCAGATGGTGCAGTACCCACTGGCCAGCGGTGAGGTGAAACTGGCGGCAGGCTGGTTGATCGAGCAAGCAGGCTGGAAAGGCAGGCGTCGGGGTGATGCCGGTGTACATGAACAGCAGGCGTTGGTGCTGGTCAATTATGACTCTGCCAGCGGCGCAGATGTTTTGGCGCTGGCAGCGGAAATTCAGGCAGATATTTTACAGCGTTTTTCTGTGGCGCTGGAGATAGAGCCAGTGGTGATT
>Ga0265293_10011902_pt1 | contig 11688 bp, 9 predicted proteins | sample Munlanlewell138R_FD_192505 | JGI IMG/M metagenome (GOLD analysis project Ga0265293, IMG submission 192505) | Leachate microbial communities from a municipal landfill in Southern Ontario, Canada - Leachate well 138R | ecosystem: Engineered > Solid waste > Landfill > Unclassified | place: Canada... | reverse complement strand
CGCCGCGCCTTCGAACTAACCGACAAGATCACCGTGTAGACAGAACCACTCCACCAGACATGTCGCATGCTGTTGAAGTCTCGGACGTTTTTGTCTCCTGCTCGAAAGAACTTCGGTTTAAATTCTGTTGGTGCCAGTGAGCTTGATGATGGTATCAGGGAATCTCATTGACTTTACTTCTTCCGAAAACTCCATCGCTACCTTCAGAACAATTTTACTGACGTACGCATACTGTTTTGAAAATGGAGGCCAGTAGTCGCCAAGCCCTAATGCGTCATTGATCACAAGGACTTGTCCGTCACAATCTGGACCGGCACCTATTCCAATAGTGGGAACAGACAAAAGCTTGGTAATTTCGCCTGCTAGCGAATAAGGGATATGTTCAAGCACCACCATGAAAGCACCAGCATTCTGTATTGCTTGCGCTTCATTCATGATTCTGTTTGCTTCTTCGCTGGATTGGCCGACTTGCTTGAAATTCTTGGCTGTCTGAGGCAACAAACCAGTATGGCCTACGACAGAAATATTGCGCTTCACCAAGTATCGGATTGTCTGGATGTTCGGGCCTTCCAGCTTTACGCTGTCTGCACCTGCATGGATAAGTCGGCGAGCATTAATGAATGCTGTTTCCGGATCTACATCTGTTCCGTAAGGTAGATCACCAATAATGTGGGTATTCTTCGCACCACGGCGCACAGCACCTATGTGGTACTCCATATGTTCTATGGTGACATCACGAGTGCTCTCAAAGCCCATTTCAACCATTCCGACTGTGTCACCAACAAGAATTACCGGAACCTGGGCTGCCTCGATACTTCTGGCAACCGGACAGGTATATGCCGTCAACATAGGGATGGGCTTATTGCCTTTCATCGCGATAAAATCTCTCGAATTCATTTTCATTCCTATTTCCTCCTGTGGTTACTGGTAAGTTAACGTTTGGGTAAGAGATGGCTTTAGGTCGATCTGACCACCGACATCAGCGCACATGCCGTCGCTGCGACACACCACGTTCCTGAAGGGCGTAACCTGCCGACGACGCACGAACGCGCTACCATTTTTTGCGTGACTTCCTTCATGACGTCGATCTCAAGATCCCGCTCTGCCAGCAGTTTCTTAAGTTTGCCATTTTCCTGTTCGGGTTGGCGCAGGCTTCACATCACGTCTACGGGGTCGGGCCCGACGAAGCACTTATGCTAGGCGTAGATCGCGGCGTCACTCACGTCATGCTTCTTGGCCACTTCCGCTACCGGCAACTGGTCTGCCTCGTGCAGGACCTCCACCATCTGTTCTTCGCTGACAAAATGGGCCGAAATTCGGCCAGCAGGTCACACAGGTCACGGATAGACGTTGAAAAATATAGACTAGGCTTTCATGGTGGATTTGATACGCGTCTTTGGCGCTTTCGCACGCGCCGATGTCAAAGCCACATCAAGAATAATGTCGGCATGTGCTTTCAGTTCGCGCATTACGCCATGTTTTAGATGGTCGAGATAGATGCGGACTCCTTCGCGTCGTGCGAACTTGAATGCGGGAACAAGATCACTATCGCCGGAAACGACAACGATCGCCTGCACCGAGTTCGTCAGTGACAATCGTGCGATGTCGAGACCGATGCGTAGGTCAACGCCCTTCTGCGTGATGTTGGGTACAAGGTCGTTGGCAGTAATCTGTCGCGAACTCTCTTCCAAAGACCTTAAAGCGCTAGAGCCAAGACGCCATCCGTGCACTCTGGTTTGGCCCAATCGCAACGCGAAGTTATCTTCAAGCTCCAGCTGATTCAGTAGACGTTCGTTATCCCTGAACGCAGTCGTTTGTCCAAACTCATGCTCTTTCTGGTCGAGCGGATTTATCTGCTTTCCAGTGATTGGCGGCGCGTGATAAAAATAGGCGCGCAGCAGCTGAAGATCTGCAAAGTCTGGATATGATTTGATGGAATCGCACAGGTCAACTATGTCCCGTGCGGTTGGGAACCGCCGCAGAATGCTCTTTAGCTTGATGTTGACGAAGGCACCATCAAGCAGGATCGCGTAACGTGCTGGGAACGACACTCGCCGGTCCTTGGAGAGAGAGGGACCTTCCCCGGTCGTGACGCTTTACGCGTACTTGAATCAGTGACGAACGGGGCGGTCGCTGTTTCTATCATTATCTGCTGTTGCCAGCGAGCATTAGGCTAGCAGAATCATACTAGCCACGCGAGAATTTTATTCCCTTGATTTATGCTAGACGCGTGAACGGTGCTACAGTTCTTTCTGTATGAAAAATTCTTCTTAAATCAATATGTTGAAGATAGAATCTTGATTCTGCCTTGCGCCCCTTCCAGCAGCAGGCCACGAGAATCGGATCAAGCAAGACCGCCCACTCCCGCGTACTGAGCCATCCTGATACGTGATGGTTTAGCCAACAGCTCCCTCCGGACGTGAATCGTCCTGGCCTCGTATTCGCCCCGAAGGCCGGTCCGCACAACTTGCGCTTTCGGCCGACTTTGGACTTACCCGGATAGAAAGATCAGTTCGCCGCTGAGCCCTGGAATGGCGGAGCCTCTTCCAATGACATCTGCGCTTGAAAGGTGGCGTGATTCCACCGACGCCTGAGCCTTGAGCCTGAAGCGAGGCCAGGATGGGTATCCTTTAGGATACTCATGTCGCGCAATACGGATCTAGATGATCTGCCGATTCCTTCACGCGGCGATGACCAGATGGGATAGGGTGGCGAAGTTGCGATTCACGGTTGTACCGAATCGCTCGTACGCCTTCGGAGCAATAATGGTTTCCGCTCTTCTTGTTTAGAAATGTCTTGGCCTCGTTGCACGATGAGTAGCAGTGAGTAAATCACTGCACGGATGACGGGCGGAATCCACGCCGATTTATCGTCTTCCAGGTAAGTATCGGTTTTTGTAGGAGATTTGGTGGGCCCGGCAGGATTCGAACCTGCAACCAAGGGATTATGAGACTGCCTTTTTGCGCAATGCGGCGCAACAGCACTCACGGGCGTGTTCTGTAAGCGATTGATTATTTAGGGGCGTCGGTGGGCGTCAGGGTCGGCATGAAGCGTGCCGGTGCGTGTGATGGAGCAAGCCAGTGCACCGAATTTGCACGAAATCAGCACCAACAGATTTTCGTGCACGAAGTTTCTTGATCGTTGATGGACAAGGGGAAACTCGTCGAATTGGCCATGGGTGTGAAATACCGTTGGGGCGGATAGTAGAGCCCTACCGTGGTGCGATGCCGCGCTTTTCTGCTGCAATCACTTGGTTTGCAAATTGGACTGCAAAAGGCTTTGAAAACGGCGACTTACGAAGCCCGTCGATAATTTTCGCAAAAACATGCTCATTCACCAATCCCTTGTCCACAAAGAGACCGTTCGTCACTCCCAATAGCAATGATCGAGACGATTCGATCCGGGGTTTTCCGTACGCAACGTAACTCTCGTGACGGATGAAGTCATGATCCCCCGGAACCAAGATGCAAGTTCGATCGTACCTCGCCGCTTGCGGAACGCTGCAGACGGATACCATGAGCACTTGCTGCGCTGGACCGAACGGATTATTCAACAGAATGAAAAGATGGTTGCGATGGGCGTCATGAGCAGGTGCAGGATTTCCTGTGATTGGACCCCCTTGATTTCCTAGGAATGGGACCACCCGATTTCCTGGGAATGGACCCACCCAATTTCCTCGCAATGGGACCACCGGCCGGAGCCGCTTTTGGAGCCCGGTGGCGCGCGCTGTTGCGCGCCGCCGCGGCCTCAGGAGCGAAACGGCGATGTCAACCCAGGCGATGTCCTATTCGGGGGTAAGCCCCGGAGCCCCCCCGCTACCCGGCGCTCGATCGTGGCGCCAGCGCCTTCTACGGCGAGCACCGTCGTTTCCGCAATCACCACCCAGTCGCGGGCGCCGGCCCGCTCACACAGCCAATCCGCTTATCGTCGTGCAATTTGCTCGCACGGGGAGAACTGGATGGCGCGGAGGGAATTGACGGTGCAGAGATATGAAGAAATCAAACGACGGCTCGCCGAGGGCCGCAGCGTACGTGAGATCGCGAGCGCGTTGAGTTGCTCACGCCGCCTGGTGCGCGAGATCCGCGACGGCGTGCGCGTGACACACGCGATCGCCGCGAGTCCGGATCCACTGTGGATGTCGCAGCTGGATTGGCCGGTGATCATTCACGATCTGGGGCTTGGTCATCCGCTGAAGTTCATTTGGGAAGAAAAGGCGCAGGCGCTGACGACGTACTCCAACTTCTGGAAGCAGTTCTATCGCAAGTTCCCGCAGTGTCGCAGCGCCAGCGTCACCGCCCGGACGTTCGAGCCCGGCGAGCGCGTCGAAGTCGATTACGCCGGCGATCCGATCGAGTGGTACGACATCAAGACCGGAGAAATCCACAAAGCTTATGTGTTCGTGTCCGGCTTGGGCTTCAGCCAATTGCTGTTTGCCTGGGCTGCGGAGGACATGAAGAGCCGCAACTGGATCGCCAGCCATCGACGCATGTACGCCTATTACAACGGCGTGCCTCACGTCACCGTACCTGATTGTTTGCGGCAAGGAGTCGTCAAATGTCACTTGTACGACCCCGATCTGAACGAAAACTATGCACACATGGCCGCGCATTTTTCCACGGCAATCGTTCCGGCGCGCGTCAGAAGGCCGAAGGACAAGGCGATCGTCGAGGGACTGGTAAAAATCCTCGGTCGCTACTTTCGCTTCCGTTGTCGTCACTCACGATTCACCTCCATCGCTGAGATCAATCGAGCGCTCATGGTATGCGTTGAGCGGATCAATGACCAGCGGCATCGTCGCTTTGGCGTCTCGCGCCGCGAACGCTTCGAGACGATCGAGAGGGCCGCGCTCAAGCCGTTGCCCACTACCGAGTACGATGGTGGCGAGTGGAAGGAGGCGAAACTCCATCCCGATTGCTTCCTCGCCGTGGAAGGCGATTACTACAGCGCGCCGCACATCCATCGTCATAAAACGCTACGAATCAAGCTCACCGAGAACCAGGTCGAGATCTTCCTGAACCTGGAACGTCTGGCGGTCCATCCACGCTGCCGCATGAAAAGCGGCCAGCGGATCAAGATCAAGGAACACTTCCCGCCGAACTCCGATGCCTATTACGAGTCGACACCGCAGCGGCTGTTGTCACAGTCGCGTTTTATCCACGCCGATCTTCACGCACTCTTCATCGAGTTGTTCAACGACGACGTTTTTGCACATATCCGTCGCGCCATGGGTCTGGTCTCAGCATGCACCAAAGAGATCAATCTTGTTGGACACGAACTCGCCAGCGTACGTATCGCCGCGGCGATTGCCGCCATGCGCCGCTACAACCGGATTCGTGTCCCGTACTTCAAGGAATTGCTCGCTCAGGCGCGTAAACAATCGATGAACTCCCAGGCCGAGCGCGACATCGTGCGCAAGCCTGGCAATCCCATGCTCCGGTACGTTGGCGGCGCAGCGCTGCAGGCCGCTGACAAACCTTCTCTCTCATCTACTGCAGCCCAGGAGAATCTACCGCTATGAGTATTGTCATGGTGAAAAATCAGTTGGCCGAGATGAAGCTGCTCGGCATGCTCGGCGTGCTGGACAACGCACTCGCCGATGCCACCCGCGATCAGCTTAGTGGCAGCGAGTTGCTCAATCAGTTGGTGCAAGCCGAAGTCGATTACCGGCAACAGCGTAAAACCGCCAATCGCATCAAAGCCGCCCGGTTCCGCGATCGTCCGGCCTTCGAAGACTTCGACTTCACCGCGAGATCCAAAGCCTCGACTGGCTCGCAGATGCACGGCCACTGATGCTCCTCGGGCCCACCGGCGTCGGCAAGACCTTCGTGGCGCAGGCGGTGGGACTTCACGCGTGTGCTACCGGGAAATCCGTCATGTTCACCAGCATCACCAAGTGGCTCGAGAATCTCAATCTTGCACGCTCCAGCGGCACGTATCTGCGCTATCGTGACAAGCTCGCCAAGTTCGATCTGATCATCTTTGATGAGATGGGCAGCCGCAAACTGACCGCTACCGAAGCTCAGGATCTATGCGAGATCCTGGAAGAACGATCGAGCAGCAAATCCGTGGTGTTCACCTCCCAGTTGCCTCTCGCTCACTGGAGGGAGGTGATCGCGGAACCGATGGTTTCATGATGCCTCCTATTTTTATCGGCTGACACGTCGAACATGATTCTTCAACACACGTATTTTCTCAGGGGAAAGCTTGATTTTCCATGGCTGGCCGACATCAAGCTGAGTACCTGACAGTCGTCCCTGGCGCAGCCATTTGAACACTGTCTGTGTCGTGATATCTATTGCGGCCGCCGCACCTTGCACAGAATAACTTCCATCGGGCCAGCGCATCGGATTGTCTTCCACGCCGTTGATCTTCGCCGTACGGATACCAAATCGCCGACGTAACAGATGCACGTTGTTGCTCTGGAAAGGGACGCCGCGCGCGGACAGTATCCCTTCCGCATTCAATGCGAGAGCAATCTGTCGATCGAACATCCCGGCTTTCGCCAGCTCTCGGATGCGGCGTTCCAGGATAGGCGTTGATACACAGTTTCCGTACGAACGTACTCCTCGCTGGACTTCGTGAGCAGAAGTCGCGCCGCTTTGCCAGACAATCCGGATAGACACCACGCCGTTGTCTCGCAATTGAGTGAGCGTCACGTCCTGAATCACCAAGCGCACAATGCGCTTACGTTCAACGGCGGTCGCAATCTCCCAGACTTTGGAAAAATCCTTCGCAAGCCTGAGCACCTCCGCACGTTCTGTCACGGACAAAGGGCCGGCTTGTTCACGCTGCCAGTTTTGATAGGCCTGATCCACTGCCTCTTGCTGCCGCAGCTTCTGTTCCCATGCACGTTCAAGAGAACGGGCAACAAGCCTGTTCTCCGGCTCCACTTCATCGTACTGACGTCGAGCTCGCTCAACGTCGTAGCGCGCACGTTCACATTTAAGACGCCATTGCTGATCGAGCGACTTTACTTGCGACTCCAACTCTCCCACCGCTGCAACGGCCAGCACAATTTGCTCAGGTGTAAGCGCCTCAAGGAGGACCTGTTCGATATACCGATCCACGCCGAGCGCACGCACTTCTTGGCAGCGGGCACTGCCGACTTCGCTCTGATCAGCGATACACTTGTAGACCGGGTAGTCGCCCTTGGGACCCGAATAATGCAGGCTCATGCGCCGTGCACAATGCCCGCAGATGGCAATACCCTGCAGCAAGGCTCGGCCTCGACGCGGAGCGCCGGGCTGTTCACCCTGGCGGCGTGCGACATTGTTTAGGAGTCGGGTCTGATTACCCATGAACTCCTCCCAGCTGATGTAGCCTGGATGCGCGTCCTTGAGGCACACGGGCCAACGATCCATCGGCAACCGTACGGTCGCGGTACCATTGCCTCCCGCCCGCCGCCGCAACGGATCGGCTTGTCGTTGTCCGTACACATACGCGCCTGCGTACGCCGGGTTGTGCAGCACTTGTAGCACCCGTGCACTCGTGGCGGGCATCCACTCGATCGCGTGAGGTGCGGGTCCTCGCAAAGGACGCACTGGCAAAGGCAGCTCATGTCGTCGCAACTCTCGCATGACGGCTTTGGCGCTCTGCAGTTCGTTGAACTTACGGAACACGAACTCCAGACGCTTCTGCACCTGTTCATCGGGATGCAGAATGATCTCCCCGCTGCGCGCTCGAGCCAAACCGCCCGGCAGCGGCAGGCGAAGTTCTCCGCGGGCAGCTTTTTGCCGCTCGCCTTGATGGAGTCGGATCCGCAGTTGATGCAGCTCGGCTTCACTCATGATCCCCGACAGGCCCAGCAGCAACCTATCATGATAAACGGTCGGCTCGTAGAGCCGCTCCCCATCGGCAATGAGCACTCCAAAAATCGAGCACAACTCCAACAGCTGATGCCAATCGCGATTGTTGCGAGCCAGCCGAGAGGCATCCAGACTCAAGACCAAGCCGGCCTTGCCCAGTCCGATCTCGGCAATCAAACGCTGGAAGCCGTGGCGTTCAGCGCTGGACGTGCCGGATTTACCCAGATCATCGTCAATGACCGTGACCCGTTCGCGTGGCCAGCCGAGCGTGACGGCGCGGTCGACTAAATGGTATTGAAGCTCGGTGCTTTCTTGGTGATGACGGACCTGACCGGCCGTGGACTGCCGAACATAGATGTAGGCGAGCTTGGCTTTGTGGGCCGTCGTGACGCGATCAGTGCCCTCGACAGACGACGCCATCACGACCGGGTCCCTCGGCGCGAAGACGCTGCAGGATCGTGGCGATCTGCTGAGCGAGCCGGCGAGGGGCTTCCGGTGGCAACGCTCTTTGCGGATGCGAGAGCGGTCGAGGGTCGGGCTGTCGATCTGGGCGTCGGCGAATCCGTTGCGGACAGAGATCTGCCATCTTGCAATGCCTCCTCTTTGAGACCCGTTACACGACACCGGATGTGTCGCGCTAACGGAAGCAATGATCGTGCCGATATCCATCCTATAGGTCTTTCGTGATACTTCTGTGAACCCAGATTGGTTGCTGATCGGGAAATGAGACGTCTGCGACCGTCTTCCAACACCACCGCGATGAATGCGTTGCCACGACCGCATCGTTCAGAGTGCAACTTGAATGTCTTGCCGAACAATGGATGGTGCGGATCCACCACCTTGACAGCAGGTATGACTCGATCGATTTTGGGGGTTTTCTGCCGTACTCGGCGACACCGTCATCGCAGACGCCATCTTCGATTGGCTGCAGCACTCGGCGCTGACCATCCAGGTCACCGGCGAGAGCTACCGCGGCGTCAAGGCCAAGAAACTTGCTTCGCGCAAAGAGGACGCGTAAAACTCGTCGCCCGCGGCTACGCCGGTAACCCACCCAAGGTGGGTTCAATCAGGGGAAATCGGGCGGGTCCATTGCGCGAAATCCTGCACTTGTCCCATTTCAGCGGTGTCGGCCACTGATCAGGACTCGACCTGTGCCCCGCTCCGCGACGATAAGCCTTCGGCCGAACGCAGCGACGCCATAGAGTTGATCGAAACCTTCGGCTACGAGTTCGTACTCAGCGGAATAGGGACGATGAATGCAAACGTGGCCACCTAGCGTCGTGATGGCCAGCCGCCCGTCATCGAGCCGTGCGATACCGCGCGGCGTGCCTGGAAAACCGGCCCCGAACGACATGCCGATCGTCCGCGGCTGCCCGCCACGTCGGAGAACCCTGAGCGAGTAGCCATCGGCAATGAAAAGCGCCCCATCGTCGGCTACAGCCAACCCCAGCGGCCAGCAGAAGCCGCCCGGAATGACAGATCGGGTCCCACCGCCCGCCACAATTTCCGTGATTCGTCCGTCCCAATAGTGCGAGACGAAGAGGCGTTCGCCAATGAATGGCAGGTTGTCGAGCCGCGGCTCGAGTTGCGCCAGCACTCCCTTCCGGCCGGTCCTGGGGATCAATTCGCAGCACCTGGCCAGTTTCCAACTGGGTGGAGACGATGCCTCCGTTCGAATCAAACTTGACTGCGTCCGGCTTGCGCAAGGCTACAACGACACGCTCCGACTCGTCGCCATTCGGGTTGATCCGCCAGATCTCATTGGCTGCCATCACAGGGAAGTAAAGAAGCCCGTCAGGACCGACCTCAAGTGCATTGGGAAACGGCAAATTCTCCGCAAGCGTGCGAATCATTCGAGCACTGAGATCGAGTTCGACGAGCCGACCGTTGGGCCGGTTCTCATCGATGGACAAGCGGTCCTGATGAATGATGATCCCGTTGGCGGCCGGGAGATCATCCCTCAGAATGCGGGGTGTGGCCCGCTTTTGTGCGGACACTGACGCGCGCATCCATCACCTCTGTCGCGTAAAGATGGCCAGGGAGTCGAATGTGATATCGTCAGGCGCGATGATGTCGCCGCCCATGTTGCTGATGTGCTCGATGCCACCGCTCCTTACGCAGCGGGTGACGGAGCAGGCCGACAGGCTGCTGGATGAACAGCACTGAACGCGCTGGCCTATCATTCGATAGGTGTGTGTCAGGATTGCCGTCGGAGACACTTCAAGCGCGCGCAACGAGAGTCGAGCCGGTGCGGAAAGTGACGTTGTGGCCGGCGCAATCGCCAACCTGATCAGGAGTGAAGCGTGGATTGGGATTACACGCCGGAGCAGCTGGAGTTCCAGCAGAGAGTTCGGAACTTCATCGCTGGGAACATACGGCCTGAGCTGAAAACGGGCATCAGCTACATCGCGGGCGCCGGCGAGGACGATCAGGATCTCGCGGTCGCACAAAAGGCCTTCAGGGAGCGTCTGGACCAGGCCGGTCTGCTGCGAATCAGCTGGCCGGAGGAGTTCGGCGGGCAGGCCCAGTCGCCGATGTACGAGTACATCCTGCGGCAGGAGCTTGAGTTGCTCGGACTCGAACCGCGCGTTGGCATGTCACCGATCGCGGCGGTCATCGGCAAGTACGGCACGGACGAGCAGAAGGAGGAGTTCCTGCAGGGGCTGCTCGGCCGCAAAATCCGGATGTGCGCCGGGTTCTCCGAGCCGAGGGGAGGTACCGATCTCGCCGGGCTCGAGACCCGCGCGACCCGCGATGGCGAAGACTGGATCATCAACGGCCAGAAGATCTACACGACCGGCGCCCAGAACGCGGATTTCATGTGGTGCCTGGCGCGCACGGATCCGAACGCGCGGAAGCACGACGGCATATCGATCTTCATGGTCGACATGAGATCGCATGGCGTCACGGTGCGGCCGCTCTACACGATGGGCAGCTACGTGACGGCCGAGGTGTTCATCGACAATGTCCGTGTTCCGCGCCGGCATCTGATCGGCGAGGAAAACAAGGGCTGGTACCTCAATGCCCTCGCTCTAAACGTCGAGCGGATCAACATCGGAGCATACGCCAGTTACAAGCGGTTCCTGGACGCCGTGGTTGAGTTCGCCAAGGAGACCAGGCCAGGCGGGACGCCATTGGCCCAGGATCCTGTGGTGCGGCTGCGTCTCGCCGAGTTGATCGTGGATCTCGAGATGCTGCGGCACATGAGCATCAAGAACGCATGGCTCGTCGCGCGGGGCGACGTGTCGTCCACGATCCCCGCGATGACGAAGGTGTGGTCTACGGAGCTCTACTACCGGATTACGAGCGTTGTCCTTCAGTTGATGGGCCCATTCGGGCAGTTGCAGAAAGGGTCGCGGTGGGCGATGTTGGATGGCGAGGTCGAACTCGGCTACCGGAACAGTCCACCGTCCAGGTTTGGCGGCGGTGCGAACGAGGTCATGCGCGACATCATCGCGCGCCACGGCCTCGGCTTGCCTCGGTCTAAGTAGCGAAGGGGAAGCGTCATGGTGAAGGACCCAGTGTGTGGCAAGGACGTGGACGATCAGAAGATCAACGAGGGCGAATCCTTCGCTGGTTCCGGGGCTCACGTGACCGATCCCAGCTTTGGCACCAAGCGAATCCACGACGGCAAGTGGTACTACTTCTGCAGCATGGCCTGTCGGCAGCGGTTCATCGCCAACCCCGCCCGCTATCTGGCGCCCGGAAAGCAGACGTGACCATCGACGGCAACGGTTGCGGTATGAGAGGAAGGATCGAATGGACCTGAGCCTGAGTGAGACCCAGGAGATGTTCAAGCGGACGGCGCGCGACTTTCTCGCGGCCGAGTTCCCGGCGAGCCTCGTGCGTCAGATTGAAAGCGACGGGCGCGGGTATTCACCTG
>Ga0265293_10011900_pt1 | contig 11690 bp, 6 predicted proteins | sample Munlanlewell138R_FD_192505 | JGI IMG/M metagenome (GOLD analysis project Ga0265293, IMG submission 192505) | Leachate microbial communities from a municipal landfill in Southern Ontario, Canada - Leachate well 138R | ecosystem: Engineered > Solid waste > Landfill > Unclassified | place: Canada... | reverse complement strand
GGCTTCGGAGCATCCCGAATTGACCAATTATCTTTATCTCACTTACGAAGGCTCAGAGCATGACATTCCTTATTATGTCAACGAAAAATCTGTGGTGGTTCTTGGCTCAGGAGCATATCGCATCGGCAGTTCAGTTGAATTCGACTGGTGTTCGGTAAATGCCATACAAACAGCTCACGGCCTGGGCTATAAATCAATCATGATCAATTACAATCCGGAAACCGTATCAACCGATTACGATATGTGCGACAGGCTGTATTTTGACGAATTGAGTTTTGAGCGTGTGATGGATGTTATAGATCTGGAGCAACCCAAAGGTGTAATCGTTTCTGTCGGGGGCCAGATACCCAACAACCTGGCTATGAAACTTCATCGCCAGCAAGTGCCTATTTTGGGCACCTCACCGGTTTCTATTGACCGGGCCGAAAACCGGCACAAATTCTCGAGTATGCTCGATCAATTAGGAATCGATCAACCTGCCTGGAAAGAACTGACAAATCTGGGAGATATCAAAGAATTTACCGAGAAGGTTGGATATCCCGTCTTGGTTCGTCCGTCCTATGTGCTATCCGGCGCAGCCATGAACGTCTGTTACGACGAAGAAGATCTGGAAAGCTTCCTGACTATGGCAGCCAAAGTGTCTAAAGAGTTTCCTGTGGTGGTTTCTCAATTTTTACAAAACACCAAAGAAGTGGAATTTGACGCCGTCGCTCACAACGGCAATGTGGTAGAATACGCTATCTCCGAACATGTGGAATTTGCCGGCGTACACTCGGGAGATGCCACCCTGGTTTTCCCGGCACAGAAAATCTATTTTGCCACAGCCAGGCGCATCAAGAAAATAAGCCGCTGCATAGCTAAAGAGCTCAATATCAGTGGACCTTTTAATATTCAATTTTTGGCCAAAAACAACGAAGTCAAGGTTATTGAATGCAATCTGAGGGCTTCCAGAAGCTTCCCCTTTGTGTCCAAAGTGCTAAAGCGTAATTTTATTGACACAGCTACCCGCATCATGCTGGATGCCCCCTACGAAAATGCCGACAAAAACGCCTTTGATATTGACTGGATAGGAGTTAAAGCTTCTCAATTTTCTTTCTCTCGTTTGCACAAAGCCGATCCTGTCCTGGGTGTAGATATGTCCTCTACCGGAGAAGTAGGCTGCCTGGGCGACGATTTTAGTGAAGCCTTGCTGAACGCCATGATTGCCACGGGTTTTCATATTCCCGACAAGAAAAAGGGAATAATGGTCTCTTCGGGAGGAACCAAATCAAAGGTTGATTTGCTGGACGCCTGCATCATGTTACAGGAGTATGGTTATCCTATTTATGCCACCGGGGGAACCCAGCAATTTTTGAAAGAACACGGTGTCAAAGCCGAATTGGTACACTGGCCAGACGAAAGCCAGGATAAAAGGCAAATCCTGAACATGATTTCAGCACGCGCTTTTGATCTGATTATCAATATCCCCAAAAATCTGACTAAAAGAGAGCTTACTAACGGCTACAAAATTCGCCGGGCTGCAACAGATCACAACATTCCGCTGATTACCAATGCCAGGTTGGCAGCTGCCTTTATTGAGGCCTTCTGCACCTTGACTATCAAAGACATCCAAATTAAAAGCTGGCAAGAATATATTTAATTTACTATTATCGCTATATGGGAGGCTTTTTTGGAACCATCTCCAATTCTAGTTGTATCAGAGACCTTTATTACGGCATTGACTACAACTCACACCTGGGAACACGCCGGGGAGGCATGGCCACTTTATCAAACGGCAAGTTTTACAGAGCAATACACAATTTAGAAAATGCCTATTTTCGCTCTAAATTCGAACCCGAGCTATCCTCTTTTTTTGGAAACTCAGGTATAGGTGTCATCAGTGATACCGACCCCCAACCCATTGTTATCAATTCTCATTTGGGAAAATTTGCCATAGTGACGGTGGCCTGTGTTAACAATATCAAAGAACTCGAAAAGGAATTGCTCGACGCCGGCAGACATTTTGCCGAGCTAAGCTCCGGACAAACCAACCAAACAGAACTGATCGCCCTGTTAATTACCGAAGGCAATACTTTTCTGGAAGGAATAGAATTGGTCTTCAAAAAAGTGAAGGGTTCCTGTTCTATGCTCATTCTTACCGAGGAGGGAATTATTGTTGCGAGGGATAAATTCGGACGTACCCCCATTGTCATTGGCAAAAAAGAAGGGTCCTACGCTGCCTCCAGCGAGCCCTGTGCTTTTCCCAACCTTGATTTTGAAACAGACTACTGCCTGGGTGCCGGAGAAGTAGTGCTGCTCCGGTCTAATTTTATGCAACAATTGCGTGAACCCAACAAACGCAAACAAGTATGCTCTTTTTTATGGGTCTATTTCGGGTATCCTGTATCAGACTATGAAAATGTAAACGTTGATTCAGCCCGTTACAGATGTGGTTTAATGATGGGTAAAAACGACGACTCAGAAGTTGATTTCATCTCAGGTATTCCGGACTCAGGCGTAGGTTTAGGCCTGGGTTACGCCGAGGGCAAAGGCGTTCCCTATCGACGGGCTATAGTTAAATATACGCCCACCTGGCCAAGAAGTTTTACTCCCAGTGATCCCAGTGTTCGCAAACTCGTAGCCAAAATGAAACTGATCCCCAACCGCAGCCTGCTGAGCGGTAAAAGGGTGATTTTTTGCGACGATTCCATAGTGCGTGGCACACAACTTTCTGACAACGTGAGCGAATTATACAAATACGGAGCCAAAGAAGTACATATACGCATCAGTTGTCCACCACTCATTTACACCTGCCCTTTTTTGCGTTTCACAGCCACCAAATCCGACCTGGAACTAATTACCCGCCGGGTGATACAGGAACTTGAAGGTGCTCACGACAAAGATCTGCCGGAATATGCCAGAACAGGTTCTGCCAAATACGAAGAATTAGTGGAGCACATTCGCAGTCAATTTGACATTACTTCCTTAAAATTCAACTCGCTCGAAAATATGGTAAAAGCCATAGGCCTGCCCAAAGAAAGCTTGTGCACACACTGCTTTGACGGCTCCAGCTATTTTGATTGATTTTAGGCTGAAGTAAGAAAAAAAATACTATATTTGCAGCCGGAAATATTCGGGGTGTAGCGCAGTCCGGTTAGCGCACCTGCTTTGGGAGCAGGGGGTCACAAGTTCGAATCTTGTTACCCCGACTTAAAAACCACAATAGCATATTGTGGTTTTTTTTTAGATCAAAGTTTCATTAAAACGGCTCTTCTGTTTGTACGTAAGAGTCTTTTTTTATGTCATTTCGTTGAACTCTTTTCTCCAAAATCAGCAGTAAAATTTTTGCAGATTTATTAAAGAAAAAATTCTTTAAATAGAATAATCTTGTATATCTTTACACCGTATTTACAACATAACGCGATAATAAGCTTTTAGACTAAATTCCATTCTGAAGGCTAATCATTCTGACACCACATTAAGCTTATTTTTCATGACACGAATCAAATCACTTGATGAACTCAAAAACAAAAGGGATGAACTGAAATCTGCTTTATCACTGCTGGATGACCCAGATAATCCCGACAGAAAGGTGCAGATCAAGGTTGCCATGGCAACCTGTGGTATTGCCTCCGGCGCCCGAAGTATCAAAGATTTTCTGACTGCAGAACTCAGCAAACGCAACATTCCATCTGTCGTTACTCAAACAGGCTGTATGGGTTATTGTTATGCCGAACCTACCATAGAAGTTAAATTGCCCGGCAGGGAAGCCGTAATCTTTGGCTATGTAGATCGCATTAAGGCTGATGAAATTATTGAAAAGTACATAAAAAAAGGAGAATTAACAGAGGGAGTAATTCCCCGGAATTACAGCACAATCGATTAAGCATAATACGATGGAAAAACAAATCACACAGCAGGGGCAGCTGCGCATTGCCTTGCGTAACTGCGGTATGCTCGATCCGGAGAACATAGCGGAATCCATTGCCCGGGATGCCTATCAGGCTCTGGGTAAAGTGTTAAAAGAATTAAGCCCGCAGGAATGCATAAACATTTTAAAACAATCCGGCCTTCGGGGACGCGGAGGGGCCGGCTTCCCCACCGGACTCAAATGGGAAATAGCCTCCAAAAGTCAATCTGATCAAAAATACGTCGTATGTAACGCCGATGAAGGCGATCCGGGAGCTTTTATGGATCGCTCCATTCTGGAGGGTGACCCACATTCCGTTCTGGAAGCCATGGCCATTTGCGGCTATTGCATCGGTGCCGACAAAGGGCTGATTTACATACGCGCAGAATATCCCCTGGCGATTAAGCGATTGAGAATCGCTATCGATCAAGCCATGGAATATGGTTTGCTGGGTAAAAACATTCTGGGTAGTGGTTTTAATTTCGAGATTAAACTCCGCTACGGAGCCGGAGCCTTTGTTTGTGGTGAAGAAACAGCCCTTATACATTCTATGGAAGGCAAGCGTGGAGAACCCACCAACAAACCACCTTTCCCTGCCACCAGCGGTTTTATGAAAAAACCTACCAACGTAAATAATGTGGAAACTTTTGCTAATATAGCACCCATTATACTCAAAGGGCCGGATTGGTTTTCGTCCATCGGAACTAAAAACTCCAAAGGTACCAAAGTTTTTGCTCTGGCCGGTAAAATCAATAATGTAGGCCTTATTGAAGTTCCTATGGGAACCAGCCTGAGAGAAATCATCTATGAGATAGGCGGAGGAATCAAAGAAGACAAAAAATTCAAAGCGGTTCAAACCGGAGGTCCTTCGGGAGGTTGTCTGACCGAAAAACACCTGGATACACCCATCGATTATGAAAACCTGATCGAAGCAGGATCTATGATGGGCTCCGGAGGTATGATTGTTATGGACGAAAACGATTGCATGGTTTCGGTAGCCAAATTCTACCTGGATTTTATAGTTGGAGAATCCTGTGGTAAATGTACTCCCTGCCGGGTAGGCAACAAACGTCTATACGAAATTCTGGAAAAAATTACCCAAGGCAAAGGGGTAATGAAAGACCTGGAGAAACTAAAAAATCTCAGTTATATAATAAAAGACACTGCTCTTTGTGGTTTGGGACAAACTTCTCCCAACCCGGTACTTTCGACCCTTGAAAATTTTTACGACGAATACTACGAACATGTAGTCGAAAAGAAATGCCGCGCAGGCCATTGTAAAAATCTTTTCCACTACGTCATCAACGAAGAACTATGCGTAGGTTGCGCTGCCTGTAAAAGGTGTTGTCCGGTACATGCTATCACCGGAGATAAACGCATGCCGCATTACATTGATTCCAATATCTGCATACGTTGCGGGGAATGCATCGAAAAATGTTCTTTTGATGCCATTAGTATTCAACTCGAACCTAAAATCTTAGTATAATGGAGATGATCGAATTAAGCATTGACAATAAATTGGTAAGTGTACAAAAAGGTACAACCATCCTTAAGGCAGCCCGTAAAGTTGGTATCGACATTCCAACCCTCTGCCACATGGAACTTCACAATATGAGTATTGAAAATAAACCGGGCAGTTGCCGGGTTTGTGTGGTCGAAGTAGACGGTCGTCGTAATCTGGCTCCTGCCTGCGTTACTGAGGTGGCACCGGGCATGGTGGTAAATACGCATACAGCCAGGGTGCTGAATGCCCGTAAAACCATAGTGGAATTGTTGATTTCTGACCACCCTTACGATTGCCTGGTCTGTGCCAAGTCGGGTAATTGCGAATTACAATCTATAGCTCATAAGTTTGGCATCCGTCGTATTCACTTCAAAGGCGAAAAATCCACTTACCGAAAAGATACTTCGCCCTCTATTATACGTGATGTCGACAAATGCATCATGTGCCGGCGTTGCGAGATGATATGTAACGAGGTTCAGACCGTGGGGGCACTTTCTGCCGTAAACAGAGGCTTTATCTCTGTAGTTGCACCGGCTTTCGAGATGGACCTGGAACACTCTCCCTGTACTTATTGCGGACAATGCGTTTCGGTCTGCCCAACCGGCGCCTTGACCGAAGTGGACAGCACACACAAAGTGTTGCTTTCTCTGATGGATAAGAGCAAAACAGTAATAGTTCAAACGGCTCCCTCTGTTCGGGCTGCTTTGGGTGAAGAATTCGGACTGCCTCCCGGGACTCTGGTAACCGGCAAAATGGTGGCCGCCTTGCGCAGAATGGGCTTTGATTACGTCTTTGATACCGATTTTGCCGCCGATCTCACTATCATGGAAGAAGGTACCGAACTCCTGGGCAGGCTCAGGGCACATCTGGCAGGTGAAAGCAATGCAAAACTGCCAATACTCACCTCTTGCTGCCCTGGCTGGGTAAACTTTTTGGAGTATAATTTTCCTGATCTGCTACATATACCTTCTACAGCTAAATCGCCCCAACAAATGTTCGGGGCTATCGCCAAAACCTACTTTGCGGATCAAATTGGCGTCAAGCGTCAGGATTTGGTGGTAGTATCGATGATGCCCTGTTTGGCCAAAAAATACGAATGTCAAAGGGATGAATTCAAAGTTAATGGAAATCCGGACGTAGATTTCTCCATGACAACAAGAGAACTGGCTGACTTTATCAAACAATCCAACATTGATTTCTTAAATTTACCCGACGAAGAATTTGATAATCCGCTGGGAGAATCTACCGGTGCCGGCGTTATTTTCGGCAACACCGGAGGAGTGATAGAAGCAGCCTGCCGTACAGCCTATGAATTATACACAGGGAAGAAGCTGGAAACTATTGAATTTGAAAATCTCAGAGGAACAGAAGGTATACGTTCGGCCAAGCTGGATTTTGACGGTCTGACATTAAATATCGGCATTGCTCACGGCCTATCCAATGCCCGAAGATTACTGGGAGATGTAAGGGCGGGCAAGTCCAATTATCACGCCATCGAAATTATGGCTTGTACGGGTGGTTGCATTGCCGGTGGAGGCCAGCCTTATCACCACGGTAACAGCGAAATACTTAGAAAACGAAGAGATGCCATTTATTCCGAAGACAAAGGAAAAATCATACGGAAATCGCACGAAAATCCCTATATTTTAAAACTTTACAAGGATTTCCTGGGCCAAGCCTGCGGACACAAATCTCACGAATTGCTGCACACGGTCTATCACGACAAGAGCAACAACGAGGTGACCATTCATCATGACTAACAAGTATTATAAACCAAAAACATATGCATTATGGTTCCTAAATTGATGTGCGACGACGATATGGTCGATATTTATTCTGTACCATCCGGCGATAAAGACAGCTTAAAGGTCACTATCAAACTGTCTAAAGAAAAAATTGAAACAATCAACCGGATTTGTGCGTCTTTTGAAAACAATCCCGAAGAGTTGATCAATGTCTTACACGAAACACAAAATACTTTGGGCTATCTCCCCGCCGAGGTACAGGAAATCATTGCTCATAACCTAAAGATATCGTCTGCCCATGTTTATGGCGTAGTTACCTTTTATTCTTATTTCACCATGGTGCCCAAAGGCGATTACCCTATCTCTGTCTGTATGGGCACGGCCTGCTATGTAAGGGGAGCCGAAAAAATACTGGAGGAGCTCAAAAAAGAACTCAAAATCGGTATCGGAGAAACCACACCAGACCAACGCTTCTCCATTAGCTGTTTACGCTGCGTGGGTGCCTGCGGTCTGGCTCCCGTGTTGATGGTGGGAGAAAAAGTATACGGGAGGGTATCACCAGACGATGTCAAAAAAATTCTGAATGAATACCGCGAAGATAACGAAGACTGTAAATGTCAGCAATTGTAGACAAAATCAATAATTCTCGTGAATCAGACCTTCATTTTTCAGCTCACGCAACACCAACTCGGTCATTTCGCTTTTGAAAGAGAATTCGTCCCTGAGATCCATAACATAGGCTTTGAGACGCATCTTTAGTATCGGTTTTTCGTCGGTTTTATCGCTAAAAAATACAACCGTAACCGGCTTGTTTAAATAGACGTACTTGGAGACCTGGGCTACCTCAATGGCAATCTGTCGCACTCTCTTGGTATCTATCAAATGTGGAAGGTAGACTTCGGCTACTACCTGGCAATTGTTTGCGCTGGAATTGGAATTGGAAATAGACTGATTCATCATTTCGGAATTCGGAATAGAAACGATATTGTCGTCGGGTGTGACAATACGGGTGGAGCGAATACCAATTTCCAGAACTTCGCCGTAATGTTTGCCGCTTTCAATTTTGTCGCCTATCTGAAAAGGTTTATCAAACAAAATCATAAGCCCTCCAAAAAGATTTTTGAGCAAGTCCTGAGAGGCAAAGCCAATGGCCACACCCACCGAGGCAAAAAAGGCAATTATCGTTTCTTTTGGGGGATTGAATATCCCATTTACAATGATATACACCACCATACTCCAAACTATAATCTTCATAATGGGTAATATTCTGCGAACTACCGGTTTGTGACGAGGTTTGCGATCGGCATACAAGTTTAGCATGCCCGTTAATAGTTTTAGCAGAAAATAGCCCAGTAATAAAAAGACGAAAGACCAAAATATCTTTGGGAATGAAATTAAGCCACTAACGTCGGGAGCCTGAGTGAATTCCTGTGTCATATTACTCATTCGATTAGTTTTAACCGGTGCTGCAACATCCTGTGTTGTCACAGTGTCTGTTATCTGACGGGAGGAATCTACAGCCACTACTGTCAGGCTGTCTGCTGCCTGTCCGTACATTGATGCGGTAAGGCTTAAGCAAATCAGAAACAAAAAGCTGAGGCGTATAATTATCTTGGTTTTCATCAGAAAATAAATATTAATGGAATATATAAACCGGTCTTAGTGTATCAGGTTGTTATCCTTGAGCATTTGTACGGTAGAGCGATAAAGAAGGGGATGAATTTTATAAAATTCACCTTCGTTCACCACTATACCACGATCGTTCAAGCGCATTAAAAGCAAATTGGCCTGACGTTCCGAACAATTGAGCACGGCGGCAAGTTCATCCGGATCCAGCGCTTCGTGCAATAACAGGGCATGAAGGCCAAAGACAGCCTCACGTGTCTGTGTATACAGGAAACTAAAATCCAGCTTATCCAGAGATTCCAGGTAAACCCGGTTATTATCTATGCGTTGTATACTGGTGAGCCAAAGCAAAAGGGCAAAGGAAATATTGGATTCGGTTATCCGATGAAGTGTAGAAAAATACTTTGTTTCAAGCACTTCCTGACGCTTAAGCTCCACCAGTTTTGAAAATTTCTTATCGGCCAGATCCTGGTTAGAGGGCATAAACATTAAATCATAGCCACTGGCTCTGTGTCTTAGAAGAATAATTTCGATTATTCGCTCAAGTTCTAAAGGCTGCATTTTTATTAAAACCGGGAAATAACCATACAAGCCTATGCTTTTGTTCAGGTATTCGGCCGAATATTTTCCGCAGGAACAAATCCAGAACACGGTTTTGCTGCTTTCGCTTATTATTCTGAACAACAATTTGAGTACCTCAAAACCTTTGGGTTGACGCATATACAAAAAATGCATCTTGTCAAGGAATATGCAAAAAGGAACTTGTTGTTCAATAAATTCTGTCAAATCGTTCAAATCACTAAAGGCCTTTTTGCGGATTGACTTGCCTAACAAGGCCAACAAGTCTTCGGCTGTGATTATTCTTTTATCGGGAATGATCTTGATGAGTTTGGGTGTATCCTTTTTATTTTGAGGAAGAAACATTTCCATCAGAGTACTTACCCCACTCCCCTTTTCTCCATAAATCAGGCATGGCATAAACTGGCCTTCACGCCATTTTTGAAAAGCAGCAGCCAGCTCTGAGCTTTCTTTGTCACGCCTCATATAAAAACTTGCATCCCTGAGAGGTTCACTGCTAAAAAGACGCTGATAGACAAAGGGTAATTGCTGAATATCTTCGTAATCAAATGATAAGAATTCTGATATTTCACTGGTAATTTCTTTGGCTTGATCCTGTATACCCAGTTTTGTTTTCAGGTTGCCTATGCCTGTTCCTGTTTCTCGTTTTAGCAAATTCAAAAACGAGATCGTTTTTTTGAAAAGTCCTGTCAGGAATTTTGATAATGCAGTATAGCTTTCCAGGAGGCTTTTCCTGAAGTCTGCCTTGAGGATACGCATGCGAATCTCTTCGGCATTTTCGTTGATGGAAAGATCTAGCAAAGCAGCCACTAATTCGTTCACTGCTTTATCCATATTTTGATCCAGGTTTAAATACATCTTGTCGCTAAAATCCGACAATGCTTTATACTGCATCAAAGCTCTATCCAAACCTGAACAGGCATCCTGATAAGCCACTGAAGCAACTTCTTCTTTTTTGTCTTTGAGTTGAACCAGGGCAGCTTCAATATTGATAAGATTTATTCTGCCTAAGTTTTGCAATTGAGCATGAATATTTTCCAGGTCTTTTTGTGTCTGTTGTTTTATTTGCAAAGCAAAGCGATTCCAGGCTGTTCCTATTTCGAATTGAATGAGCCTGTAAGGAGATACACTCTTCAAGGCATGCCGGGGATAAGCTTTAGCAGGATCAAAATGAGCAATTAGGCTACGCTTGCTGGTCATACTGCTTAAGTCCTTCAATACAGACTCCGCTGCCAGTTCAATTAAGCTTAGCAAGTCCTGCCGGTCAACGTAAGCAAGAGATCCGGCAATAATGGTATTGACCAGTTCTTTTCCTGCATCAAATTTCAGTTGCTGCAGGTTTTTTTTCAGATTTTGACGATCTTCAGTTTGTAATTTACTGAGACTTTCGTTCAGAAAATCAGGAATTGGTAACATCAAAGCTTGCAAATGCAAGCTGTTATCGAGTATTTGCTGACTAAAGAGAATACTGCTCTTTATGGCATTGCACGATAAATAATGTATTTCCTGACTGAATTTCCAATCGTCACATATGGCGTAAAAAGTATTCTTACGCTTAAGGCTTTGCCTTACGAAGCGCCTGCGCTGGTGGGATGCCAGGCGTTTATTGCGCCATGACCAATGTCTGAAGGAATTGAATTCCATGGTCCCTCCCAGCCGGGCATGTTCAAGAAAATCTGCCTGAATTTTGTGCAAATCACGCTCAAATTGAATCGAAAACTGTGTCTGTTTGGTCTTAAATTCTTTCTTCAGAGCCAAGACTGCAGGTTTTATGTTTTGCTTCCATTCGTTGATGAATGATTCTTCCTTATTATCTTGTCCGACAGATTGCTGTATGGCAGGGAACAAAAGCTCGTCCAACTCCCGGATTTTGGTACAAGACAAAGCCAGCTCACGATGCAAATCAATGAGAAGCTCAGAATAGGCGGCAAACAATTCATAGGTATAATAGCGATAACTCAGTCTGCGCAAGGGGATTTTTTGTTTCCATGGTTTGATTTCGCAGGCTTTTTTGAAAAGCTCTTTTTTGACCAGTCTGTTGATCAGCCTGCAGGCTTTAACTGGTAGAACATATATTGCAAATGCTGCTCTTTTGTATGCCTTGATAGCTTTAATACTAAAGTTATCGCCTTCCAGGGGATTAAAACGATCCCCTGGCTGAATGCAGGTATACAAACGTGGTTGCACCTGCAAATATTGATACAAAAGCTGATCGTAACCCAATTGTTCCTTACGTGCCAGCGGCAAAGACAGATGCAATTGATCCAGCAGGGGTAACATAGAGCGGCAAAAGTCCATGTATTGATTAAGTACCAGCAGGGATTTTTTTTGCTGATCCTTTTCGGTT
>Ga0265293_10011898_pt1 | contig 11691 bp, 12 predicted proteins | sample Munlanlewell138R_FD_192505 | JGI IMG/M metagenome (GOLD analysis project Ga0265293, IMG submission 192505) | Leachate microbial communities from a municipal landfill in Southern Ontario, Canada - Leachate well 138R | ecosystem: Engineered > Solid waste > Landfill > Unclassified | place: Canada... | reverse complement strand
ATTTTATTCATAATAGGTCTTATTGTATCAATCGTATCACTCGGAAAATATATATTTGCAGCTATGGCATTTTATATTATCGGAAGTATCATAAGACATCTGATTACATTTATCAGAGAAAGCAAGGAACCGGAAGATGAACTTGATGAGTCGGAGGAATCAGAGCCTACTCCATTTTAAAATGCAATAATTTTATGAATTGACAGTTTTACATAGATAATTTTTTTACTGGTAATAAAATGAAAAGTTTTTTGGCTAAAGTAAATATTACTTTAAGAAAGAATATCCTTGATGTTCAGGGAAAGACGATTGAACATGCACTCCATTCATTAGAGTACAGCGATATTTCGCATGTAAGAATCGGAAAGTATGTTGAACTCAACATTAAGGCGACTGACAGCGGTTCAGCTTTAAAACGCGTAACAGAAGCTTGCAATAAATTAATTGCTAATCCAATTATTGAGGATTTCAAAATTTCAATCGAAGAAACAGCGGAGTAAATTCAATTATGAAATTCGGAATCGTAGTTTTCCCCGGCTCTAATTGTGACCATGATGCATTCCACAGTGCTTCTCTTGTAAGCAATGGAAATGCTGAATACTTATGGCACAAGAACGGAAGTATTCCTTCTGATGTTGATTGCGTGATTTTACCGGGCGGATTCTCATATGGAGATTATCTTCGTTGTGGTGCTATTGCAAGATTTTCACCGATTATGAACGAAGTAATAAATTTTGCAAAATCCGGGAAATATGTTATTGGTATCTGCAATGGTTTCCAAATACTGACGGAATCAGGATTGTTGCCCGGCACCTTACTCAGGAACAACAACTTGAAATTTATTTGTAAAGATGTGTTTCTTAAAGTTGAGAACAACAAAACTCCTTTCACGTCAACTATTAAGAATGGAGACTTACTGAGAATACCGATTGCGCACGGTGACGGTAATTATTTTGCAGATTCTGATGTAATTGATGAATTGGAAAGTTCAAATCGTATTGTTTTCAGATATGCAAACGAAAGTGGAGAAATCGTAATGAATTCCAATCCTAACGGCTCCATAAACAATATTGCAGGAATTATCTCTAAAGAAGGTAATGTGCTTGGAATGATGCCACACCCCGAAAGATACAGTGATTCAATATTAGGTTGTAATGACGGGCTGGCTATATTTAATTCTATTGTAGAAAATTTTAATTGACAGGTGATTTATGAATTTACTGCTTTTTACTATGCCCGGTGGAATGGAACTTATCCTAATTGTTCTTTTGATAGTTCTTTTATTCGGCGCCAAGAAAATTCCCGAGCTGATGAAAGGGCTCGGCAGTGGGATAAAGGAGTTTAAGAAAGCTTCAAATATTGATGATCCCGAGCTTCAGACTAATACTAATCAAATTGATGATAAAAAATAATACGGATTAATTGAATGTTTGATGTTGGTGGTGGAGAACTTGTATTTATCATTCTGGCAATTCTGGTACTTTTCGGTCCTAAGAAATTACCCGAATTTGCCAAAATGATAAAAAGAGGTATGAGCGAAGTGAAAAAAGCACAATCTTCTTTCACTGAACAAATAACTGATGTCACCGGAGAATTCAACAAACAAACAAATTCGATTAAAAATAAAGTTGAAAAAGATTTGAATTTAAAAAATGACCAAATCAATCTTAATTGATTGAAAACATTCATACTTAAACATATTTTCCTGAAAGAAAATTATTATATTTATACAACAAAGATATTATCAAGTAAACACAGCAAACCCTTGATAAATAAATTGCATAAAATATCTTTTCAAAAAAAGCAATTCATTATTAAAAAGGTAAATTTCCGAGGTCAACATTACCACCGGAAAGAATAACACCTACTCTTTGTCCTTTGAAGATTTCACGATTTTCCATTATTGCAGCCAAAGTGACCGCGCTTGACGGCTCGATGATAATCTTCATTCGCTCCCAAATGATTCTCATAGCTTTGATAATATTTATTTCCTGTACCGTGAGAATACTGTCGGTTTTTTCTTTAATTATTTGAAAAGTCATTTCGCTTAGTGAAGTCAGCAAACCATCTGCAATCGTATTAGGATTAATAGAAGGGATCAATCTACCTTCAGAAAATGATTTAGCTGCATCATCAGCATTCTTGGGTTCAGCAGCGATTATCTTCGATTTTGGCGACACAGATTTAACATAAGTAGAAGTTCCACTGAGCAATCCGCCTCCCCCGACCGGCGTCATTACGATATCTAAACCATTAACTTCGTTCAATAGTTCCAAAGCTGCAGTTCCTTGTCCACAAATAACATTAAAATTATCATAAGGATGGATGAAGGTAGCTCCGGTATCTTCTACAAGCTTATTGAGGGTACGTTCTCTGGCTTCAAGCGTAGGTTCACAAAAAATTATTTTTCCTCCGTATCCGGCAACTGCATCAGATTTAACTTTAGGCGAGTTTTTCGGCATAACAATGTAAGCGGGAATTCCTCTAAATTTTGCTGCGAGTGCAAGTGCTTGAGCATGATTACCCGATGAGTGTGTTGCAACCCCATACAGACAATCGTTATCAGCTAATGACATAAGCGCATTACTTGCACCTCTGAACTTAAAAGCCCCAACTTTTTGAAAATTCTCACACTTGAAGTATAAATTGCAACCGAGCAAGGAATTAATACTTTCAGAAGTAAGTACTGGCGTATGCTTTACTTGATTCTTAATCCGATTATAAGCTTCTACGATATCATTATAATTAGGCAATTGCAGTGACAATTTCTATTCTCCGATTATTTTAACTAAGACTCTTTTCCTTCTTTTTCCGTCAAATTCTCCATAGAATATTTGTTCCCAGGGACCAAAGTCCAACTTCCCGTCTGTAATAGCTACCACGACCTCCCTACCCATAATCTGACGTTTCAAGTGAGCATCAGCATTATCCTCATACCCGTTGTGATTATACATAGAATATGGCTTCTCAGGAGCAAGTTTCTCAAGCCATAATTCAAAATCTTTATGTAATCCGGTTTCGTCATCATTAATGAATACACTTGATGTGATATGCATGGCATTTACGAGCACAAAACCCTCTTTTATGCCACTTTCTCTCAGACATACATCAATTTCAGAAGTAATATTGATAAATTCACGTCTGTTAGAAGTATTAAACCATAATTCTTTTCTGAAGCTTTTCATAAAGACAATCTCTGATTGAAAAAAAATGAATTACAAAAATGCAAAAAATCTTAATTTGTTAATAAGTTTTTTTGAAAAAGTACGTCTATCAATAAGATTATCTCGAAGTAATTGATTAACTTTGTAATTTAATTTTTTCACAATTCAGAATTATAATTCTTGGGTTTGTCATAATGAAACAATCAGAGTATTTTATACCAACATTGAAGGAAACACCGGCTGATGCACATATCCCTTCTCACCGTTTAATGTTGAGAGCCGGATTAGTAAGACCGCTTGCATCAGGAATATTTTCATTTTTACCATTAGGTTTCAAGGTTTTAAATAAAGTAATTAATATCATACGTGAAGAAATGAACAAGATAGGCGGTCAGGAATTCCTGCTACCTGCTCTTAATCCGATAGATATTTGGGAGCAAACAGGTCGTGTGGACGCTATGGGAGATGTAATGTTTCATATTAAGAATCGTGACGGACTCGTACTTGCCCCTACGCATGAAGAAATTATAACTTATCATGCTAAACAGCATGTGAAATCTTATAGAGATATGCCACAAATTTGGTATCAAATCCAAACAAAATTCAGAAACGAACCAAGACCCAGGTCAGGAGTTCTAAGAGGCAGACAATTCATTATGAAAGATGCTTATTCACTTGATACAAGCTGGGAAGGTTTAGACCTGAGTTATAGCAAACATGCAGAAGCTTATAAAACAATATTCGAACGTTGTGGCATAAACTTTTTTGTTGTGGGTGCTTCGAGCGGAGCTATGGGAGGAAGACAATCTCAAGAATTCATGGTAGAGTCTGATTCTGGTGAAGATACATGTGCTATTTCCGAATCAGGGTATGCTGCTAATGTAGAGGTTGCTGTCTCTGCTGTAAAAGCACTTGGACGTATCAGTGATAACAGACCTCTCGAGAAGTTTCCAACTCCGGACGCAAAGACAATAGATGACTTAATCGAAAAATACGGATTCCCGGAAGAAAGATGTGCCAAATCTGTAGTTTATATAGCGGATGATAAGCCTGTCTTATTGTTTATGAGAGGAAATGACGAGCTCAACGAAACCAAACTTCAGACAATTTTGGGCACCGCAAATATTCGCCCTGCTCTACCCGAAGAGCTAAAAAAATATACAGGCGCTGAACACGGTTCCATAGGTCCGATTAATTTAAAAACAAATATAAGGATAATCGCCGATAATTTGTTAAAAGATGCAAACGGACTAATCAGTGGAGCAAATGAAGATGGTTATCATTACAAGAACATTGACTTCTTGAGAGATTGCTCAATTCCCGAATATCAGGATTTAAGGACAGTCACGGATGGTGAACCTTGTGTACTCGACGGCAAACCTCTAAGAATTGTAAAAGCTATTGAGCTTGGTCATATTTTCAAATTAGGAACAAAATATTCAGAGGCATTGTCTGCAACGTTCTTGGACTCCGAAAGTAATGAACATCCGATTATCATGGGGTCTTACGGTATAGGTGTTGAGCGCGTGATGGCTTGCTTCATTGAACAGCACCATGACGATGCAGGTATTGTTTGGGAAGGACCATTATCACCATTCGATATTCACATAATCGAATTAAACGGTAAAAAATTCCCCAATGTAGCCACTGCTGCCGGTAATATTTACAAAGAACTTCAAGTTGAAGGATTCGAAGTATTATATGATGACCGAGATGAATCAGCCGGTATAAAATTTAACGATGCTGACTTACTTGGTATTCCTGTTCAAATAGTGGTCGGAAATAAAAATTTAGCTACAGGTGCAGTTGAAATCAAGGTAAGAAAGACAGGTGAAAGGAAGACCGTCGAGATAAAAGAATTAACTGCAACTTTAAAAAGTATTATAAGAAATCAATAAGCAAATGATAAATAAAGAAATGGTTTTAAAGGCAGATTTACATACACATACCACATACTCGGACGGCATACTTAAACCTGATGAACTCCTTTCTCTTGTAAAAGAAAAAGGGTTGTCGGCTATCAGTATTGTTGACCATGATACTCTTGACGGAAACCTTGTAGCTCAAGGAATTTGTTCCGATTATGGAATTGAAGTAATTATGGGCTGTGAGTTTTCGTGTTACGAAAATGGTAAGGAGTATCATCTGCTCGGTTATGGTTTTGACCCAACTGACAAACAAATCAATAATCATCTTGATAATTATAGAATTGCAAGACTGACAAGGGCTAAGCAAATTCATAAGAAGTTGGTTAATATCGGAGCCGGAATTTCGTTCGACGACATTCTAATCACTGCGGATAAAGCACCTGTTGCTCGACCACATATTGCTTCAGTATTAGTACAAAAGGGATATGCCGCAGATTTGAAAGATGCCTTCATGAAATTTCTTGGTGAAGGATGTCCGGCTTATTATCCAAAAGCAGTTTTCCCTGTAGAAATGGCTATTAAGATGATTAATAAAGCGAAAGGTGTTGCTGTATTGGCTCATCCTCGAAACTATATTGATCAGCCGACACTTTATAAATTTATTCAGTCTGGATTAGACGGTATTGAAGTTAATCATCCAAGTCATTCAGAAGAACAAAAGAAATTTTATCATTATGTAGCAAGCCAATATTGGTTGCTCGAAACCGGTGGTTCGGACTATCATGGCTCACGGGAGTTTGATGCCACTAATATAGGGAATTTTTTTGTGCCTTATTCAGTTGTTGAATCTATCAAATACCACACAAATCGTTTATTCTAATCATACAACAAGCAAACATTTTTCGGAATCAAAACTACAGTCGTTTATCAGTACAGGGAGTTCAAGACATCTTGCACATATTTCTACTAATAATCTTTCTAAAAATTGTCTGTTTTTCTTAGTAAATTCCGGTTGTTTAATAACGTTTTTAACGAAATGTTTAAATTTAATTTGAAAAGGCTCCTGAGCAAATAATGTGAGATTATTTATGCCATGTTCATCCGTAGCCAACATTCTGAAAGCTATCCATGAGTTTATTATCGGTACAGGATCTTCACGTAAAAGATGAAATTTCTCGAACCTTTTTTGAAATTGATTAGGGAACGCATCGTTGAATAATTTGGAGCGATTTCTTAATCTATTCTTGACAATATCTGTAAACTCCTCCCTTCTTTCACTTAGAAATATATGAAGTTGTTTTTCATCAGTCAAGCCAAGATATTCTGCAAGAATTTTGTTATCATTTGACAAATATATTTTTACAGCATCATTTATTAATTTGCTCTGAGGCGAAAGTCTTGAAAGGCAACAACCCAATTCTTTGTCCCTATAGTTTCTGTGGTAAGTAATACGCTTATCAATATTCGGGTAAACTTCATCAAGTGCAGTTTGACTCTTCTCCGAACCATTTGTCAAGAATGAATTTGTCCTGATGTGCCTCACTTGCAAATTATTGAGCAAGTCTGTCCAACATTCGTGGGTTTCGCTCGACGCAACCCTATAATCAAGAACAAAACCTGTCATTGAGCAAATAGCGAACGCTACGAACATTTCATTAGAAACCGGAGAATTCCATGAACAATGAAACTTTTTGCCGGTTAGATAAATTTGCTTAGTATTACGAAAGGGTATTATATTGTCAATGTAATCATTCCAAATTGGTGTTTTTGAAAGGTAAGTTCTTATTTGATTATTTATCCTGACAGGCGATGTCGGATAATATTTCACGAGCTGTCTTGTAGTTTTACCTTCCAAATACAACCTTGCTATCCTATCCATGTCAACAAAATAGGATTTCATTCTAGATTCTGACCATGTTTTGTTACAGCTTGTGCATCTGTAACGCTGCACACCTTTGGGAGTCAATCCGTGTTTGGTTACAAATGAGCTCTTGCATTTAATACAAAGTTTATCTTTGTCCATTTATTCAACTCAATAATAAATAAAGGCACTAAAATATTTACAAATAAAATAAAATTCTTATTATAAACAAAATTATATATATTCATTTGTTGAATTTAGTTTTCAACATAAAAAAATATAAATACTCTTTTTATAATTAAAAAAGGATTCATCATATTCAATGAATCCCGTAAAAATATAAAAAAGTAATGTGGAAATATCTACATTCCGCGACGATATTTGCCGCCTATATCATAAAGAACTTTAGTAATTTGTCCCATTGTAGCATATTGGACAGTATTCAAAAGTTCTTCGAAAATATTACCGTTCTTGAGAGCAGTTTCACGCAATTTATCGAGAGCATGGTCTAACTGTTCTTTATTCTTATCTTTGAAAGCATCAACTTCATTGATTCTTTGTCTCTTTTCATCGTCGCTTGTACGAATTACTTGCATTGAATCAAACGGATTACTGTTATTTTCGTTTTGGAAAGTATTTACTCCTATTATCGGATACTCTCCCGATTGTTTCTGATATTCATAATACATTGATTCTTCTTGTATCTTAGAACGTTGGTATTGAGTTTCCATAGCACCTAAAACTCCTCCGCGTCTGGACAATCGGTTAAATTCCATAAGAACAGCTTCCTCCACCAAATCAGTAAGTTCTTCAATTATAAATGAACCTTGATTAGGATTTTCATTTTTCAACATTCCGAATTCTTTTGTCAGAATTAATTGAATAGCCATGGAACGTCTTACGGACTCTTCTGTTGGAGTAGTAACAGCTTCGTCATAAGAATTAGTATGCAGTGAATTACAATTATCGTAAAATGCAAGTAATCCTTGAAGAGTTGTTCGAATATCATTAAAATCAATCTCCTGTGCATGGAGTGACCTTCCGGAAGTCTGGATATGATATTTTAATCGCTGACTTTTTTCATTAGCACCATACCTGTATTTCATGGCTACTGCCCAAATTCTTCTTGCCACTCTTCCAATGACAGAATATTCAGGGTCCATACCATTTGAGAAAAAGAAAGATAAATTGGGTGCGAACTCATCTATTTTTAATCCGCGATTCAAAAAATATTCAACATAAGTAAAACCATTTGCGAGAGTAAAAGCAAGCTGGGTGATAGGATTTGCTCCTGCTTCAGCAATATGATATCCGCTGATAGATAATGAATAATAATTCATTATCTTATTACGAGATAAATATTCCTGTAAATCACCAATCATTTTCATTGCAAAATCAATTGAAAATATTATCGTATTTTGTGCTTGGTCTTCTTTAAGCATATCAGCTTGTACAGTACCACGAATACGTTTGAAAGTATCAACTTTCAATTGTTCTATTTCGGTTTCGGTCAGTTTTTTACCATCTTTCAGACACAACTCAAGTTCACGTTTAAATGCTGTCATGAAAAAGAAAGCCACCATTATAGGTGCAGGAGCGTTAATTGTCATTGATACTGAAGTTAACGGGTCTGTCAGATTAAAACCATCCATTAACTTATTCATATCATCAATATTACAAATTGAAACACCTGCTTCTCCAATTTTTCCGTATATATCCGGTTGAATAGCAGGATCTTCGGCATAAAGTGTGATACCGTCAAACGCAACAGACAATCTTTTGGCTTTATCATTTGCACATAAATAATGAAAACGTCGGTTTGTTCTTTCCGGGCTGCCTTCACCAGCAAACTGACGTTTCGGGTCTTCTGTCGTACGCTTGAAAGGGAAAACTCCGGCAGTATATGGGAAAGCACCGGGGACATTTTCAAAATAATGAAATTTGATAAGGTTTGCCCAATCTCTGAAATTTGGCAGAGCCACTTTTGGTATAAGAGTCCCTGAGAGGGATTTATTATAAAGATTTATCTTGAATTCTTTACCCATTATGCTGTAATTGAGCTCATCATTAGTCATATCGGATTTAATTTTATCCCATGATTCAATAAATACTCTGGACTCTTCGCTCAATTCTTGATAGACATGTTCAAATCGTTTTCTGATTTCCTTAGATATATCTTCATCTTCGATAGAATCAGCTGCAATCATCAGACTATATGCTTTTTCTGCAAGCTCTACTTGATGTAATGCTCTATTTTTGTAATTTCGTACAGTTTCTGATATTTCAGAAAGATAAGATATTCTTTCATGACTTATTAAACCATTATATCTATCGAATTTAGTAGGTAGAAGGCTCACGATATCATGATTTATTATCACATCGGGATTTGTAGAATTGACAATTGTGAGCATATCCACATATAATCTGTTTACCCCCGGATTGTTGAACTGATTGCTTGAACAAGCGTACACGGGCAATTCCAGTTCGTCCAACGGAATAGATTTATCTATTTTCAGATTTCTGTTGCGGAGAAAATGTATTTTCACTTCACGATACGCATCTTCAGAGCCACTCTTCTCGAATTTATTTATTGCAACAAAATCAGCAAGGTCAAGCATGTCAATTTTTTCTAATTGGGAAGGTGCTCCAAATTCCGATGTCATTACATAGAGAGATTTGTCAACTAATGATATTACATTACTATCCCCCTGCCCAATTCCGCTTGTTTCAACAAAAATTATATCAAAACCGCAAGATTTTAAAGCAAGTATAGAATCCTGCAAGCTGAGAGAAATTTCCGATTTACTCTTTCTTGTCGCAAAACTTCTGAAAAATACTCTGTTATTATAAGTCTGGTTATAACGAATCCTATCACCTAACAGAGCTCCTCCGGAAGTAGATTTTGAAGGGTCAACAGCGAGTATTCCGATTTTAACATCAGTAAAAGCGAGGAATTTGCCGATAATTTCATCAATCAATGAACTTTTACCGCTACCACCTGTCCCGGTGACGCCAAATACAATTGATTTTTGCTTGTCGTATTTTCTGTATAATTCTACAAGTTTATTCCTGATAGAGTCATCATCATTATCTTCTATGAATGTAAGTTGTTGGGCAATTGACAGAATATTATCTGTGGAATTTTCTTTAATAATTTTTTCATCCGGAATATTCGAAGGTTCATTCAACTCAAGCTTATTATTAATTCTATCTATTATATCATCGGCAATACCATCTATACCAATTTTCTGACCATCAATAGCATGATAAATACGAGAGACACCGTATCTTTCCAAATTCTCAATTTCAGAAGGAAGTATAACTCCTCCCCCGCCTCCAAATATGAGTATATCCGATGCACCATATTCTTTTAGTAAATCAACCATATATTTAAAATATTCATTATGTCCACCTTGATATGAGCTGACAAGAATAGCGTCAGCATCCTCCTGTAGTGCAACAGTAACAACCTCCATTACACTGCGGTTATGACCAATATGTATAACTTCGGCACCTCTTTTTTGGAGTAAACGTCTAAATAAATTAACGGATACATCATGTCCGTCAAATAATGCCGCAGCCGTAACCACTCTAATTTTATGCATTCTATCTCCGATATTTCAAATCAAATTATTTTAATAAACTGCGTGAAATTACAAGTCTCTGAATTTCACTCGTCCCTTCATAGATTTCACAGATTTTTGCATCGCGATAATAACGTTCTACATTGAAATCTTCAGTATAACCATAACCTCCATGAATTTGGATAGCACGATTAGCACAAAACATAGCTGTCTCAGATGCGTCAAGCTTAGCCATTGCTGCTTCTCTGTTGTAATCCATTCCTTCTTGTTTTAATTTTGCGGCTCTCCAAGTCAATAACCATGCAGCTTCATATCTGACCCACATATCTGCAACCATCCATTGAATTGCTTGGAAGTTGGCAATAGGCTGGTCGAACTGATGTCTTTCCTTGGCATACTTGATTGAGTCTTCAATAGCAGCACGAGCAATACCAAGAGCCTGCGCTGCAATACCAATTCTTCCGCCGTCGAGTGTTGTCATAGCAACTTTAAATCCTTTATTCAATTCACCGAGCATATTTTCCTGTGGCACTACCACATTTTCGAGAATGATTTCTGTTGTAGAAGATGAGCGAATTCCAAGCTTCTGCTCAATTTTTCCGATTTTATAACCGGGGGTTTCTTTATCAACAATAAATGCTGTAACACCTCTTGTTTTTAGACTTGGTTCTGTAGATGCAATAAGTACGAAGACATCGGCTTCTTTACCATTTGTAGCGAACAATTTGGAGCCATTTAGTACCCAGTTCTTTCCATCATATTTTGCAGTTGTTTTCGTAGCACCGGAATCTGATCCTGCATTAGATTCAGTTAATGAAAATGAACCGATTTTTTGACCACTCAACAGACCGGGTAAATATTTTTGTTTCTGCTCCTCTGTTCCAAACCTGTAAATCGGGTCGCAGACGAGAGAAGAATGTGCAGAAACAATGACTCCGGTTGAAGCACACCAGCGAGACAATTCTTCTACAGTCAAGAAATAGGAGACGAAATCCATACCTGCGCCACCATACTCTTCAGGAAAGGCAACTCCCATCAAACCCATTTCTGAAGCCTCTGATATTATCTCTGTTGGAAATCTGTGATTTCTCTCGTTTTCGGCTGCAACTGGTGCAATTTTTTCTCTGCCGAATTTGCTAACAAGTTCTTTAAGCATTATTTGTTCTTCAGTAAGAAGATAGTTCATATTGACTCCGGATTAATTTTTCAATATA
>Ga0265293_10011897_pt1 | contig 11691 bp, 7 predicted proteins | sample Munlanlewell138R_FD_192505 | JGI IMG/M metagenome (GOLD analysis project Ga0265293, IMG submission 192505) | Leachate microbial communities from a municipal landfill in Southern Ontario, Canada - Leachate well 138R | ecosystem: Engineered > Solid waste > Landfill > Unclassified | place: Canada... | reverse complement strand
TGATGACTGGAGTAATGAATTTACTCAATTTGGTCAAATTTATCGTGCGGTTGCCGATCTTCAAATAAAGAAGTTTGACGAATCTGAGACATTTGAGTATGTAACTGAGGATAAAGTTGATGCTTTAAGTGAGGCGATGTTTGAATCTGTTTTGATATCAAACTCAGTTCCAGTTTTAGTTAATGTCATGAGCAAAAGTATTATCACTGAAGAATATCAAGATATGATAACAGTTGATCCTGACATTTGGGATGATGTAGAGTTTAGTGCTTTAGTTAATGCAGCAGTGACAATATTGAAATCAGGTATTATTACTGATGGAGAAGAAGCATTTAAAACTATGTCTGGTGACACTATTGATGATTTAGCTAAGTATCTTTCAAGATCTAGATTTATAACTGGAAATTTAAATACTATTACTGAATCACTAATTGGAGATATGGGTTTCTTTTCTGAGGATTCTGAATTTGCAACACTTGAACAAGATGAATGGACACAACTTGAATTATCTTCTTTATTTAAAGCAGTAAGATTCATACTTGTTGAAGGTACAGACAACTTAACTAATTTAGAAGATGATAAAATCATCGAAATATCTACTTATTTAGGTAGTTCTAAATTTATTACAAGAAATATTAATAGTGTTATAGATAGTGCGCTTGAAAGTATTGATTTAGGGACTGATATTGAATTTGGTGAATTTAAAGATATGGAAGATAATGAAGTGGCTAGCAATGAACTATATTATCTATTCAAATCAGCTAAAATTATCACAGATAAAGGAAGCGATGTTAATGCTTTCCTAGATTTAAATGATGATGAATTAGATATATTTTTGAATTCAAGTTTTATAAGTGGCACATTAGTTAATGTGCTTAAGGCATACTCAAAACCAGGAGAACAGTTGGAGTTCTTAGTTGGTGTTGATGATGAGAATGTTTCATGGTATGATAGCGACAGTGAAGAAACAACCTATACTTTGAATGGAAATATTATAACTATAACTCCTGTAGAAGGAGCTACTAAATATAATATTTACGGAGATGGTGTAAAGCTTGGAGCTACAAGAAGTTTGACTTTTGAATTAACACCGCCATTACCAACAGAAATTGTCGTTGAAGCGTTTATTGAAGGCGAACTTCGAAGAATGTTTATTGCAATTGGTTCACTTTCATCATCATTATCTGATGGAGGATCATTCTCTACCGATACGATTACAAATCTAACAGATGAAGAAATAGATAATATTATGATATCAGATATTTTGGTTTTATCGATAATTGGTGAAATCGAAAAAATGGCTAATGAAGATGAACCATTTATAGTTATTCCGGATGGAAACTTAAAATCCACTGACCAAGAGATTAAACTTGCGGCATGGAAAAATAAAGTGGATGATAATGTTGTTAAAGATGGAGAACTATCAAAGATATTTAAAGGTCTAAGAATATTCTTGGCAGGTAGCGATATAGATAACTTTGATATTCAAAATGTAACCAACATGCCAGATGAAGATATTATCGAAGTATTAAAATCAGAAATAATAAGTGAATCTATAATAGTTCAAATAGAAAAAGAAGCTGATAAGGATGAGGCTATTGTTGTTATTCCTGAAGGTGAGGATTTAGGAAAAGACGATCCAAGAACAGAATGGTTGAATTCATATACTTATGTAGGAGCTGACTTAGTCTTAGATGAAGTTGGTGAGTTATATCATATACTAAGAGCGTTGAGAGTCTTAGTTGGTGGTGGATCAATTGATGATATCGATGTTAACAATATTTTAGAAGAAGAAAATCGTGAAATAGTTCTTACCAGCAAAGTAATGGAAATGACTATTATTAATAAAATTATTGAAACTGCTGATGAGGATGATGCTGTTATTACAATTCCTTATAATATAAGAAACAGTTCTAACTTCATGGCATGGAAAAAGGTTGACGGGCAAGGAGAAGGCGAACTAAGAAAAGTACTAAACAGTTTAAGCTATTTAATGGATGATGGTGAGAGCATAACTGACTTCAACTTTGATCTTTCCAAGGTTTTAGATAATAAAGATGAGATATTGAAGTCGGAAATATTTATTGAGACAATAATCAGTAAAATTTCTGAACAATCAGAAATTAATATTCCTGTTGGTGCTGAATATGGTCTAAATGATGTTGAAGATAGATCAGCTTGGCAAAATATTTATGATTTAGATATTAACAATAATTATAAATATGATGAGCAAGATAAGGTTATAGTTACTTCATATGGTGAAGTGAATAGTATTCTAGAAGCTGTGGATATTATTATTGAACCTGATCCAATTACAGGAGAGAAAAGTTTTGATAATATTACTTTTAATATTAGTGTAGCATTTGAAGCAAACAATCAAGAAGTAATTTTATCTTCACTAGTTATATCAGAAACTATTCTCCAAAAAGTATTTGATGAGGAAATTAATGGTACAGTAACTATACCATCGGCATTATACTTGAATTCAAGAGATGATACATCACGTGATAAATGGTTTAGTGACTATAATAATGGTAGTCTTGTTGAAAAGAATGAACTAGCCCATTTATTAGATGCAGTTAATATTATTACTGATGGTGGAGACTTTGAGGGTATGACTTTCGATATTAGTAAAGTTCATGGTGCTAATCAAGAACTTGTATTAAAATCAAAAGTAATTTCTGAAACAATTGTAAAGAAAGTATTTGATGAGAGTTTAAATGGAGATGTTGTTATTCCATCAAATATTTATTTGAATCAAGAGCTTGATGAAAATAGAGACAAATGGTATAACTCCTATAATGGTGATCTATTACTTGGAAAAGGTGAAATAGCTCATTTAATCGATGCTGTTTATATATTAACTGATGGTGGTAGTTTTGAAGGAATGAACTTTGATTTATCACAAGCATTTGATGAGGTGAACCAACCTATAATTCTACAATCTAAAGTAATATCCGAAACAATTGTTAAGAAGATTTATGATGAGTCTATAACAGGAAATGTAAAAGTGCCTTCAGTTTTATATGTTAATGAATTAGTTGATCCAAATCGTGATAAATGGTTTAATGATTATAATGGTGATGTTCTAACTTATAAAGGAGAAATAGCATATTTATTGGATGCTGTAGATATTCTTACTGATGGTGATACTTTCGAAGGTATGAACTTTGATTTATCACAAGCATTTGATGAAGAAAAGCAACCGCAGATTTTAATGTCTAAGGTAATTTCTGAGACGATTGTTAAGAAAGTATTTGAAGAAAGCAATTCAGGTGAAATAAAAGTACCTTCTGATATTTATGTGAACGCAGAATCTGATCAGAGCCGTGATAAATGGTTTAATGAATATAATGGAGATGTTCTAACTTATAAAGGAGAAATAGCATATTTATTGGATGCTGTAGATATTCTTACTGGTGGGGATACTTTCGAAGGTATGAACTTTGATTTATCACAAGCATTTGATGAGGTAAATCAACCGAAGATTTTAATGTCTAAGGTAATTTCTGAGACTATTGTAAAGAAAGTATTTGAAGAAAGTAATTCAGGCGAAATAAAAGTACCTTCTGATATTTATGTGAATGTAGAGTCAGATCCGAATCGTGATAAATGGTTTAATGATTATAATGGAGATGTCCTTACTTATAAAGGAGAAATAGCATATTTATTAGATGCTGTAAATATTCTAACAAATGGTGAGGATTTTGCTGGAATGACATTTGATTTATCACAAGCATTTGATGAAGAAAATCAACCGAAGATTTTAATGTCTAAAGTTATATCAGAGACTATTGTGAAGAAAGTATTTGATGAAAGCAATTCAGGTGAAATAAAAGTGCCTTCTGACATTTATGTGAATATAGAGTCAGATCCGAATCGTGATAAATGGTTTAATGATTATAATGGAGATGTTGTTACTTATAAAGGAGAAATTGCATATTTATTAGATGCTGTAAATATTCTTACTGGTGGTGGTAATTTCGAAGGTATGTCATTTGATTTATCACAAGCATTTGATGAAGTAAATCAACCGAAGATTTTAATGTCTAAGGTAATTTCTGAGACAATAGTTGATAAAGTTGTTCAAGAAAGCATAACTGGTGAAATTAAAATTGCTTCAACAAATTATTTAAACGATCCTTCAGATCCAGAAAGAGATAAATGGTTTAATGATTATAATGGAGATGTTCTTACATATAAAGGAGAAATAGCATATTTATTAGATGCTGTAAATATTCTAACAAATGGTGAGGATTTTGCTGGAATGACATTTGATTTATCACAAGCATTTGATGAAGAAAATCAACCGAAGATTTTAATGTCTAAGGTAATTTCTGAGACTATAGTAGATAAAATATTCAATGAATCAGTTACAGGAGAAGTTAGAATTCCTAGTGAACTGTATGTTAATACAAAAATTAGTCTAAATAGAGATAAATGGTATAATGAATATGATGGTGATTTAGTTACAACTAAAGGTGAGATTGCTCATTTATTAGATGCAGTTGATTTATTAACTGGCGGTAGCAGCTTCGCTGGAATGTCATTTGATTTATCACAAGCATTTGATGAAGTAAATCAACCAAAAATTCTAAAATCAAAAGTTATTTCTGAAACTATAGTAGATAAAATATTTAGCGAAAGCAATACAGGAGAAGTTAGAATCCCTAGTGATTTCTATGTTAACGATTATGCAAGTTCGAATCGTGATAAATGGTATAATGAATATAATGGAGATGTAGTTACAACTAAAGGTGAGATTGCGCATTTATTAGATGCAGTTGATTTATTAACTGGAGGCAGCAGCTTTGCTGGAATGTCATTTGATATTTCTCAAGCATTTGATTCAACAAATCAACCAATCATACTAAAATCAAAAGTTATTTCTGAAACTATAGTTGACAAAATATTCAATGAATCAACTTTCGGACAAATATTTATACCAAGTGATTATTATGTGAATGCTAAAGTTGACTTGAACAGAGATAAATGGTTCAATGATTATAATGGTGACACTATTGTTTATAAAGGAGAAATTGCTAATTTACTAAATGCAGTTAATTTATTAACAGGTGGTGGAAGTTTTGCTGGAATGAGCTTTGATTTAACTCAGGCCTTTGATGAAACCAATCAACCTATAATACTTAAGTCCAAAGTTATTTCTGAATCTATAGTTAATAAAGTATTTAATGAAGGAAGTAGTGGCGTGTTAATTATGCCATCTGCGACTTATGTTAACCCTCTAGTTGATAGTTCTGAGGTTAATAGAGATAAATGGTTTAATCAATATAATGAAGATGTTGTAGTCTTTAAAGGTGAGATTGCTCATTTACTAGATGCAGCAGATCAAATACTTCCTCCTGGTTCAAACTTTGAAGGAATGGACTTCGATATCGATGCGTTATTCGATAAACCAAAACGTGATATTATTCTTAAGTCACACGTGTTTGCAGAGACAATAATTGATAAGATTTTAGATAATTCAACAGTTGTAACAAATGTTCCTACTATTGACTTAGAAGGAAGAAGTTTCGATGATAATTTAGATAGAAGTGCATGGTATAATAACTACGATCAAGTAACTATTGAAGAAAATGAATTGGGTAAATTCCTAAGAAGTATTTCTCTAGTAGTTGGACCAAACTCTTTCGCAACAATGCCTGCAATCACTATTGATCATATTTTAGGATTAGAATTTAATGTAGTAATGGATGTTCAAAAGATAATTACTAGCTCCGATTTTAGTGAATTAGTTAATTCGGTATTGATGGAAAATATTATTGCACCATTAGCATTAAATATTGCTACTACTGTACTAGTTAGTTACTTAAATGAGCCTGCAAATGGATATCAATTCTATAAAGCTAACTTAATAACAGGATATGATATTAATACATTCGATGCTGCTTCATATGATTTACAATCATATCTAGAATCATTATACTTAATGAAAAAAGCTGGATTTGATTACAGTAATTTAAGCAGTATTAGTATTGCTGAATTAAGCAATGAAGAAATTGTTGGCTTATCTAATTCTATGGTTGCTTCTAGAATATTTAAAGGTTCTATTGCAAAACTATTTAATGAATTACTACAACCTTATTATCAATTATTACCAGCAATCAATCCATTAACATTCCAAAGCAAGAAATTATGGGATGATGTTAAGTTAGATCAAACTGATTATAATGGAACTGCTTATGATGCGCATACTAATTTAGTTGCTAAATTAACTAGCTTAGGTGATCTTGATTATTATTACGAATAGTAAAGGAGGGGGAATTATGAAGTTAATTATTGCTATTGTTTCAAAAGAAGATTCATCAATGGTAATGAAACAATTAGTTAAAAAGAAATTCTTTGTAACTAAGCTTGCTTCATCTGGTGGGTTTCTAAGAAGTGGTAATACGACATTGATGATTGGTACTAAAGATGATAGTGTTGAAAATGCTATATCGATTATTACTGAATATTCTAAAAGTCGTAGAGAATTAGTTCCTAGTTCTATTGCTAGTGAATTCGGTATGTTTTCAACTATACCTGTTGAAGTCAATGTTGGTGGTGCCACATTATTCATAGTCGATGTTGAAAAAATGATCAAAATATAGTTAATAGCCCTGATTTAATCAGGGCTATTATTTTGTAGCAATCTCAAATGTTTTATGTTATAATTTTTGTATACAACCAATGGTTGAGTGTAAATACAACTATAATTATAGTAAAACAACCATTAGTCGCTGGTTTACTGCTTACTTAGAATGTATAATTTAAGTGTAAATCAAAAGGAGGTTTATTTATGAAAGAAAGTTTTGGTCAAAGAATTGCAAGATTAAGAAAGGCACAAGGTCTTACTCAAGAAGAATTAGGCGATAAAGTTAATATTTCTTCTCAAGCAGTATCTAAATGGGAAAATGATTTATCTTCGCCTGATATTTCTATTCTAGTAAAGTTAGCTGGTATTTTAGGAGTTAGTTTGGATGTGTTACTTGGAAATGAAGAAGAAAAAGATAATCCTATTGTTGTTCCGAAAGAAATTAGAAAAGATGTTAGTCAATTAATATTTAAGATTCAAGTTGATTCTCATGAAGGGGACAAGGTTAGAATTAACTTACCTGTTAGTATAATTAAAATAGCTGTAGATAGTAAAATGGGACTACCTAATATTAATGGTAATGAAGCATTAAAAGATATTGACTGGAATCAACTATTTGCTTTGATTGATCAAGGAGTTATTGGTAAGTTAGTGGAAATTGAATCATCCGATGGTGACATTGTGACTATAGTAGTTGAGTGATGAAACTTAAAATCAGAGCTGAAGGTGTAAAACTTAATTTATATATTCCATTTTTCATACTAAATAATAAATGGATTATAAAAAAAATAACTAAAAAATCTACTAAGGATATTGATTTTGATCAATTAAAAATAGTTTTACCTAAAATGATAAAAGAATTAAAGAAGTTTAAAAAGGATAACAAGGGTTTTGTTATACTTGATGTAGTCTCTAGTGATAATGAACATGTTGTATTAAAACTATGAGTAAGTAATTAATAAACTGTTTTACTTGGCGTTATCAACGCAATTTAAAACAGTTTATTTTTTTATTTATTGAATAATAATAAATTTTTGATATAATTTATATATAGGAGAAATTACTTATGGAAATACTATTAAAAAATGGTTTAGTATATGACGGTACTATTAATAAACCGAATGTTTTAGATGTTTATATCAAAGATGGTTTAATTAGTAAAATTGGTAAAGATTTAGAGATTATTTGTGATAATAGTATAGATTGTACTGGTTTAATTGTTTCACCAGGGTTTATTGATGCTCATTCACATAATGATTTTTTTGTTGTTGGTGATCAAGAGTCAGCGATTGTTCCCTTTTTAAAGCAAGGTATTACTTCACAAATAATTGGAAATTGTGGATTTAGTTCTTATGGAGTAGGAGAATCTGAATATCGTAATTTGGTTGGATCTGGTCTTTTTAAAACAAAAGAATGTACGAGCTTGGAAGAGTATAGAAATATGGTTAAGGGAGAGTTGATATTAAATCAAATTCCACTCATTGGGCATGGGACAACAAGAATTTCAGTAGCGGGTAATAGTCCTAGAGAATTAACTGAGGAAGAAAAAAATAAAATGTTATCATTATTAGAAGAAGCAATGAATGATGGTGCATTTGGTGGATCCTTGGGGTTGATGTATGAACCTGGTATGTATGCTCCAAAGCAAGAATTAATTGACTTTGCGAAAGTAATTGCAAAGCATAATGGAATACTTACAGTTCATCCAAGAGCCAATTCAAAAGTTGCAATGGGTTATTCTCTTTTTGGAAAACCACATATTGAACAAGCTTTGGATGAGATGATAGATATTGCAAAAGAATCTAAGGTAAGATTAGAGAATTCACACTTAATTTTTGTTGGAAAGTCATCGTGGAAATGTGTTGATGCGATGCTTAATGGTTTTTATAAAGCAAGAAGTGAAGGTATTGATATTGCTTATGATATATATCCATTCACATATGGGGCTAGTGTTATAACTGTTGTCCTTCCTTCATGGTATATGAAACTTTCAATTGAAGAACGCAAAAAGAAGTTTAATAGATTTAAATTAAAATTAATAATTAACATTACAAAGAAACTTTTAGGGATTGATTTTAATGATTTGAAAATTAGTTTCATCGGCGATGATTATCCTGAGTTTGAAGGGAAAACAGTTAGTGAAATTGCAAAAGAAAGAAATGTGAAGCCTATTGATATGTATTTAAAACTTGTGGATTTATCAAATGGTAAAGGTCGCATTATGTTAGATAAATACTACAATGATGAAATTATTGAAAGACTAATGAAAGATGATTTATCAATATTTATGACAGATGCTTGGTATGAAACATCAGGCACTCAAAATGGAGGAACTTTTCAAGCTTTTCCATATTTCATTGAAAGATCAATTAAATATAATATACCTTTAGAATCAGTAATAAATAAAATGACGGGTAAAACTGCAGATAGATTTAACATAAATGATCGTGGATATATAAAGGAGGGTCTGTCTGCTGATATTTGTATTTTTAATAAGGAAGAAATAAAAGTGAATTTAGATATTCCTGATGAAACGCCACCAGGAATTAAATATGTAATAATTAATGGTGAAATGGTTCTAAAAAGTAATCATTTCAACGGGTTAAAGAAAGGCATAGTTTTAAATCGTTAGTCATCTTTTTAAATATTATTTTTTTATACAAAAAAACTATTAATTTGGCTTTTTGTTTGCTTATACTTTATTCATGTGATATAATAATTTAAAGAAATTAAAAATTGGAAAGGTAGAATACTCATGGAAGAAAATCAAAATGTTGAGTCGGGAATATCATTAGTCGATTTATTCACAATGCTATTTCATAATATTTTTATAATAGTAATTATTACAGCTTTTGTTACAGCATTAGGCACTATTTACACATTAAGATTAGTTGAACCTATGTATCAATCTCAAACAGATGTAATGGTTCAAGTAGATAAGACAGGTGGTGGAGGTTCTTCATCAACTGACATAGATGTAACTTTAACTCTACGTTTAATTCAGACAGTATCTGAATTTCTAGAAAAAGACATAATTTTAGATGAGGTTGTATTGAATCAAGAAGTTATTGATGCGGCAGGAAGAATGAGTGTTAAAGAGGTTCGCAGTAATTTAGATGTTAGTTATAACACTAATAGTTTATTACTTAGAATTACATATAAACATGAAGATCCTAAAGCTGCATCAGTTATATTAAATGAAATTGTTGACACGGCTATAGAAATAGCAAATGAAGATTATCCTGTTTTAGTAAACACAATATATAAAGTTGGAGTTCCTAAAGATGGTGTTTATGTTTCTCCTAACAAAACATTAAATATTTTAATAAGCATTATCCTTGGTGGGATATTAGGTGTTGGGGCTTCATTAGTAATTGAGTTTTTAAAAACAACTGTTAGAAATAAAAAAGATATTGAAAACTTATTACCTAAATACCAATTAATTGGATTAATTCCGGAAATTGAACCGCAAGAAGGTGAAACAGATGTCTAAGAAATCAAAGTTAGTAAGCCTTCGTGGCATAGTAGAGGATAGTAATATAATTGAACAATTTGAGAAACTTCAAGTTAATTTGAGTTTGTCTTCGGTTGATAAAAAAGCACAAGTTATTCAAGTAACATCATCTTTACAAGATGAGGGGAAAACTACAATTGCTATTAATCTAGCAAATTCTTATGCAATGAAAGGGTCTTCGGTTTTAGTAATAGATTTAGATATTAGAAGACCAAAAATCCATAGGAATTTCAACCAAGTTAATGATAATGGTATAGTTGATTATGCAGCAGGCACTGTTGAAAAAGAACACTTAATAAAGAAAACCACATATGGTATTGATGTTATTAATACCGGGAAAAAGAGCCCTTATCCAGTTAAAATATTAGAATCAGCATTGATTAAAGACTTAATCGAAGATATGAGAGCAAAATATGATTATATTATTTTAGATTCACCTCCAGTATCGCCGGTAATTGATCCGATTATTATTTCTAAGTTGACTGATGCTGTTGTCTTTGTTGTTCAAGCAAATAGAACTAAAAAATCAGATATTAAAGAATCTATTAAACAACTTGAGAATGCTAAAGCCAATATAGCTGGTATAGTATTAACAAATGTTAAAGCTAAATATTCTAAATACTCTTATAAATATAAATATGAGGAAAACGGTAATTAATTAGAATTGGAGTGAGTTTAAATGATTGATATTCATACCCACATATTACCTGGAATTGATGATGGTTCAGTGAATTTTGATATGTCTGTTTTAATGTTAGAAAAAGCAAAATCCATTGGAGTTACACATATTATTCTTACACCTCATGCTATCTTTGGAAGTTCTTATTATAAGAGTAAAGAAACTCTTTTTGAACTATTTGAAGATTTTAAAGAAAAAGTTGAATATATAGGTATAAAACTATATCTTGGTAGTGAAATCTATTATTCAGAAAAAAACTATAAAAACCTACTAAATGGAGAATTAGTTACTTTCAATAATTCAGTGTATTGCCTTGTTGAATATCCAATGCATGAGGAGACTGAAATTGAAGAAACTTTATATAATATAAGAGTTAAGGGTTATAAACCCATCTTAGCACATCCAGAAAGATATAAATTTTTGGATTCAAATAAAGTTCGACAAATCCGTCTAAATGCTTTAATTCAGGTAAATACAACATCGATATTAGGTTTACATGGCAAGAAAATCAAGAAATTTGCATTTGAATTAATGAAGTTAAATCTTGTAGATTTTATATCTAGCGATTGTCATGATTTAGAAGATAGAAATGTTAATTTAGATGAAGCATATAAAATTGTTTCCAAAAAGTTTGGGGATAAATATGCTAATAAAGTGTTTATACAAAATCAAAAAAAATTAATAGAGAAAATTGAAAATGGACTTGTTTAGGTTCATTTTTTTCTTTACATTATATTTATATATGGTATAATGTTTATAGTCTATATGGCTCCATAGCCAAGTGGTAAGGCATGAGTCTGCAACACTCTGATCGTTGGTTCAAATCCGACTGGAGCCTCCATATAAGAACGCCAACTTTGATACAAAAAATATCAAAGTTTTTGCATTAAATAAGCATATTTT
>Ga0265293_10011896_pt1 | contig 11691 bp, 10 predicted proteins | sample Munlanlewell138R_FD_192505 | JGI IMG/M metagenome (GOLD analysis project Ga0265293, IMG submission 192505) | Leachate microbial communities from a municipal landfill in Southern Ontario, Canada - Leachate well 138R | ecosystem: Engineered > Solid waste > Landfill > Unclassified | place: Canada... | reverse complement strand
TATAGATACTGTAACCTTCATGTCAACGGATTCAAAATATGGAAACTATGATCGAAAAGAAAATGATGGTACAGCAACAATTTCAACTGGTTATGCTCGAAAAAACTGGACTATAGATGGCACCGGGCAATACTATGCATGGAAGTCACATACCAGTGGAGCATTAAGTTATGATAATAATCGAAGACAAGTACAGTATAGAGATTTAAATAAATATACAGCATATAGTGGATGGGTAGCTCAAAGTAGCGGAACACATGTAGTAAATGATTTAAAGGATATAATGTATAAAAATAAATTGTATAAATATTATAAATTAGATTGGGGACCATGGAGTGCAACACAAACAAGTGGGACATACACAATAAGTGACACAAGAACTGTTCAGTATAGAGATAAAACATATAAGTATTATAAAGATACGTTAGAGACATGTGGAGACCCAAATCAATATTATTCAGAATCACCAGATCCATTGTGTGGATATAAAGATGAAACAAATACAATACATACTGATTGGGTAATAGGGTCAAATTTACCAGAAAGTAAGGATTATCGTACTATTCAAAGACAAATAAAAACAAGAATAAGAGATTGGACAGGCCCATTATTACCAAGTTATGTACCCGAAGAAGAATTTGAAAAACTAACAGGTAAAACATTACAAGAAGTAGATGCGTTAGATACGGCAAGATATGTCCCTAAAACAATGTATCGTTACCGTAAAAAAATTTATTAATAAATAAGTTGCATATTTTATATATTTTATATATAATACAAATAAGGCGATGATGAAAGAGTAGTAATAAAATATTTTATTAATAGAGAGTCAGTGTTGGTGGAAATCTGATGATAAAATTTTATGAATTCACTTTCTAGTAGTATTTAAAAAATACCGTTACTTGCGTTAAAAGATTAAGTGCGTAATTATTAATTACGAATTAAGGTGGTACCGCGTAAATCACGTCCTTATTAGGGCGTTTTTTATTTTAAAGGAGGAAGAGTATGGGAAAAGAATTAGAAGAAATTCTTAATAGAGGTGTTAAAAAAATAGAAGGTGTAAATAATATTGAAGAAATACAAGATGTTCGCAGAGAGCTTATAGGTAAAAAAAGTGAAATAAATGAGGTATTAAAAACTCTTGGAAGTTTATCACCTGAAATGAGAAAAGATGTTGGAATAAGAACTACTGAGATAAAAAATACATTTATTGATAAATTAAATAAGAAAGAAGAACAAATTATTTCTTCAAAAAGTGTGCTGGAAGAATCTATAGATTTAACTTTGCCAGGAAATAAAGTTAGTAGTGGGGTTCTTCATCCTGTTACTCAAATGTGTTATGATTTAAATGATGCATTTTTATCTTTAGGATTTGAAGTATTTAGTGAGGATGATATTAGTAGTGAAAAGTTTGCATTTGATCATTTAAATTTTGCTCCTGATCATCCGGCAAGAGAAATGATGGACACTTATTGGATAGAAGGTACCGAAGAAAAATCAAAAAATGAGAGATTATGTCTTAGGCCACATTTAACAGGGGCATCTGTTAGATATCTTCTTAAACATGGTGCTCCAGCACGTTTTGTTTATCCAGGAAGAGTTTATAGGAATGAAGATGTAGATTCAGGGCATGAAAGAGCTTTCTTTCAATATGAGGCTTTGATAGTTGATAAGAATATTTCATTTTCATCAGGGATGGTAATGATACAAACTATTTTGGAAAAAGTTTTTGGGAAAAAAATAAAAGTTCGTATGAGGGAAGGTTTTTTCCCATTTGTAGAACCTGGTTATGAAATAGATATGGAATGTTTGGTTTGTGAAGGCAAGGGTTGCAAAGTTTGCAAACATAATGGATGGATAGAAATAATGCCAGGTGGTGTTATTCATCCTAATGTATTGAAATCAGCAAATCTTGACCCTGATGAATGGACAGGTTTTTATATTAATATTGGGCTAGAAAGACTTGTAATGATGCGTTATGGAGTGAATGATATAAGGTATTTTCACAGCGCAGATTTAAGATTTTTAAGTCAATTTAAATAAGGAGGAATAGTTATATGAAAATATCATTAAATTTGATAAAAAACTTTATAAATTTACCAGTAGAATTAACTTCTAAACAAATTGCATATGATTTAACACTAAGGACGGTTGAAGTTGAGTCTGTAGAGAATACAGCTGAAAAATACCACAATATAGTAGTTGGCAAAATTCTTGAAGTTCGTAATCATCCCCAAGCAGATTTATTAAAAATTTGTATAACTGATATAGGTGAAAAAGAACCTGTACAAATTGTATGCGGTGGGTCAAACCTATATGAAGGAGAAGATGTTGTAGTTGCTAAACCAGGGGCAGAAGCTGTCTGGCATGGCGAAGGAGAACGTGTATGTATCAAAGAAACTAAGATTCGCGGCGAATCTTCTTATGGAATGATTTGTGCAGCAACTGAAGTTTATTTAGATAAATTTTTTCCGGTAAAAGGTGAACATGAAATTGTGGATCTTAAGGGAATTGAGTGTAACCCAGGTCAAAATATTTCAGAAATTATTTGTATGAATGATATAGTTTTTGAAATAGATAATAAATCTTTAACAAATAGGCCAGATTTATGGGGATGCTATGGGATTGCAAGGGAATTATCAGCTATATATAATATTCCACTTAAAGAGATACCTAAAATTAATATTGATTCAAGTATACCTGAATATAAAATAGAAATTAAAGAACCTAATAAATGTCGCAGATATGTTGGGGTTGAAATCGAAAACGTGTATGAAAAAGAATCACCAATGTGGCTGAAAGCATTTATTGTGAATTGTGGAATAAGACCTATAAATGCAATAGTAGATATTACAAATTATGTAATGATGGCAGTAGGACAGCCATTACATGCTTTTGATAGAAAATATGTTGTTGGAGAACAAATAATTGTTAGAAATGCCAAAAAAAATGAACTATTAGTATTATTGGATAATAATACGGTAAAACTTACAGAAGATGATTTGGTTATTTCAGATGTAAATGATGCAATAGCTCTTGCTGGTATTTGTGGAGGAAAAAAAGATTCAATACTTCCTGAAACAAAAGGAATAGTTTTAGAAGTGGCAAACTTTGCTTCTAGTACAATAAGAAAAACAGGTAAAAGATTAACTGAGAAAACAGATGCATCTATTAGATATGAAAAAAACATTGATACTGAACGTGTTGATCAGGGTTTGTCTATGGCTTTGGAATTAATTAAAGAGTTATTTCCTGAAAGTAACATAGTAGCTTATAGTGATAAATATCCAGTTAAGACAGAAAAAATAGTAATTGATGTTCCAAAAGAATTTTTAGATATTAGACTTGGTAAAGTTTTATCTAGAGAAGTAGTTGAAAAAATTCTTAAAGCTCTTGGATATGAAGTAGAATATAAAAACGAAATTTATCATGTAATTGTTCCAGTTTGGAGATCAACTGGGGATATATCTTTAAAAGATGATGTTATGGGAGATATTGCAAGAATATTGAGTTATGAAAATTTCAAGCCTATGCCATTATCTATTAATATTGAGCATGCTGTGCATCAAAATAATGTTTTGTTAGAAAGAAGGATTAAGGAATATTTAGCTTTTAGATGCGGATTTAATGAAATATATACTTATCCATGGGTAGATGAAAAATATCTAAAAGCAGCAAAAATAGATGTAACTAGTTCCGTTAGATTATCAACTCCACCAGCTCCTGAACTAGCAACTCTTAGAAATTCACTTGTACCAGGAATGTTAAGTGCAGTTTCTGATAATTTGAGATATTATGATTCTTTCAAAATTTTTGAAATGGCTCAAGTGTTTGAAAAGGGCGAATATCACGAATCTAGTGAAGACGAAATATTACCAATTCATAAAAAATTTCTAACAGGATGTGTTGTTGATAAAAATGCTAAACAAATATTTTATGAAGTTAAAGGAATAGTTGAAGAAATGTCAAAATACTGCCATATGGAAACCTTATCTTTTATAAAAGGAGAAAAACCTACTTGGTCAGATATTAATGCATATTTAAATGTAGTATATAAAAATGAAATAATAGGTTCTATTGGACTTTTGTCAGTAGCTACAATGTCAGATTCTAAAATTAAGCGCACCAATGTAGCTATGTTTGAATTAAATGCAGATAAATTTGTACCATTTTTATCTAGAACTAATGAATTTAAGCATATTTCACAATTTCCATTAGTAGAGAAGGATTTATCTATAATAGTTAATGATAATATAAGATGGGAAGATGTTTTTAACGAAATAGAATTATTTGTAAAAGAAGTTGCTTTTGTAGAAGAATATAGGGGTAATCAAATACCTAAAGGTAAAAAGTCAATTATGTTACGTGTGAAAATAACTAATGATGAGGGGACAATGACTTTAGATCAAATTAATAATAAAATGAATAATATTATTAAAATACTTAATAAAAAATTTGGTGCAGAACTTCGTCAAGATTAATGTTAAGTTAATGTAAAGATAAATTTAATGCATAATTAAGAAAATAAAAAGGAATGATTAATTATTCCTTTTTTATTGGTTTATTGTTTTTTATATTATTCTTTTTAAATAATAATGAATATATGTTATTGGCTCTTTCATCGATATCTAATAAATTATCTTTTATATTTGAGTAATTAGTAATTATAGGGACTTCAATCTCTTTTTTTATACTATTTAAATATTTTTGGCCTTTCTTGTTAAAACCCAATATTCTTATGTATTTAATATTATTACTTTTAGCTTCTTCTTTAGTAAATCCTACAAGAATATGAGCAAGCATTCTATTTATTTTATTATGAGTATATCTTTTAGTTTTAATTCTTTCTATTAACTCATCTATATTGTTAGAAGATAAAATATATTTTTTGATTCTATTTTCTATTCCTTCGTCTACCGTTTGATATTGTGATAAATTATTATCTGATAATATTTTATATTTTAACAATTGAAAGTATTTTTCTTCATTTGGTAGTTCTATTTTATTTAAATATTGATATGTTAATTTAGGTATATATTTCTTAATGTTTTTTCCTTTTTTTAATGCTTTTCTAATAGAAGAAGCACTAGTGATTCTATCTTTTAAATTTAAATCATGATAATCATTAATTCTTTTTATAGTAATAGGTTTTATATCAGCTTTTTGAATGATTATTTGTTTTATATAAGCTAAACCCAAAATATCATTAGGAGTATCTATTGCTTTATTATTCATATCTTTTAACGCTTTATTTGAAGCTGTTGGATAGTTTACTCCTTCATCCATATATTTTTTAACTAATTTATTGTATTGATTATTATTAATTTGATTTTTGGCTAAATTTATTAAATTGTTAATATCATTAGATTCACTTCCAAATACTAGTTTATCTACTTTTAATGTTTTTAATATTTGAATAGCCCCTTTTGCAAATAAGTCGGCACTTTGACTTGCAAAAATAAAAGGTAATTCAATAACTAGATCTATACCATAATTTAAAGCTATATCAGTTTTGTCGCATTTGTTTAAAACACTAATTTCACCTCGTTGCATAAACTCTCCACCTAAAACACATATAATAGTATGATTAGGATATAATTCTTTTATTTTATTAATATGATATAAATGTCCATTATGAAAGGGATTATATTCACAAATGATACCAATTGTATTCATTTCATCACCTCTTGACATAATAATATCATATTTTATTGACATATATATAGATAACTAGATATAATTTTATATACGGAGTGGTAATATGAAAATAGATATAACAAAGTTAATAAATAATTTTACTCCAGTTATTGATGTTGATGAACAAATAAATTTTGGTGAAGATTATTTAAATAAAACAGAAATCAGACAATTAAATGATGTGAAAATTAAGGGAACCATATCAAAAGATGAGAGTAATATTTATAATTTAAATTTAAATATAACGGGGGTAATGGTTTTGCCTTGTGCAGTTAGTTTAGAAGATGTTAATTATCCTTTTTCTTTTGAAATAGGTGAAATTCTTACTAATATGGAAGAAGAAGATGAAAATTATATTAAATTTGATGATAATTCTATTGATATTTTACCGATAATATGGCAAAATATTGTAATGGAGATTCCATTAAAAGTATTAAGTCCAAAACTAGATCGTCGTAATATTGCGGGGATTGGTTGGGAACTTATTACTGAAGATGAAGAAAATAATTAAGTGATAACTTGATGATAAAGGAAGGAGTGTTAAAATGGCGGTACCATTTAGAAGAACTAGTAAAACAAAAAAAAATATGCGTCGTTCTCATTATAAATTAACACCTAATGAAATGACAAAATGTTCTAACTGTGGGGAAGTAATTAAACCTCATAGAGTATGCCCTAAATGTGGATATTATAAAGGGAATAGCGTTATAGAAAAGAATGAAGAAGAAAAAAGTGAATAAAAATTAAAATGACAAGTTTGTCATTTTTTTTTGCACAAAATTTCAGAAAAGTCTTTACAAAATTTATTGAGGGTAGTAGTATAGTGGTAGACAGTAGCAAAAAGTTGGTAATTGGTGTCACAAAGTGGGGGTGATATTTATGTTCATGGGAGAATACCATCATAGTATTGATGAAAAAGGAAGATTAATAATTCCTTCTAAATTTCGTGAAGAATTAGGGGAATCCTTTATTGTGACAAGAGGTCTTGATGGTTGTTTATTTGTTTATCCTATGAGTGAATGGAACCTAATTGTTGAAAAATTAAAACACCTACCATTTACTAAAAAGGATGCTCGTTCTTTTATGCGCTTTTTTCTATCAGGTGCTACTGTATGTGGTTTTGACAAACAAGGGCGTGTCAATATAGCCTCTCCACTAATTAATTACGCCGGTCTAAATAAAGAGTGTATTGTGATCGGCGTAAATGACCGCCTAGAAATTTGGTCAGAAGATAATTGGAATGATTTCTTTGAATCTAAGGAAAATGATTTGTCAGATATCGCAGAAAATCTTTTTGAAGTAGATTTGGATATCTAAAATGGGACTACATAAAAGTGTATTACTAGATGAAACAATAAAATATCTAAATATACAAGAAGATGGTATTTATGTAGATGCAACAATTGGATATGGTGGACATAGTACCGAAATTTTAAAGCGGATTAAAAAGGGGTTTTTATTCGCCTTTGATCAAGATGTGGAAGCAATTAGTTATAGTAATAAAAGATTAGGGAAAATAGGTGCTAACTTTGAAGTAATAAAAGCAAATTTTCGTTATTTGAAAGAGGAATTAAAAAAAAGAAAGATAGATAAAATTAATGGTATCTTATTTGATTTAGGAGTTTCTTCACCACAACTTGATAATGACATCCGTGGATTTAGTTATCATAAGGAAGCAAAACTTGATATGCGTATGGATAAAGATCAAAAGTTTAGTGCTTATGAACTAGTAAATGAATATAGTTATGAAGATTTAATGAGAATATTTTTTGAATATGGTGAAGAAAAATATAGTAAAAGTATTGCAAAAAATATTATTAAATATAGAGAAAATAAAAGGATAGAAACAACATTAGAATTGGTAGATATAATAAAAAAATCTATGCCTTATAAAGCAACTAAAGAAAAACATCCAGCACGCAAGGTATTTCAAGCAATTAGAATTGAAGTTAATAATGAGATGAAAGTATTAGAAGAAGGACTTAGACAAGCAATTGAATTATTAGATGATAACGGACGCTTATGTATAATTACTTTTCATTCACTTGAGGATAGAATTTGTAAGAATATATTAAAAGAATATAGTGATGTAAACAGGGAATTAAAAGGATTACCTAGTATTCCTAAGCATTTGCAGCCAAAATTAAAATTACTAGGTAAAATAAAACCTAGTAAGAAAGAAGTAGAGGAAAATAGTAGAGCGCGTAGTGCAGTACTTCGAATAGTAGAAAAAATAGAAAAGGAATGATGATAATGGCAACCAACAAAAGAAGAAAATTAAAATTATTAAAAGGTGAAAGAGCATTATATGGTACAGCTATAATTTTATCATTGCTTTTTTTAGTATTTACAGTATTTTCTAAAGCTACTATTTCTGAAATGAATATAAAGGTAGAGAGACTAAAAGGAGAAGTAGCAGTACAAATAAAGAAAAATGAAAGTTTAACTATGAAAGTAAATGAACTTGCTTCATTAGATAATATAAATTTAGTTGTAAATGAAATGGGACTCAGTTATAATAACAGTAATATTAAAACAATAACCGATTAAGAGGGTGTTAGTATGACGAGAGATGTTAATGTATATGTGAAGGTAAATAAAGCGATACTTATTTTGTCGCTTTTTTTAATTATAGCCATTGCGGTAAGAGCTATTTATATTGCATTATCACCAACAGTAAATGGGGTTAATTTACAAGAGTTTGCGAGTAATAGAAATACTAATAAACAAACGTTAGTGGCTAAAAGAGGAACGATTTATGACGCTAATGGTAATATATTAGCGCAAAATGTTTCCGCATATACAGTAATAGCTTATTTGGATTCTAATATTTCTAAGAACTCATCCAAACCGTTACATGTAGTTGATAAACAAATGACAGCTGAGAAGTTATCACCTATTATAGGAATGGAAGAGGAAGCAATATTAGAATTATTGCAAAAAGAGAATGTATATCAAGTCGAATTAGGACCTGGAGGAAGGGGAATAACTGAATTAACTAAGGAAAAGATAGAGTTATTAGAACTTCAGGGTATTGATTTTATTCCATCATATAAAAGATATTACCCAAATAGTGATTTTTTATCATATACGTTAGGATATGCTAAAACAGATGAAAAGGGTAATATTATAGGAGAATTAGGGTTAGAAGATTATTATAATGACATATTATCAGGTGAAAATGGTTATTTAGAATATCAACAAGATCGTCTAGGTTATAAAATACCTAATACACCAGAAATCAGAGAAAGCCCAATTGATGGTAAAGATATATATTTAACAATTGATAGTAATGTTCAATTGTTTGTTGAAAATGCAGTTAAAAAACAATATGAATATGCTGATCCAGAATGGTTTTTTATGGTAGTAGCGGAAGCAAAAACTGGCAAAATATTAGCTAATTCTACTTATCCTTCGTTTGATCCTAATACTAGGAAAATCGAACAATATCTAAACTCATTAGTCTCTTATGCATATGAACCAGGTTCCACTATGAAAATATTTACTTATATGGCTGCTATTGAAAATAATATGTATGATGGAGACGATACTTTCCTATCAGGTAAATTAAAAATAGGCCCTGATACTATATCGGATTGGAATAATAAAGGGTGGGGGGAAATAACTTATGATCAAGGATTTACACGCTCCTCTAATGTTGGGGTTGCTAATTTAACCCAAAAATATATAAATAGAGAAGTATTACTAAAGTATTTTAAAAAGCTAGGATTTGGAGAAAAAACTGGAATAACACTCCCAAAAGAATTATCTGGTAAAGTAGATTTTTACTATCCTTTAGATGTGGCTAGTGCAGGGTATGGGCAAGGAATTACTACTACTCCTATTCAACAGATAAAAGCTTTAACTGCTATTGCGAATGATGGAAATTTATTAAATCCTTATATTGTAGAAAAAATAATAGACCCAATAACTAAAGAAGTAGAGTATGAAGGCAAAAAAACAAATTTAGGAAAAGTTGCGAGTAAGGAGACTATTAATAAAATAAAAGATTTAATGTATAGCGTTACTCATAGTGATATGGGAACTGGAATAGGATATAATTTAAAAGATTATGAATTAATTGGTAAAACAGGTACAGCACAAATCGCAACTACTAGTGGTTATTTATCAGGTAGTTATATATACTCATTTGCGGGAATGTTTCCAAAAGATAATCCTGAAATAATTATTTATACATCAATTAAAAAACCTAAATATGGTGGTAGTAATGCTTTAAAAGAGTCATTTAAGGAAGTAATGCAAAATATATCTAATTATTTAGATATTGTATCTTTAGGGGGTAATAAAGAAGAAATTGTTGAATATAAAATATCGTCTTTGTTAAATAAAGATATAGATATTGTAAAAGAATATATGAATGAAAAACATACTGAATTAATAATATTAGGTGATGGAGATAAGATTATTAAACAATATCCAACGATTAATACAGAAATATCATCAAAAGATAAAGTATTTGTTTTAACTAATAGTAAAAATATTACAATGCCTAATATAAAGAAATGGTCATTAAGAGAGGTATTAAATTTAGTTAGTTTAATTGGTATCGAATATGAAATAGAAGGTTATGGTTCAGTAATAAGCCAAAGTATAAAAGAAAATGACCCTATAACAAGTGATAGTAAATTAATTATTACTTTGGAGCCTTCGTATGTAGAAGAAAAGGAAGAATAATCTTCTTTTTTAATTTATATGTTATAATAATAAAGGTGATATTATGAAAAATTTAATTATTACACACGGTTCTGATACTGATGGTGTAGCATGTCCTATGTTATTAAAGCTAATTGATGAAAAAGTAGATATAATTATGTGTGAGGTTTTTAATGTAAATGAAATTGTAAATGATTATATTGAAAATAATAAGTTTTTAGAGTATAACAATATTTATATAACAGATTTAGGTATTAGTGAAAAAACAGCTGAATTAATTGATAGTGATAATAAATTAAAAAATATAGTTAAGTTATTTGATCATCATATTGGGAATATGAGTTTAAATAATTATGAATGGGCTCAGGTTGTAGAAAACGAAGAAAATGGACAGGCTTGTGCCACAACAATATTCTATAAATATTTAATTAATAATTATAGTAATAAGATATTATTAAGTGAAAATGTCAAAGAATTTATTGAATTAACAAGACAAATTGATACATGGGAATGGGCAAAAAATAATAATTTAGATGCTAAAAAAATTGGTGATATATTTATATTTTATGGAGTAAAAATATTTATGGAAGAATATTTTAAGAAACTTAAAAATCCAAAAAGTAAATTGTTTGAAGAAAAAGAAAACTTTATCTTTGATTTAGAGCAAGAACATATAAATAAATATATAGAAAAGAAAGAGAAAACTTTAATTATAAAGCAATTAAATAATTATAAGGTTGGTATAGTATATGCAGATATTTATAAAGCACATTTAGGAAATGTTTTAGCAGAAAGATATAAAGATAGTATCGATTTTATAATTATTATTGATTTAAGCAAAGGTATTAGTTATAGAGCATTTAAAGATAATATAGATTTAAATGAAATTGCTAAAATATATGGGGGTGGAGGTCATGCTAAAGCAGCAGGGAGCCCTCTTCCTGAAAGTATTCGTGATAAAGTTTTTGAAATTATATTTAAATAATAAAGAAGAATAAAATTAATTGAAATAGAGTGTTTTTTATGTTATATTTATCCTATAATAACCATCAGTAAGGAGTTTTATTATGCTGGAATTAAATAAAAAAGAATTTAAAAAGAATATAGGGATTCTTCTTCTCATTTTTTTATTAATTATTATTTCGCTATTTATAAAAGTTTTCATTTTTAGTGATGAATCGCAATTAACAGAAAAAAAATTAGAAAAAAACGGAGAAGTAAAATATAATAAGCTTATAATTACTGAAGTGATGTCTTCTAATGATGGAGCTTATGCTGATGAAAATGGAGATTTTTACGATTGGGTTGAATTATATAATG
>Ga0265293_10011895_pt1 | contig 11691 bp, 11 predicted proteins | sample Munlanlewell138R_FD_192505 | JGI IMG/M metagenome (GOLD analysis project Ga0265293, IMG submission 192505) | Leachate microbial communities from a municipal landfill in Southern Ontario, Canada - Leachate well 138R | ecosystem: Engineered > Solid waste > Landfill > Unclassified | place: Canada... | reverse complement strand
CCGCTTATCGGCGCCGTGGCAACGCTGATTTCGTTTATCTTAATCAGCCTGGTTCTGTCGCCGGCTTTCCAGGCCCGGGGAATTGCAGCCGCGAATACGCTGTCTTACTCCTTCATGTCGTTGTTGCTTTTGTTTTTGTTGAACCCCTTCTTATCATTCAAACTCAATCTCTCTAAGTCGCTGATTCGAGGGCTACTTGGAGCGGTCCTCGGCGGTGCAGTGGCTTTTGTAGTTTTGACCTTCGTGCCTCAAATTTCGGGGACGTTCATCGGGGCGATTGCAGGCGGAGCGCTGGGTCTCGTGGTTGCTGCCTTCGTCATCCGACCGGAATTGGTGAAATTGCGGCAGCTGTGATCTAAGAGGCTGTCTGGATTCAACTGTATTTGGACAGCTTCAGCCATGGGCAAGCAACCGGCCTGTTATTCTGTTTGCGATCATATTTCGCTGTGACGATTTAGACCCTGCTGCCATACAAATCGTACGGGCCTACCGCCTCGATTTTCACCTGAATCATTTCGCCGGTCGAAGCCAGCCCATTGGCGACCGCCAACCCGTCAATTTCGGGCGCGTCCCGATAGCTGCGTCCAATAATCACCTCTTGCTCTTGATCAACTCCCTCAACCAGGATATCGAGCGTTTTGCCAACAAGAGTCTGCTTTTTTTCCAACGCTGATCGTGACTGTAATTCCATCAAAGTCTCACGACGGGCTTCTTTTGCGTCCTGGCTGATAGGATCACCCAAACTTTCAGCAAAGGTGCCGACCTCGGGCGAATAGGTGAACACGCCCATGTGGTCAAATTCGATTTTCTCAACAAACCTGTATAATTCCTGGAAATTTTCATCTGTTTCGGTCGGGAAACCGACGATAAAGGTTGTTCTTACCACCAGGCCGGGGATGCGTTTGCGCATCGTCTTGATAGTTCTTTTGACCCATTCGATATCAGAAGGCCGTCGCATACTTTTCAACACTTCTGGGCTGGCGTGCTGTAAGGGAATGTCGAGATAAGGTAAAAGTTGATTGGAACTTGCCATCAACTCGATCAGGTCATCTGAAATCATTCCAGGGTAGGTGTAAAGCAGGCGGAGCCAGGAAACATCGGGGATTTCGGGCAAAACCTTTCGTAAGAGCTTGGTCAAACCGTCTGTCTCACCGCGATCCGCGCCGTAGGCGGTCACATCCTGTGCGATCAGGTTGATTTCCTTTACGCCCACTTCCTGCAAGAATTGAGCATCACGGATGACGTCAGCCACCGGGCGGCTGACCAGGCTGCCCTTGATGCCCGGGATGGCGCAAAAGGCGCAGGAGCGATGGCAACCATCACCAATTTTCAAATAGCTGCTGCCGCCCTGAATAGCGGTGTAAGAGGCGCCTGACTCGTAATGCAGAGAGGGATAGTCCTGGTAGCGGGTGACCTCGCCTTCCACTCCGAGCTGGTGGATCAGCGGGATGATGTCCGCCAGCCGGCGGGTTCCAATCAATCCATCAACGCCCGGGTGTTGATTGAGCAAGTTCTCGCGCCATCTTTCGGCCAAACAGCCGGTCACGATTAGTTTTTGTCTGGACTTCTTGGTTTGCGCCAGTTCCCACAGCGTGTCCTGCGATTCCTGACGGGCATCGTGGATAAAGCCACAGGTGTTGACCAGGATATATTCAGCCTGAGTGGGTGAGTCTGTGTAGGTCAAACCTTCTGCTTCCAGCAATTGCGCCATGACATTTGAATCGACCAGATTTTTCGCGCATCCCAGGCTGACGAGATGAAAGCTGTTTTTCTTCATGTTTTCTTTATTCCTGTCTGGCTGTTAGTCTTCAGGGAGATCCACAATGGGCAATTCAGCCATGCCCTCAGCGCTGAAAAGCAGCCTTGCGGGGGTGCCGATCACGTCGGAAATCGGCTCAAGCGATTGCTGGTTGAAAATGATTTCGATGGAGGCGATATTGCCAGTTTCCAGTTCGATTTGCTCTTCACCAGTATAGGTGAGCACATTACCGGCAGATTGCCGACCCTGAAAGAGCACCTCTCTATCGGATGTCACTCTCAGCCAGGTGTTTTGGCGAATGAGCAGGACAATTTCGAGGTTTGATTCGGTTTCAGAAGCGATATAAAATGGAGTCGAGGTCGGTATGACCTGAACAGATTCTTCCTCGACCGTTGCTTCAATTGGAGTTGCGATTTCGGTTGGTTCGGAAAGCAAAATATCCGCGACAGCCGGCAATGTGCCGGTGGGCTCCGGGTCATTTTGCAGGAAAGTCATTCGCGAGATCCCCCAAATGAGAAATCCCACGATTCCCACGATCATCAGAGTGCCAAAGAACAGATCGAGCGTGAAGAAGCGTCTCAGGTTGACCAAAAATGGCGGCAAAACCTTGATCGGTCGAACAGTGCGTTTTTTGCCGCTGGATTTTTCTGTCCGGCGTTTTTGGATCGCGTCCGCGTAACGAATCATGATGGCCGCAACGTCCAGGTTGAGGAAGCGCGTGTAAGCCTGCAGAAGACCTCTAAACTGCATAGGGTTGATGAACGCATCCAGGTCGCCACGTTCAATATTCCGCAGCTGATCCTCGGGGATGTGCGTTTCTTCTTCAATCACATCCCAAGTTACATTGAGATAACGCCTGCGGGCAGCCAATTCCCTTCCGATAGCCATCAGGTCCTCAGCAGATTCGGATGGCTCTTCACTTTTTGTCGCTTCGTCTTGCGTGTCTTGCAGAAGGGGTTGTTTTATAGTGGGAGTTTGTTGTGGCGTAGGCTCGACATTTTCAACGATCTTTTTGTCGATACTATCAGTAACCGGCTGAACCACTTCAAGGGTGTCTGAAGGTGTTTGAGGGGCTGCTGTTGCGACCACCACCTCGGGCTCAGGCTCATCTTCCAACCCCAAAAAGTCTGCGTACAGCTTCAAAAATCCTTTGGTCTGCGTGCTCGAACTGAGTTCAGAATACTCTTCGTCCTCAAGGTCTTGCAATATCGCCAGACGAATACGCGTGGCCGATGCCACCTGTTCCAGTGAGATATTTCGTCCCTCCCGGATTTTTTTAAGATCGGAACCTGAATAAGCCATGATTGATGATTCTAACAAAAAATCAGCCTGCTGGGTTAACCCAGCAGGCTGCTACCCTTATTGCCTGAAAAAATTATTCTGCAGTCTCTTCAGTTTCGCTGGTTTCGATTTCGACCTCTTCGATCACTTCCACTTCGAATTCTTCGATTTCTACGAATACTTCTTCAACTGGCGGCGTATAGACTTCGCCTTCCCGGTGGACAATGACACGGATTTCTGGAACCAGGTCGAGCGTAAGGCTGACAGGGATGATATATTCTCCCAGTTTGCGGATTGGCTCTGTGATCAGTTGCTGGCGGTCGAGTTCGATGCCTTTTTCTTCTTTGATTCGATCGATAATGCTCTGTGCAGAGACAGAACCGTAGAGTTTGCCAGTTTCACCAGCCTTGACCGGGAAGAAGAGTTCAAGTACGGCCAGCACATCGGCAACGCTTCTCAGTTCTTCGTTAAGGACAGCGCGGCGCTCGGTAGCTTTCTTGGCTATCATCTCGGAAACTTTGGCTGATTTATCAGTAGCGGGAATGGCAAAACCCTGAGGGATGAGATAGTTGCGGCCGTAGCCATTGGCAACTTTTTTAATGTCGCCGGCACGACCTAATTTATAAACGTCCTTAATTAACAATACTTTCATTTCTAGCCCTTTCTGTGCTAAGTGTGTTTTGTCGGATGAAGGGTACAACATCCAAGCCGGTCAATATTACCATAAAACACGAAAGGCAAGAGGGAAATCGCAGCCCAATTTGAATCATTCCTGACGACGACAAAGTGATCCTGTCTCCCTAAAGATATATTTCTTCGCTGATGCATAGAATTACTGGCCTACGAAACTTGAAACGCAAGACACACATTATGACGGCCCTACTTTCATCGTTTCAAGGCTCTATCAGGTATAATTTACATGTTAACCAACAACCTATCATTGAGGAGAGGTATGACAGACAAGACAAAATTTGAAAACTGGCAAAACAAAGTCTATTATCCCGCCATCAAGCGCTTTCCTGAAAGAAAAGAACAGTTCAAAACATCATCAAACATACCCATCCCAGCGGTTGTTCCGCCTGAACGAATCAACCCGCAACAATTCGATCAACTCGGTCTTCCGGGTGGGTACCCTTACACCAGGGGCGTCCAACCGACCATGTATCGCGGCCGACTCTGGACCATGCGCCAGTATGCCGGGTTTTCCAGCGCGGAAGAATCCAACCAACGCTACCGTTTTTTGCTCGATCAAGGACAGACCGGTCTGAGTGTGGCCTTTGACCTGCCGACCCAAATTGGTTACGACGCGGACGACCCTATCGCTCTGGGGGAGGTTGGAAAAGTGGGTGTTTCGATCTCGTCAATTGAGGACATGGAAGCCCTTTTCAAGGATATCCCGCTGGACAAAGTTTCTACCAGCATGACCATCAACGCGCCTGCCGCAGTGCTTCTGGCGATGTACGTTGCCGTCGCCAAGAAACAGGGTGTGCCTTCTACCGCGCTGCGCGGAACGATCCAGAATGACATTCTCAAGGAATATATCGCTCGTGGAACTTATATCTTCCCGCCTAAGAGCAGCATGCGTCTGATCACGGATACCTTTCATTACTGCCAGCAGGAAGTGCCGAACTGGAACTCGATCAGTATTTCCGGCTACCACATCCGCGAAGCTGGCTCCACAGCCGTGCAGGAAGTCGCTTTCACGTTGGCAAACGCGATCGCTTATATCGATGCCGCCATCAAGACTGGCATGGATGTGGACGAATTTGCCGATCAGTTGTCCTTCTTCTTCAATTCTCACAACAATTTCCTGGAAGAAATTGCCAAATTCAGGGCGGCTCGCCGGCTTTATGCCAATATCATGCGCGACCGCTTCGGCGCGACCAATTGTAAATCGGAACGGCTGCGCTTCCACACTCAGACCGCTGGCTCGACCTTAACCGCCAGGCAGCCTGAAAACAACGTTGTCAGGGTGACACTGCAGGCACTGGCAGCTGTTTTGGGAGGCACACAATCGCTGCACACCAACAGCATGGACGAGGCGCTCTGGCTGCCGACACAAAAATCAGTACAGGTGGCCTTGCGTACCCAACAGATCATCGGCTATGAATCAGGTGTCGCGGATTCGGTTGACCCGTTGGCTGGCTCTTACCTGGTGGAATACCTTACCGATGAAATCGAACAACAGGCTGGTGAATACATTAAAAAAATCGATGACCTGGGAGGGGCGCTTGCCGCAATTGAGAGCGGCTACATCCAAAACGAAATCCAGGAAGCCGCCTTCCAGGCGCAGCGCAACCTCGAAAACGGTGAAGAAATTGTCGTCGGTGTCAACAAATTCCAGGTAGAAGAAAAAATCTCGCTCGAATCACTGAAAATGGACCCCCGCATTGAACAAGATCAGCACGAACGTCTGGCTGCCTTGCGCGCTTCACGTAATCCGGAACAAGTTGAAACTTTATTAAATAAACTCGAGCAAGCCGCCGGGAGTGATGCCAATATGATGCCGATTATTATCGAATGTGTTGAAAACAAACTTACTTTGGGTGAGATTTGTGGCCGACTGAGAAAAGTTTGGGGTGAATATGTGGCCCCCAATTACATCTAAAGGAGAAATATGGCAAAAATTACCAAACTCAACCATGTCGCCATCGTCGTTCGGGATATCGAAGAATCGCTTAAGTTTTGGGAAGATAGCCTGGGGCTCAAGCTTGACCATATCGAAGTGGTTCCAACACAGCATTCCAGGGTTGCCTTTCTCCCCGTGGGTGACAGCGAGATTGAGCTGGTTCAACCAACCAGCAGCGAGACCGGGCTGGCTGCCTACCTCGAAAAACGCGGTGAAGGTATGCACCACTTGTGTATGGAGGTCGATGATATCGACGCGAAACTAGCAGAATTGAAAGAGAAAGGCGTGCGCCTGATCAACGAGATCGCTGAAGTTTTGCCGGGACGAAAAATGGCTTTCATCCACCCTAAAGCCGGCAATGGCGTCTTGGTTGAATTGTATCAATTAACTGACTGATCTACTTAAAGGTTCAGGAGCTGACATGATTATTAAAAACGGAAATATCGTCACATGGTCACAGCCCAACCAAATTTTGGAAGGGCATGAAATCCTGGTACAGGATGGTTTGATCCAGGAAATCGCGCCTGAAGGTCAGCTGACCACGAAATTCCCGCAAGAAGAAATCCTTGATGCGCAAGGCCAATTAGTCATGCCCGGCAATATCTGCGCTCATACCCATTTCTACGGAGCCTATTCACGCGGGATGGCTATTCCCGGTGAGCCGCCGGACAATTTTTCCAAAATCCTGGAAAATTTGTGGTGGAAACTGGACAAAGCTCTGGACGAAGAGGGTGTACGTTATTCCGCTCTGACTTTGCTTGTCGACGCCATTAAATATGGCACAACCACCATTATCGACCACCATGCTTCGCCGAATTTTATAGACGGCTCGCTGGATGTGGTTTATGAAGCTGTCAGGCAATCCGGTTTGCGCTCAGCCCTCTGTTACGAAGTGACTGACCGCGATGGGCCAGAACGAGCGATAGCCGGGATCAGGGAGAACAGTCGCTTTATCAGCAGAGTCCAGGCTGGTGAGATTTCCCCGATGGTGAAGGCACATTTTGGTTTACATGCCAGCCTGACTGTTTCTGACGATACTCTGGATCGCTGCGTTGAGGAAAATGACAACCGGGTTGGGTTTCATGTGCACGCTGCCGAAGGAATCGTTGACCAGGAAGATTCGCTGGCAAAGTATGGCAAACGCGTGGTGGAACGCTTCTGGGATAAGCACATCCTGAGCGAGCGCAGTATTCTGGCACACGGAATTCACCTTTCTGAAAATGAAATTGAGCTCCTGGTCAAGAGTCAAAGCTGGCTGACCCACCAGCCGCGCTCTAACATGAACAACGCGGTTGGGGTGGCAGAAGTTGAGCGGCTATTGGAGGGCGGCGTCAATTTGTGTTTGGGTAATGACGGCTTTTCCAACGCCATGTGGCAGGAATGGTTCTTCACTTACCTGCTACAGAAAGATCACAAGGGCGATCCGAGGGCGATGAATGGCTATGATGTCATCAAGGTTGCCGTAACCAATAATTCAAGGTTGGCCACCCAAATTTGGGACGGATTGCGCGTAGGCACGATACAACCAGGGGCTGCGGCAGACCTTATTTTTGTCGATTACCATCCCATCACCCCGATGAATGCTGGCAACTTGCCCTGGCATATCCTGTTTGGTTTTCGCGACGGCATGGTCACGATGACGATGGCGGGCGGAAAAGTGTTGATGAAAGATCGTCGGCTCTTGTTCCTGGATGAAGCAGAAATTGCTGAAAAATCACGCGAAATCGCTGCTCAAACCTGGGCACGTGTCGCGCAAATGTAAAGGAAATCAGATGAAGTATATGCTCGGAATTATCGGTGGTACAGGAAAAGAAGGCAGCGGGCTCGGTTATCGTTGGGCTTTGGCTGGTCATAAGGTGATCATTGGGTCTCGCCAGAAAGAAAAAGCGCTGCAAGCGGTTGATGCATTGAAACAAAAAATCGGCGATCAACCGGTCGAGATTTCTGGAATGGCGAACGAGGATGCGGTCAGAGCCTGTGATATTGCGGTAATAACCGTTCCATTCAGCGCGCATGCCGCTACACTTGAAGGGCTGAAAGAAGAACTGCAGGGAAAATTGCTGATTGACGTCTGCGTTCCTCTGCAACCTCCTAAAGTGACCAAGGTTCAGATGCCACCAGAAGGCAGCGCAGCGCTGCAGGCAAAAGCTATTCTGGGTCCTGATGCTCAGGTGGTGGATGCCTTCCAGACGATTTCCTTTGAACACTTGCTTTCAGGCGAAGAAATTGATTGCGATGTGCTGGTTGCCGGAGGAAACAAGGAATCACGTCAGATTGTGATTGACCTGGCGCAGGACATCGGATTAAAAGCCTGGGATGCCGGCGTGATTGAGAACACGGTAGTTGTCGAAGGTCTTACGTCGATCCTGATCGGTCTGAACATAAAGTACAAAGTGCATTCATCGGGGATTCGTATCACTGGAATCGAATGAACAAAGTCAGAAGTTTGACCCTCAGCGCTGTACCCGGGATTCCTCAGATTCAGGAAGGTGACAAGCTTGCTGAAATAATCTTTCAGGCGGTTCAGGAAAGTGAATTGAATTTTGAGGACGGTGATGTCATCGTCCTGGCACAAAAAATTGTTTCAAAGGCGGAGGGGCGGTTAGTTAACCTGACCACGGTGAGCCCATCTGCTGAAGCGGTGGAATTAGCTGATTTCCTGGATAAACGCCCGGAATTGGTTGAGCTGATCCTCCGGGAGAGTTCTGAAGTCCTGCGCACCCGACCTGGGACGATTATTGTCCAGCATAAAAGTGGTTTCGTGTGTGCCAACGCCGGAATCGACCACTCCAACGTCAAAGGATCATGGGGTGAAGACGCTGACTGGGTCTTGTTGTTGCCGGAAGATTCGGATCAGTCGGCCTCCCAAATCCGTCAAGCATTGGAACAAAAAACTGGAAAAAAATTGGCTGTATTGATCATCGACTCCCACGGTCGTGCCTGGCGCAATGGTGTTTTGGGTACGGCTATCGGTCTTTCGGGGCTGCCGGGTCTGGTTGATTTGCGTGGAGTCGAAGACATGAACGCCTATAAATTACGCGTCACCACTATTGGCGCCGCTGACGAGCTCGCAGCTGCAGCCTCGTTGATGATGGGGCAGGCGAACGAAGGCACGCCAGTTGTGCTCGCCCGCGGATTCCCGTATTCGTTGAGGGAAGGTTCTGTAAAAGAACTGTTCCGCAACAAGGACAAAGACCTGTTCAGATGAGTGAATTTAACCTTTCCGAATACTCCAACCTGAAAGTCAGCGTTCTGGCTGGCGGAGTTGGCGGCGCGAAACTGGTTTTTGGCCTGGATCGCATCCTCGCGCCAGGCAACCAGAGCGTTATTGTCAACACTGGTGACGACTTCACGCATTTCGGCTTAAAAATCTGCCCGGACATCGACTCTGTCTGCTACTCGCTGGCAGGCCTTGCAAACAAGAGTTACGGCTGGGGACTGGAAGGCGAAACCTGGAATGTGGCCGATGGGCTTGAGGCTCTGGGTGCTCCAATCTGGTTCCAATTGGGCGACCGTGACCTGGCAACCCATCTCGAAAGGACCCGTCTGTTAGGGCAAGGACAGAAACTCAGCCAGGTTGTCAGGGATTTTTGTGCCCGATGGGGCATCGCTAGCCGTGTTCTGCCGATGAGTGATGATGAAGCGCCGACCTTGATAGAAACCCAATCGGGAACGATTCTTCCATTTCAAGATTACCTGGTCAGAGAAAAAGCACAACCTGAAATCAGCCATATTCTGCTGCATGGTGGTTTAGAGCCAACTTTCTTGCCAGAAGCCCTCGATGCTATTCGTGAAGCGGCTTTGATCGTGATCGCACCTTCCAACCCTTGGGTTAGCATTGATCCAATTCTGGCCTTGAAGGGTGTCAGAGAGGCTTTGAAAGAAAAATTCGTGGTTGCTGTTTCACCGATCATCCAGGGCAAAGCCATCAAGGGTCCGGCTGCAAAGATGTTTACCGAGCTGGGTATCCAACCTTCCAGCCTGGCGGTGCTGCGCCACTATTCAGAACTGCTTGATCTCTTCGTTTACGACAGCAGTGATCAACCGTTTTTAGAAAAGGACGTGCCTTTAGGGATTAAAACTGCCCAGCTGCAGACGATCATGACTGATGAAGCAGATAAAGTCCAGCTGGCTCAGGCGATCCTGGAGACTTTTTTTAAAATGAATGGACAGTCATGAATTTGTGGGCTGTGCTTCCTGTCAAACCCTTGAAATGTGGAAAATCGCGTCTGCATGGTTGCCTGAGCGAAGATGAGGTCTATGCGCTCAATCGCTCTATGTTCGAAAACACTTACGAAATGCTCCGCGCCAGCACTGCCATTGAGCAGGTTCTGGTGGTAAGTTCGGACGAGGAGATCCATGACTATGTCTACCAGACAGGCGGCACACCCCTGAGAGAGAAACCTCCCTATAGTCTGAATTCAGCGGTTACGCAGGCACTCGCCTATATAAATGAGAATGATCCGGGCAAGGTTCTGATCGTGCCCTCTGATTTGCCCATGATGACGGCAGAAGACCTGGCAGGTTTTCTTAGTCTGAGCAGAAAGGGACGCTTCCTGGCTCTGGTGCCTGATCAATGTCAATGGGGGACCAACGCGATTCTAATCAGTCATCCCCATCTGTTGACCCCTCGCTTTGGACGGCGATCATTCCAGAAACACGCCATGCAGGCAGCAATCCACTCCGCGGAGCTGATTGTGTGGTTAAATAGAAATATCCAGAGGGATTTGGACACTCCTCAGGACCTGTTCGTCTATAATAAAATTAAACCTCACTCGATCCAATTTTTGAAAGTGTAGAAAGGACTTCTCACCATGTTCGAAAAAGTTGCTTTATATCTGCAGGACGCGCACGATCTGCGCGACGGTCTGGACATCGTCAGGTATGCTGAAAAGAAGGGTTTTGACTCCGTTTGGCAGGCCGAGAGCCGACTGGTGCGCGATGCGATCGTACCTATGGCTGCTTATGCCGCTGTGACCGACGAGATCAAGATCGGTTCGGCTGTGATCAACAACTGGACCAGGAACATCGGTCTGTTGGCTTCGACCTTCCTGACACTGGATGATCTGGCCCCCAACCGAATTATTTGTGGCATTGGCGCCTGGTGGGATCCCCTGGCTAAAAATGTCGGGATCGATCGCACCAAGCCCCTAAAAGCCATGGAAGAAACCATCACCGTTCTGCGCAGGCTCTTGAATATGGAAAATGTCACATTTGATGGTGAATTTGTGCAGGTCAATGGAATCGAGCTGGATGTTGTTCACGGGCGGCGCGAGCCTCGCCACGTTCCCATCTACATCGGCGCGACCGGTGGAAAAATGATCGAGATGACCGGGCGAATAGCCGACGGCATCGTCCTCAACTATTGTGTTCCTGTGGAATATAACGATTATGCCCTTGAACAGCTCGAAAAAGGGCTGAAGCAGTCTGGACGAAAGATGGAAGACTTTGACCGCCCGCAACTGGTAGTCTGTTCTGTGGATGAAGATCACGACAAAGCTATTGACACCACCCGTGAATTGCTTACTCAATACCTTGCTCAGCAACCCCATATTGCCAAGGCTTCAGGCGTTTCGATGGAAATCGTGGAAAGTATTCAAGCGATTTTGGGCTGGCCAGCGACCCACGAACAGATACAGGCAGCCAAACACCTGGTTCCGGAGGATTTGATCCACCGTATCACGGCCAGCGGCACGCCCGATGAAGCTCGTGCCAAGGTGCAGCAATATATTGATCACGGCTGCACCACCCCGATCCTTTACGGTGTTGGCGGCAATACTGAGCTATTGATCGATACCTTTACAAAAGAGGTCTAATGGAAAAACTGCCCAGCAGCAGAGGCTGCTACGTCTGCGGAAGGGAAAATCCGGTCGCCTTGAAACTGGAGTTTTTTGTCGGCAAAGACAGCCAGGTAGTCTCCGAGTTTAGCATCGGAGAAAATTATGCCGGATATCCTGGGATGGTCCATGGTGGTAATATCGTGGCTATACTTGACGAAATTGCCGGTCGGGCAGTTACAACT
>Ga0265293_10011894_pt1 | contig 11691 bp, 12 predicted proteins | sample Munlanlewell138R_FD_192505 | JGI IMG/M metagenome (GOLD analysis project Ga0265293, IMG submission 192505) | Leachate microbial communities from a municipal landfill in Southern Ontario, Canada - Leachate well 138R | ecosystem: Engineered > Solid waste > Landfill > Unclassified | place: Canada... | reverse complement strand
CTAACAACACAATTACTAAAGCTCCTAAGTGGTGCAGTGTGGATTTACGTGATGGAAATCAAGCACTAATAAACCCAATGGATATGAATAAAAAACTTGAACTTTTTACACTCTTACTAAAACTCGGATTTAAAGAAATAGAAGTTGGTTTTCCATCTGCCTCTAAAGTTGAGTTTGATTTTTTACGTCGTTTGGTTGATGATAAACTAATCCCTGATGATGTAACTATTCAGGTCTTAGTTCAAGCTAGAGAACATCTTATAGCAAAAACTTTTGAAGCACTAAAGGGTGTAAAAAAAGCAACTATTCATCTTTACAATTCAACTTCTAGTGCTCAAAGAAAGATTGTTTTTGGAAAAAGCAAAGAAGAAATTGTTGCCTTAGCTTTAGAAGGAGTTGATTTAGTTAAGAAGTATGAAAAAGACCATGATGGAGAGATATTTTTAGAGTACTCACCTGAGAGTTTTACAGGAACTGAGCTAGAGTTTGCAGTAGCTATCTCAAATGCAGTAACTGCAAGATGGGGTATAGCAGACGATAGAAAGGTTATCCTAAATCTTCCAGCTACTGTAGAGATGTCAACTCCAAATGTCTATGCAGACCAAATAGAGTGGATGTCAAAACATTTAGATAACCGTAAAAATGTCATCATCTCAACTCATACACATAACGACAGAGGAACATCTGTAGCTGCAACAGAGTTAGCACTTTTAGCTGGCGCTGACAGAGTTGAGGGAACACTTTTAAGCAATGGCGAGAGAACAGGAAATGTTGACATCATAACTCTAGCATTAAATATGTTGACTCAAGGAATAGATCCTAAGTTAAACTTCTCAAACGTAGATGAAGTCTTAGAAATTGTTGAGAGATGTACAGAAATGCCAACTCATCCAAGACACCCTTATGTGGGAGAGTTAGTCTATACTGCATTTTCAGGCTCACATCAAGATGCGATCAACAAAGGTTTAGCGTATCAGAAAAATAGCCAAGATGCTTTTTGGGAAGTTCCATATTTACCAATTGACCCAAAAGATGTAGGCCGTTCTTATGAGTCCATCATCCGAATAAATTCGCAATCTGGAAAAGGTGGAGTAGCTTATATATTGGAGAAAAACTTTGGTTATCAGCTTCCAAAGGCTATGCACCCTGAGATTGGTAAAGTAGTTCAAGCTGTAACAGATGAAGAGGGAAGAGAACTAGAACCTGATGAGATATTAGACATCTTCAATAAGACATATTTTGAAGCAAAAGAGCATATTAGTTTTGTGGATGTGACAGTTGAGTCACTAAAAAAAGTATCAACTTGCACTCTAGTTTATGACTATAAAGGCAGAGAAATTGTAGCATCTGCACAAGGGAATGGTCCGATTGACGCTTGCAAAAATGCTTTAATGAAAGACTATGAAAATGAGTTTATGATAAATTCATATTCAGAACACTCTTGTGGAGATAAAAGTAGTGCAAAAGCTATAGCTTATATAGAGATACAAACTAAAGATATTTTGTCATGTTTTGGTGTAGGTATCGATGACGATATTGCAACCGCTTCGATAAAAGCTATGTTTAGTGCACTAAACAGGACTTTTACTCACTAATAGACTTACTCACCTGTAGTGAGTGAGTCTTAAACATCTAGTCTCTGTATAGATTTTTATTTGGAAACTTCTCAACAGTGAAGTAATCATCATCAAAATCATCATACTCTTCATAGTTAATGCTAAAGATTTTAGGATACCCTCTTTTTATAAGTTCCTCATCCATAAGCTCACTATTAAAACCCTTATCACGACAGAGTTCAACGATGCTATCAATATCTCCAGCATCAACACCATTAAGTTCCATCTCAAATACTACATCAGAAATGTTCATTGTGTCCTCAAAAAAAATGTTATGTTTTACATAAGAAAGTTTTGTTTGATATTCCATCAAACACAGCCAAAAATCCACAAGATATCTAGTGATATCTCTTTTGACTCAAAGGTCCTTTTTATACTAAAAAAGTGACCTTTTTTTGAGCTAGAAATTATACTATTTTTTGAAAAAAAAGAGTATATAAAGAGGTATTTATACCTTTAAAATTAAAACGTTTTCTATAGAGCTCTCAAGGATATCAAAAGCGTAAAAACTAATCTTTCCTGTAGTATGAAGCGCTAGTATATCATGAGGTATATCTTCAACTTCTTTATCAAAGAGTTTTGGATTTAAGGAACTTTTACGTACTTTTGAGGAAATCATAAATCCTTTAGGAATATCTATTGTTTGAATAAATTGTTCAAGATTTCTCTCACTCTTGTCTTTCATCACACTCATATATTCTATAGTATCCTCCTCACTAAATCCATAACTGTTAAGACGCGCCTCAAAAGGAATAGTAAAAAAGTGTACAAGAGTAAGATAAGCATTAGGAAATAATTTTGCAATCTTTAAAATAGCCTTTGCTGAAGATTCAGATAGATCCGTAGGGAGCAAAATGTTGCTTGTTACAATCTCGCTCTCTTTTTTAAGAATCAGCACTGGGATATCTGCACTTCTTACTATATGTTTTGTATGTGAGCCTAAATAAACCTCGCTAAAGCTGTAAGTCTCTCCACTTTTACCAATAATAATAAGCTTTGATTTAAGAATATTTGCAATTTTTGCAATCTCTTTTTTTGTGTCGCCCTCTATGCAATGAAAATGTTTCTCATCGAAGTTAGCAAATGAATGTTTTAGTTTTTCTAAACTATATTCTTTAATATAATTGATATCTTTTTTGGGCGAAAAAAAGGAGTTCTCTACAATATGAACAACATCTATAATACCACCTATTTTTTGTGTAAACTCCATCGCTTTTTTTAAAACCGTAAAACTATCTTCTGAAAAGTCTATTGCGACAAGTGATCTAAATTGTTTCATAATGTGCATCCTATTTGAATTTTTCGCTTACTTTAACATAGAGTAGATTAACAAATGATAAGCAGCGAAATTTATTTGATAATCTCCATTTGTTACTCTATAATATCTTCATCATTTAGCTCATTAAACTCGCTATGCTCTATTGCATCTTCATTAAAATACTCTATCTTATCATCCGCAACATTTAAGTTTCTAAACTTCGCTATATGAAAGATGGCATCACCTTCTTGCACAAGTGGAATCTCTGATTTTCCAATGATAACCCCAGCAAAAGGCGATTTTACTTCCATCGTAGCATCGCTTAAAGGCTCATCTATATATGCCACAACTTCATCTTTAAGAACGGTATCTCCGAGTGCTTTTATAGTCCTTAGCATCCCGCTTTTGTTAGCCCTTGTCCATTGGCTATTTTTTGTAACTATTGGGAGTTTTTTTACTCTTTTAGATACTCTTGGGAGCATACCATTTGCCCTTAGGACATTTATTACTCCATGAACACCTATCCTGATGGAAGTCTCATCAAACCTTAAAGCTCCGCCTGCTTCATACAAAAGAATAGGTACGCCTTTTTCTTGTGCTACTGCTCTTAACGAGCCATCTCTTACTTCTGAGTGAAGTATTACAGGAGCTTGAAAAACTTTTGCTAAGTTAAATGTGTATTCATTGTTGATATTTGTTCTGATTTGAGGTAGATTTGACTTGTGGATAGATGCAGTATGAAGGTCAATGCCCAGATCACACTTTGAGACAATCTCATCAAAAAATATCTTTGCTACACGACTAGCAAGTGAGCCTTTAACACTCCCTGGGAAGCTTCTGTTTAAATCTCTTCTATCTGGCAAATATCTTGAGAGTGTCATAATGCCATAAACATTAACGATAGGTACTAGTATAAGTGTACCTCTTAATTTTTTAAGAATTTCTAACTTTCTTAATCTTCTGATTATCTCTACACCATTTAACTCATCTCCATGAATCGCCGCACTAACAAAGACAATAGGACCATCTCTTTTCCCTCTCATAACTCTTACTGGGAGCTGAGTTGGGGTGTTGTATAGTTTAGGCAAGTCAATATAAATAGTCGTATTTGTGCCTCTAGCTACTTCTACATTTCCCAAAATAAACTTATCTTTTTGCATCTAAACCTAAACCCCTATGCTATCTTTTTTAATCTTTCTTTTTTTACTAACTACATCAGATTTTGGAGTTACATTTGCACCAATATAATCCATGATTTTTCCAGCTATATCTATATTTGTAGACTTTTCAATCCCCTCTAGCCCAGGTGATGAATTTACTTCCATTACAAGTGGTCCACGAGCTGATGGAATCATATCTACTCCACAGATACCAAGACCCATGGCCCTAGCAGCAGCTAAAGCAGTCGACTTCTCTTTGCGGGTCAATTTGTGTGCTGTTGCGCTTCCACCCTGATGCAGGTTTGATCTAAAATCTCCCTCTGCACCTTGACGTTTCATAGCTCCAACAACTTCGCCACCTACTATCAACACACGGATATCCGCTCCACCCGCCTCTTCTATATACTCTTGAACAAGAAGATTTACATCCATTCCGTAAAAAGCATCAAGGACTGACTTTGCAGCTTTTTCACTATCTACTAAAACCACTCCAACACCTTGAGTTCCTTCTAGGATTTTAAGTATCAGGGGTGCGCCACCACTAAGTGCTATCACATCTTTTGCACTTGATTTGTTAGATGCAAAGACAGTTTTTGGCATATCTACATCTTTTCTTGAGAGAATCTGCAGACTTCTTAGTTTATCTCTACTTCTTGAGACTGCTAAACTACCTGATGTTGAGAAGACATCCATCATCTCAAAGTGTCTTATCATCGCAGTACCATAAAAAGTTCTACTCGCACCTATGCGAGGGATGATGGCGTCTGGTATAGGTAGTTGAGCCCCCAAATAGTTTATGTGAAGTTGCCCCTTCATAATCTCTATACTACATTTTAAATAATCTATAACTCTTACTTCCCAACCCTTTTGTCTTCCTGCTTCTACAAGTCTTTTTGTAGAGTAAAGATTTTTATTTCTTGATAGTATATAAACTCTCATATTTTTACCTTTTCATCTTTTTTTGCTATATATTCTTTTGACACATCTACTAAAAATTTTCCACTTAAAAACTTTCTACCTATGAGCATTGGGTACTTCATATCTGCTCTATCTGCTAAAGAAATAATTGTTTTGTATTTTTTACCAAAAAATTCCACACTCACTTTTATAGATGCTCTCTCTTGAAGTTTTCCATTTGAACTTCTTACTCTTTTTATAGAGTGAAGTGGCATAACTATTTTTTTATCGTGGTAAGCCTCATGCACTTCATCTTGCAAGGTAAAATGAACAAATCCCTTATCGTCAATCTCTATATCATCACAATGCAAGGCATTAGAATCCGCCCCTGTATCTATCTTTGCATCTAAATTGTAAAGCTCTAAATCTAAAATCGATATAAATTCTCTTCTACCAATAATCTTCATCTAAATCACCCATTGACCTCTAAAAATATTTTATAAAATCTTACTCTTAATTATCACTATTATATCCATATTGTTATAAATCTTAAACCTTTAGTACCCATATAATTTTTGTTATTTTAAGTGTATAATACCCTAGCTTGTATAACTATTTTGGAGAGATTTTGAAACATTTATTTACTTTCTTTTTAGCTTTTTTACTACTTTTTAGTTTCGCTTATGCCGAAGATTTTGATTATCTTGATAAAAAAAACAATACTTGGCTTCAAATATATAGCAACTCACTCAAAGCTAATAACTTAGAAGAAGAGATAAAAATACTTAAAAACGAAGTTCAAAGAGCTAGTGGCAAAAGAAAAGCTGAACTCACGCAACTTTTAACACTAAAAACTAGTAAAAGAAAGATACTAGATGAACTGCCTCAATCCTTTGATGGGATGCTTGAGAAGATTGGTGTAGCACCAGATACAAAAGAAGTAAACATCATCGAATACCTCTTTAAAAACAAAAACAGTAACTTCAATATACAAAATCAAAAACTTACCATTTTAGAAAAAGAGTACGAAGATGCTCAAGATTATCTAAGCAAAGAATTAATTATTACACAATCTCAAGAGAAAAAAGATGTAACCAAAGAAGAACATCTAATCAAGGCTATAGACTTTTTTGACAATGCAAAAGGCTTACTTGAGCATAAAAAAGAGGTTTTAAAACGCTCTAAAGAAGCTTATTTGTATGATCTTAAAAGTTATGAGATAACACAACTCCCACGACATGGTATCAATCTCGCTGTCATCATGGTTATTTTTATACTTTTTCATATATTAAAGTACTTTATTATCAAAAAAACTAAAGATGAAGATCAGCTCTTTAGGATAAAAAAAATCTTAAATATCTCTTTTTTTCTAATTCTCTTTTTAGTAGTCATAGCATTTAATATCAACAACATAATCTATGCCGCAACACTTATAGGCTTTATAGCAGCTGCCATCACTATCTCCATGAAAGAGTATCTTCAAAGTATAGTAGCGTGGATACATCTTTCTTTTGGTGGTTCTGTAAAGATTGGCGATAGAGTTTTGCTATATATGAATAACAATCCGATAATTGGTGAGATTATAGATATCTCTCCCCTTAAGATGACCATCTATGAGAGCATCAACAACACTACCTCCTTACAACTAAAAAGAGCTGGTAGAGTCGTTTTTGTACCAAACAATTACTTTGTAACTAACTATATTTATAACTATACACATGATAAAATGAAGACCATCTATGACCTCATAGAATTTAGAATTCCCTTCGCATCTGACACCGCAAAAGTTGAAGAGATTACAAACGATATAACTCTTGAAGTGACTGAGAGATATATGGAAGTAGCGTCAAAACAGTATGGTAATCTCAAAAAACGTTACGGGATGCGTTCCCGTGACTTTAGACCTCGTATTCATCTTATTCCAGACTCTATTGAGCCTTGTTTTATTCTCTATATCTGGTATGTAACTCCATACCATCAGATAATGGAATTCAAATCTCAACTCAGCCAAAAGATAGTCAAAAAACTTCATGAAGAGGGTATAGAGTTCTATGTTAAAAAATAATCTGATATTAGATATAAAAGATAGTATTGACAAACTACATTTAGAAGATTTAAAAAACGAAGTTCATCCATCACTCTTTGATGTAAATGATGAGTATGATCTTCTTATTGTACGACTTCCCATCGTTGAAGATGAGCTAAAGTTTAGTTCAGTTGGTTTTATCATTACTAATGAGCATAGCTTTTTGTACGATAGAAATAATGATGAACTAACGAAACTAGATGATAAGTTTATATCTACGCACAATATTTTAAACAATATCATAGACAAACTATTAAAAGCTTTTGAAAAATATCGAGACGAGATAGCCGACATAGAAGAAGATCTATATGACAATCAAAACATAAATAGTTTTATGAAAAAATGGTTGGAGCTAAAGAGAGATATTCTTCGCATTGAGAGGATTTTGATGCATACTGAATCAACCATGGATGAGATGATAAGTCATTATGAAAGCAGAGATGATTTTCCCATAAATAACTACATGAACCTCCACGAACACATAGGTAGAACCCTTCGCTCAGCAACACTTCAGTACTCAAAACTAGACTATCTATATAGTTTTTACACAGCTCGCATAAATGACAAAATGAACCATCTAATCTATACACTAACCATCATCTCAGCCATCTTTTTACCACTAAACCTTATAGTTGGTTTTTTTGGTATCAACACAAGTGGGCTTCCATTTACTGATGGAACACAGGGCACTCTTGGCGTTATATCTATCATCATTGTGGTATCTCTCTTAAGTGTGATTATTATCAACTTTGTTAGAAAAGGAGGGAAATTTTTATGAAACAGTGGTTTACTAAACTTCATGATAAAATTGAAAAAAGTGACAAATCTATCGCGTCTTTAGAGGTGCTGTTTTACGATACTGCGCAGAGTATCTTAAATGAAAAAATCCTAAAAATAGAAGATATAGAGATAGAATTAACTGAGATAGAGTTCTATTTTTATGATAGTAAATCTCACAAAGATCCCTTTGTCCATCAAGATGATTTACTAAGAGATACTCATAACTATATCTATGTACATAAAAAAGCGTGGCAAAGAGGTGGCGCTGGCATCACCTTTGGAGATGGAGTATTTTTAGGCAGCATCCTAATGAGAGGCATAAAACATAAAAACTCATACTTTGCTGGAAGTGCTACGGTAAAAAAATACCTTGCTTCTCTCATAGATAGCAACATCACGCAACATGAGGAGCTTCAAGACTATTTTGACAAACACCAAAAAGACATCTCTTTAGTCTCATCTACTAAGAAGGATTTTAAAGTCTTTACTTCATATCGCATTGGACTAAATAGAGATAAGAGCAAAGAGTATGCAGATGCTAAGTATAGGTTTGTTAGAGAAGATTATCTAGATGCGCCAAAAGATGAGAATTTTAAAAGTTATGCTAATCTTAAAAATAGAACTAAATTACTATAACATAGCTTTTTAAAATAGCTTTATTTAATAATGCTCATTTAAGCTTTAATGCTCTATTATCTTGTGATATCAAAAAGGGTTTTGACCTATACTCAACCCTTTAAAAGGAGAAAATTATGAAAAAAATTGGACTTTTTTACGCTTCCTCAACAGGAAACACTGAGAACATGGCTACAGAGATTAAAGAGTCTTTGAGTGGCTTAAATATAACAATGCACGATATTGCTCAATCTGCGAATGATGAGATGACAAAGTACGACGCTCTCATAATTGGTGTCTCAACTTGGGGTGATGGAGATCTTCAAGATGATTGGGAAGATTATATTGGCAACCTTGATAACGCTGAACTAGATGGTAAAACTATCGCCCTTTTTGGTCTTGGAGATCAAGAAGAGTATCCTGATCATTTTCTATCTGCTATGGGGACTATCTATGAAAAAGTAGTCTCTTTAGGCGCAAATGTTGTAGGCTCATTTCCAACTGATGGCTTTGAGTTTGATGAATCAACTGCCGTTGTAGATGGCAAGTTTGTAGGTCTAGCACTTGATGAAGACAATCAAGATGACCAAAGCCAAGCACGCATAAAATCGTGGTGCGATTCAATTCTCCCTCACTTTGCATAAAGGCATCATCTATTTAAGATGCCGATATGTAAAACATTTTGTTTTTTTGTTATTTTTTACATATTTTCTTTACCTCTTTAAAGTTTTCATTTGGATACAATACCGAGTTTTTTAAAATTTATTTAGGATGTCTATATGTCTAAAAAACTGCTTCTTCCCTTTAGCTTTCTTTTTTTTGCATATTTTGTAATTGTTTCAGAAGATCTTGCTGTTTTACTAAGTGGTATTGCCATCTTTGTAATTGGCATGTATTTTATGCAAGATGGCTTTAGGCTGCTCTCTGGCGGTGTTTTAGATAAGTTACTGCAAAAATTTACTAGTAATCTTTTTTACTCCATCTTAACTGGAGTCATCTCGACTTCTCTTGTTCAAAGTTCAACTATCACATCTCTTATTGTTATCTCTTTTTTATCCGTTGAACTGCTAACCTTAGTCCAAGGTGTTGGAGTTATCTTTGGAGCAAATCTAGGAAGTACGACAACGGCATGGATAATATCTAGTCTAGGAGTAGATGTTAAAATCTCCCTTTACGCTATGCCTCTTATAGTTTTTGGTGTTGTATTAAGATTTGCAAAAAATAACGCTTATAAAGGCTTAGGAAATGTTCTCCTAGGTTTAGGTTTTATATTCCTAGGTATTGCTTACATGAAAGAGGGATTTGATACATTAAAAGACTCTATAGATTTAGCTGCTTACTCCATGGAGGGTGTATTTGGAATCATAATCTATATTGTTATAGGAGTTGTGGTAACTGTTGTTATCCAGTCTAGTGCGGCAACTTTAGCTATCGTTATCACAGCGCTAAACGCAGATAGTATCATCTACATAAATGCTCTTGCTTTAGTTATAGGTGCTAACTTAGGAACTACTCTTACAGCCATTTTAGCCTCACTAGCATCAAATGAAAATGGAAAAAGAGTTGCCTTTGCCTACTTTGTTTTTAACTTTGTTACAGGCATTACAGTTACTATTTTTATATATTTCATTAGTGATTTTGTAGATATTTTTGCTCCACTTATTGGTATAGATGCAGATAACTATGGAATGAAGCTAGCTCTTTTTCATACTCTCTTTAGTGTCATAGGTCTCTTAATTCTCTCTCCATTTGTACCTCAAATAGTTACACTCTCAGAGAGACTTATAAAGAAAAAAGTGTCTGCTCACTCAAAACCAAAGTACCTGCTTGAAGCTAACTTAACGCTACCAGAAGCTGCCATAATTTCCATCAAAAAAGAGGTTATAAACCTATATGAAAACTGTCAAAGAGCGATGTTTCACGCGATCAATTTGCACACAACCAACCTTAAAACAAAAGAAGATTTAGAAGTTCAAATCTCTAAAGAAGTTACAAAAATAAACACAGATATAGATGAGATATATCAGTCAAATCTAAAGATACTCTATAGTGAAATCATTCAGTATTCATCCTTTGCTCAAGAAAACATGACAAGCTCACAACAGCAAGAAGTAGGCAATTTGAAGAGGGGTGCAAAAATTATTGTAGAGGTTTTAAAAGATACGAGAGATATTCAAAAAAACCTTAACTATTATCTTAAAAGTAGAAATGATTTTATAAAAAATGAATACAATATATTAAGAAAAGAGTTAGCAGCCATCTTGATAGATATAAACATCTTAAACGCAACGGAGGATGAGATAGAGAGGCTCACACAACTAGAGGTCTTAAAAGCAACTATTCAAGCAAATGACTTGACCAACACAGCAAAAACTGACAGGCTTATAAGAGATGGAAGTATAAAAGCTACGATGGCTACTTCTCTTATGAATGATAGTGCTACAATCTACTCTACTCAAAAGAAATTACTTGAGATGGCAACTATTTTATTTATAAATGACAATCTAATTAAAGAGATAGGAGAACATAATCATGAAGATAAGTAAATTTTTAAACAAAATCAAAAAATATCTTAAAGACAAGAGTTTAGCGCAAACAAAGCAAGATAAGATAAAAGAGATAATTGACAAATTATCCATTAAAAAAGCACAGCTTAAACAAGAGATAAAAGATAGCGATTCTGCTCTTAAAAAAGAGAAGAACCAAAAAGAGTTTAAAGCCATCTCTAAACTTTTAAAAAAGAGCAAAAAACTCATCTTAAAGGTATAAAAATCAGCTCCTCTCTCTCTTAGAGAGGAGTCTATACTTTAAATCAAACTGCTAATAAATACTTTACTGTTTCCAACAAGCGACACTCCTATAAACTGACCTTTATTTGGCCCTATTTTAGTGTGAAAAAATTCTTTTAACTCTAAAATATCTTCTTTAGACTTAAACCCTTCATAGTCATCAACAGCATTAGTGATTTCTATATACTTAAACGCACCATGTCCTGTAACGAACTATACCATTAGTAGAAGATTGTGATACTAAACTCATTTATAGTGTCTGTAACTCCATACGGTGTAATAAAATGGGTTCAAGATACATTAGAACAATCAGAGTTAGAAGATAAAAATGTATTGTTCCAACAAGATGATAAAGATGGTTATGTAGGTAAGATTTTTGATAGAATACCAAAATAAATCTTTATAAAATTCAACTACTACAACGACTATAGTCTTGATTTAGTAGCATAAGAGAAACATGAATTCCATGGGTATTATTGTAATTTAATTA
>Ga0265293_10011892_pt1 | contig 11693 bp, 8 predicted proteins | sample Munlanlewell138R_FD_192505 | JGI IMG/M metagenome (GOLD analysis project Ga0265293, IMG submission 192505) | Leachate microbial communities from a municipal landfill in Southern Ontario, Canada - Leachate well 138R | ecosystem: Engineered > Solid waste > Landfill > Unclassified | place: Canada... | reverse complement strand
CTGATGGGCGGCTCGGGCTTCTCGGTTTTTCCCGATGTGCTGTTCAACGATCTCGGCCCGGATTGGGGCATTCAGGGGGAAGGCGAAGAGAGCATCTGCAAACTCATCTCGGCTTTGGAAAACAAGGAAGATCCTACGGGCATTGACGGTCTGGTTTACCGCAAAGATGACGGCAGTGTGGGGATCAACGAGCACAAACAATACATTTCTTCGTTAGCTTTTCATGTTGAGCCGGACACGGCTCATTTCTATTTTGACAAAAGCGGGATGCTGAATATTCAGACAAAAAGAGGCTGTCCTTACGGTTGCATTTATTGCAGTTATCCCAATATTGAAGGTCCCCGCGTACGAATACTGAATCCGGCATCGGTGGTGGAGAACATTAAAGAACTTTATTACAGCAAAGGCGTTGATTACCTTTTCTTTACCGATTCGGTTTTCAATATCCACCGGGAATACAACCAGGAACTGGCCAACCGTTTGATTGAAAGTAAAGTGCATGTAAAGTGGGGCGCTTATTTCACACCGTACAATTTAACGTACCAGGATCTGGAATTGTATCAGAAAGCCGGCCTGAAGCACATTGAATGGGGCACCGATTCCCTCTCGGACATTCAGCTGGAGAATTACAACAAGAGCTTCCGCTTTTCAGATATCAAGCAACAAAGCCTGAACGCATCCCAATTGGGCATTTTTCATGCGCATTTCATGATCCTGGGAGGCTACGGGGAAACGGACCAGACGCTGGACCAGACGTTTGAACGCTCCCGGGAGCTGGGCTTAACCCTCTTTTTCCCGTTTGTGGGCATGCGCATATACCCACGCACCCGGCTGTACCGGATTGCATTGCAGGAAGGAGTGATCAAACCATCCGACGATCTGCTGAAGCCCGTGTATTACTTATCTAAAAATGTAGATATCAGTTCTATAAAAGAACGTGCCCTTGCCTGCGGTCAACGATGGATCTTTCCGGGATTCGGGTCACAGGAGGTCATAGACCGGTTCCGGGCCAAGAAAAAACGCGGTCCGCTCTGGGAGTATCTGATGTATTAACAACGTTTATTCAAACATTTTTGAAAATACAATGAATACGGCCAGGGCCACTCCACAAAGAAAGGCAATACTGGAATGTTTTTTTTCTTCTCCTCTGGCTTCGGGCAATAGATGGGATGCTGAAACATAGATCAGCACGCCTGCCACAAATCCCAGCATCAGTCCCAGAGTGCTTTCGTTCAACCTGTGTACCAGCGGGTAGGCCACAAATGCGCCCAATGGTGTGGTAAGGCCTGCTACCAGGAAGGCATAGAACATGGAACGTTTCTCTTTCACACCTCCCTTTAAAAAAAGTGTGTATGTGATGATTCCCTCGGCAAACTCATGTATTACCAAACCTGTTGCAGCCAAAAAACCCACCAGGATACTGATATTGAATGTAACGGCATATATCACACCGTCAATAAAAGAGTGGATGGCGATTCCTTCAGCCGCTACTATTCCGAATGCCAGCACTTCCTTTCTGGTAATTTTTTTTATCAGATTGTTTGAGAAAAACATAAACAAAAAACCTAACAGTGCCATAAACCCGGCATAAAAATTCTTTTCTATAGCCTGGGGCAAAGCCAGCATCAACGGGGTGGAAATCAGGACACCGGCTGCAAAGCAAATAAAATAAGGTTTTGCTCTAAGGGCCCGGTCCTTGTATTTGTAAAGAATCAAAATACCCAGGCCGTTAACAATTGCGGCAAGTACGGCAAACAGGGCTATCCAGGCAAATGTATTATATCCGTTTTCGTTCATCACTTATTATCTGGGTCCGAACAACGAGGTTCCTATCCTAACGATGTTAGCTCCTTCTTCTATGGCTATTTGATAGCTGTTGCTCATTCCCATTGAAAGGTATTTCATTTCAACATTAGGGATCTGTTCTTCTTTTATCTTCCGGAAGATGGCTTTGGTAATTTTGTAATAGGGCCTGGCATCTTCCGGATTGCCAAAACGCGGACCCATGGTCATCAGCCCCATAACCCTGATATGTTTCAACGTTTGTACCTGGCGTATCAACTCAATCGCGTTTTCAGGAAGCACGCCGGTTTTGTTGGATTCTTTCCCGCTATTGATTTCTATCAGAACAGGCATGACTTTATTGGCGTTGGCACAATGCTTATCCACCTCTACGGCCAATCGCAGCGAATCCATTGTTTCTATCATGTCAAACAGTTCGACAGCCTTTTTGACTTTGTTGCGTTGCAGGTGCCCTATCATGTGCCAGGGTGCCTTTTCAGTAACTAAAGGATGCATTTGTTCTGCTTCCTGGATATAATTGTGTCCGATCGCGTGGATTCCAGCTTTGACAGCGGCATCCACTTCCCGGGCATTTCTGGTTTTGGCTGCAGCCACAAGTATTACCCCGGAGGGAATAGATTGAAGGATATCAGCGATATTCTTGCGTATAATCTCAAAATTATTCATGGCATCTGTATCATTACAATGCAAAGTTACCAATTTTGCAGCTTATCTGTGCTATTCATTATTGCCTGAAATACTTTTGAATTAATTCAAACAAATGTTCTTTGTTTATTGGTTTTGGGAGGTAATCATTGTAGCCTGCTTCTTTTACTTTTAAACTGTCGCTGGAAATGGCAAAAGCTGTTTGAGCTATAATGACTACATTTTTATTAAACTCTCTTATACGACGGGTTGCTTCATAACCATCCATGACCGGCATCCCTATATCCATTAAAATGAGATCTATATCGGGATTTGACCGGCAATTTTGAACTGCTTCCAGGCCGGTTACACACCTTGTTATTTCAAATTGATACGTTTTCAAGATTGCCTCCAGAAACATAAAGCTAATAGTGTCGTCTTCAGCAATAAGCAACTTTAATTTTTTGGGTAACTGCCTTGAATGATCTTCTTCATTTTCGGTCTTGTCAGGATCTGTATCTTCTCTTGGTGATGTGTGTATGGTAAAATAAAAACAACTGCCCTTTTCCGGTTCTGATTCAACCCATATTTTTCCGCCTAGGTGCTCCACATAGGCTTTCGTAATGGACAGACCCAGCCCGGAACCTTCATAACCTCTTGTATTCAGATTGTCTGCCTGCATAAATCGTTCAAAAACCAGGTCGATCTTATCCGGATGAATTCCTTTACCGGTGTCTTTTACATAAAAAAGGAGCGTATGACTGTCCTTTTGTTCACAACCAAATTCGATGCTGCCTTTTTCGGTAAACTTAATGGCATTCTTAATCAAATTGGTCAGAATGGAATCCAATTTGCTTTTATCGGTAAATATGGTTTCCGTTTCTGTCTTGCATTGAACAAATTCAAGTTGCAGGCCTTTTCCTTTTGCCTGGGGTAAAAAGAAATCATAATAATACGATAAAAACTGACTAACATTAATCTCCTGGCTGCAAAGCTGCATATCACCGGATTCGATTTTTGAAATTTCAATAATGTCATTGATCGTACTTAAAAGCCTTTGTCCACTTTTTTTGACAATATCCAGATAACCGGTCCTGACATCTTCCCCAAGATCCGGTTCGCCGAGTAATTCCAGAAATCCCAATATCCCGTTCATCGGAGTGCGAATTTCGTGACTCATGTTGGCCAGAAAGGCTGATTTCAAACGGTCGCTCTGCTGAGCTTTTTCCTTTGCCTCAATCAAATCTTCTACCATTTTTTTCCTTTCCGTGATGTCTTCATGAATACTTATTAAGTTCGTAATGATTCCTTCACTGTTCAATATGGGAGATATTGTTGCCTGTGACCAATACAATTCACCTGATTTCTTTTTATTTAAAAGTTCACCTTCCCAATCGTTTCCCGAAAGAATGACTTCCCAGAGCTTCTTGTAGAATTCGTTATTCTGATGTCCCGATTTCAGGATATTTGATTTTTTGCCTTTAACTTCATCAAAACTATAGCCTGTTAATTCGGTGAAGAATGGATTGATATATTCAATACTTCCTTCCCTGTTGGTTATTACCACCGCCACAGAACTTTGTTCAACGGCCCTTGAGAGCTTATTGGCTTTTTCTTCTGCATTTTGCCGGTCAATGAACAGACTAAGTTCATGAGCTGCCAGTTCCAGGATCTCAAGACTTGACTGATCAAAAAACTCAGGAGTATTGTAATCCTGAAATACAATAGCTCCAAGAATTCTTTCTTCCACTCTTAACGGCACACCCATCCAGACCTCGGGCACAGTTCCCCTCAGATCAATAATCCCCTTTTTATGCAAGCGCAAAATTTCATTCTTGTGTAAAAGCAATGAACGGTTGTTTTTGATCAGATAGCCTGTCAATGATTTTTCCGCGTTCCATTCCCGAAAGTTATCCTTCTCATCTTGAAAAAAGGGTGAATGAATCATCCCTGTTTCTTCATTATACAGAGCAATAAAAAGATTTGTTGTATCAATTACCTTGTTCAGTTCAATCTTGATGCCTTCTATAAGATCGGTTAAATTCCTTGTGGTAATAGTTGCCAGAGCAATGTTGTATTGCAACTGTTTGATCATTTCTGCCCTTTTGCGTGAGGAGATATCCTGTAAAGTTCCTGATATCTTTTCTACTTTATTATCAGTGTCATAAAAGACCTCTCCTCTGGCAACAGCTTGTCTATTAGCTCCTTTGGAACGAACTACCTCCAATTCAATTTCATAGGATTTACCCGATCTCATTGCTGCATTTATGGCTTTATTGAACTTCTCCCAGCTTTCATTGGTATAATACTTTCTGTGACTGCTAATATCCAATGCTTTCGCATTTTTCTCAATACCAATGATATTGTACATTTCATCTGACAGATAAAGCTCGTCTGTCTTAAGATTCCACGACCAATTGCCGATGTTGGCCAATCGTTGTGCTTCCTTCAAACCGGTTTCGCTTTCTTTGAGTGCTTCTTCTGACTGCTTGCGTTCGGTAATATTTGCATTGAAACCATACCAGGTAACACTACCATCCGGTAATTTCTCAGGTGTAGACCGGGATAGAATCCACTGAACGGGTCTGCCCGGGATCAAGACCCGGAATTCACAGGTAAAATGATTCAGGTGCTGAGCGGAATATTCAATGTCAGCGATTATCCGTTTCGCATCGTCGGGATGCAAAACACGGGATATGGCGTCAAAATTATCTGCCACATCTTCCGGCCGGCAACCGAAAATATTTATGATCCCTTCCGAAGCTATTGGAACGTAATAAGATCCATCCGGCCTGCGGGTAAATTGGTACATTAGATCAGGCACATTGGCCGAGAGTTTTCTGAATTGAAGATCTTTCTCCCTGATTCTTTCTTCTGCGGCCTTTTTCTCTGATATATCCTGGAAAGCCCCTTGTACTTTATAGATATTTCCGTTTTCATCCCTCACTGCCTCTCCTATGGTTCTGATCCATACCCTTTTGCCTGTTGAAGTGATGATCTCCATCTCTTCATCGTAGCTAACTCCGTTTTGTGCACAATCCGTGAAAACTTTTGTAATCCTGTCGTGCCATTCGGGAGCGTAAAAATTAATGCCATCTTCCACCAAAGGAGCGTAGCCGGGAGGCATTTCATGAATGGCAGCCACTTCATCCGACCAGTAAGATCTGTTTTCATTCAGGAGTACGTTCCACCCACCCAGTTTTGCTTTATTTGCGGCAATACGGACAAGAGAACTTTGTTCCATTAACTTATCTTCTGCCTTCTTCTTTTCCGTGACATCCTTGACAAATCCAAGAAAGCGTGTTTCCGAGAGTTTAACTGCGGCTACATCCCAGAAACGTATTTCTCCCTTTTTAGTGACAAATCTTGTAGTACCACGAGCAGACTCATCATCATTTACATCTTTGAAATACTTCAACCCCAAATCAAGATCTTCCGGAAAAAGTATCTCCGGTATACTCAGTTTCAGGAGCTCCTCTTTTGAATAACCGGTTATTCTGCAGGCAGCCGGGTTTACCTCTATGTATTTGCCTTTTTCATCTGAAATAAAAACTCCATCGGGGGCATATTCTATAATGGAACGGTATTTTTCTTCACTTCCCTTCAGCTTCTTGATGATTTCCCTACTTTCACGCAGCTCATGTTCCAATTCTCTTATCCGCTCCAAATCGTTATCTGACCTTTTCTCTTTATTATTCTTGATAACCATAGTTTTATTATTAAATGCTAATAACTAACTGTTTAACTTAATAAGCCATGTATCCGCAATAAATTAAACTAATATATGAATAAATTTTGATTTGCTGCGGGAAGGGGGGGCATCCACATTTAAGGCTGTTTCTAAGGACGAACTTGGGATTTTCTAGCATTCATTTTGCAGAATCCATCCTCATTAGAACTGATAGGTTGTTTTTAGGGATGAACTTCGGATTTTCAGCCATCTGTAGTTTCCTAATTTTGGTTGACTTCCTCCAATTTTCAGGCATCCATCCACATTGAAGTCGGTTATAGTATGTAGTTGTCATTACTTCCAGGTTGCTGCCACCACTATGAACCGGGAGCGTTTATGTTTGCCGAGGCTCCCTGATCTTTTTTGTGGCAGCCATCGACATTAGTGGTATCTGTCCTCAAAAAGGGCGGTTTTTGAGGATGGACCTTGGATTTTCAGCCATCCGTCCTCAAAAAGGGCGGTTTTTGAGGATGGTCCTTGGATTTTCAGCCATCTGTAGTTTCCTAATTTTGGTTGACTACCTGGATGTCTTATCTCTGGGAAAAGTTGACTCGGTTTATAAATGATAACTGATAATTGTTGACTTCAGCGTGTTATACCTGAGGTTTGTTTACTTACCAAGTCTTATTCCTGTCAAGGGTTGACTTGAGGGCACAAGTAAACAGTTTTCAGGGATTTCTAACTGTTGATTTCTGTTGATAGCTTCCGATGGGACCAGCATGCCGATACTCATGTGAGGCCTCTGGTTGTTATAAAAGTCTACAGCAGCTGACACAGCAGCAACGACTTCATCGATATTTCTGAAGACCTTATCTTTCAACCAATTTTCGGGAATCGTTTAATAAAATACTCGGCACAACATAATTAAAGCCGCAATCATTGATGTGCTTGCAAACACAATTTTGAGTATTTTGGGATTTGCCTTAATCGTTAAGCGAGTTCCAAACAGGCTTCCAATTATTGCAGCAACAGCTAAAATAACAGACATCCTAACATCGAAATGTCCGGTACTTACATGGCCCAGAAAACCGGCTGTTGCAGTAATAAGAACCAAAGTTGTTGATGTACCTACGGCAGTTTGCATAGGGACTCCAACAGCCAGAACCATAAGCGGCACTAAAAAAGAGCCGCCTGAAATTCCAACCATTCCGGCCACAAATCCCGTTATCAATACCACGGGAATGAATACAAGCATATTGATATGATAAACTGTATTTCCAGTTCTCAATTCAATTTGACAGCAGTTGTTCGTTTTAGTTGTTTCCCTTACAGGTTTAAGCATCAGTAACGATGCAATAAAGATGAAGACAGCAAATATGATCTTCAATAAGGTCGCATTAAACTGATCCGAGAAGAATCCGCCTAAAAAGGCAGATACCAATGTCATACTCCCAATTATTAACACCAGTTTCCAATCAACAATTTTCTTTCTCCCGAAAATAATGGCAGCTGTCAAAGAAGAGCATATTAAAACAAATTGTCCGGTAGTCGCTGCTTCATGAATACCTACACCTGATAGCACAATGGCAATAACATAAAAATTTCCTCCTCCCCGTCCGGTCATTGTCATAACAAGGGCAATAACCATGATAATTCCGGCCAACAACCAAATGTTCATGTATTTATTTACTAATATGCTGAAAAAGCTTTCCCGGCATAATGGCATCCATCAATTGGGTGTAACCTCCTTCAAGCATTCCAATATTATTAAGATTACAGGCGGACAGAATCCTCTGCCATAAGGGTGATCACCTCATTTTCAAAATTGTAAAGCCTAACGTGGGTTTTAGAGCAACAATCACCTTTCTGGGGTGTGATCACGACAAAATTCATGGTCGTCCGGTTTGGGTTGTCATCAATCCATGTTCCCGAGTTAACATAAATGGATTTTTGGTTCAAATGATCAAAAGAAGAGATCATTGTAGGAACGTGGGAATGGCCAAAAACAACAATTCTAACGTTTGATTTGGGATTCAAAAAATATTGTACTGCCGCTTGGTTATCAGTTTCGCTGGCCAGCGCAGATCCGGCTATTGCCTGCTGTGCAGGAATGGGTACAAGAACATGATTGTGCTCCTGTCTTTGCACCCAATTTTCCTGAATGCCGTTGTAAAGATTGACATCAATAAATCCTCCGGGGGTTTCCTGATATGGAAGTAAATCGTTTACCGAATAAGTCCCGTTGAATTTATCAATATTGGTGACAATAATGTCTTCGTTGAAATTGTTTTCAATGGTGAACATATTTAAAGTCCATTCCCACAATTTGAAATATGAAAACAGGAGATTCTGGCTTTCGTCACCGGAAGTATTCGGGGTTACAGGCGGAATAACAACTTCAACGGTTGGGTGTCCCTGTGAGACATAAAGTGCAGCTATCCGGGTAAAAAAGTATCCGGGAGGCAATATGGTTCCAGGGGCTATATCCTGATTGGAGAATGGATCAGGAGAACAAAAGAAATTATATCTATGCCCGTGCTCTATCACTATTTTTGGATAACCTTCGGGGGAATAGGTCCCTAAACCCAGTTCAGGATCACGCTTCTGCTTTATACCGGGCAGTATCAGATCAACATTTTCTTCTGTGATCGTCAGGTCATGGTTACCGGGAACATAAGTAACTAATATCTTCCTTTCCCTTATGATCCTTTTTAAAACGTTAAAAACGCCTTTGTTGGTCTCGGCAATGCGTTTGACAAAATCTGACTGGTCCTTTCCCTGATAGGTATTTATTGGAGCCGGGACAAACCATTCATCCAGCAAATCTCCGGCAATTACTAATTCTTTTACGTTGGAAGATTCCCTTATCTGTGTAAGGAATTCTTCAAGAGCCGGCAAGTTGTCTTTGCATTCGGCATAAGCAAGGTCTGCGCCCAGGTGCATATCGCTGATAACTACGATCAAATCTCTCTCCATACTGAATTTTCTAAATGGGTCTAATGGGTCTGAGTGATGCAGTTTTTCACAGGATAATAAAATAGTCGTGATTAAAATCACAAAAAATACACTTGAAAATCTTTGAACGGTTTTCATAAAGTCTGTTAAATTATTTTTTTAAAACATAACTGAAATAAACGTACTTGTTGGATGCAAAATTATTGTAGGTATCAGAATCCTTTGCTCCGGCAAAATTCAGAGCAATGTTGTGAAGGAACCTGGGAGCCAGCGTGCTGATAAGATTGCGCCTGCGGCTGTCATCCAGTTCAAGTGCTGCAGTGACTTCCCGGTTGATATTCTTTTCTTTAACAACAGTGAATCTGCTCCCGTTAAGGTCTTTCTTCATTTCATCCATTTCACTGTCATATCTGAAATCAGTAAATAAAAAGAACCCACCCGGACGCAAAATACGGAAGACTTCTTTCAAAAAAGCGGTCATATTTGGATAACGGTGTGACGATTCCACATTAATAACTATGTCGCAGGAATCATTCTCCAGATTTAACTTTTGGGCATCACCCCGGATAAATGACAAACATTTTTTTGAATAATGCCGGCTGCAAAACCGCACTGCCTGCTTGTTCAGGTCAATTCCTAAGGCCGTAGCAGGTAAAAAGTTCTTTGCTATATAGGATAAACCCCCGCCTCTTCCACAACCGATTTCCACAATATCTTTACCTTGCATGTCAATAGCATCTGCCAATTGATGGTACAGCTGGATAGAGTACCTGTCACGTTCACTTTTTTCATCCATGGCAATATGCTGACTTGGGTCATGGTACCCGAAGTTCATGAAAAGTATTTGGGCGTTCTTGTCCGCCTTATTCACGTACCAATACCAAATACGAAAAAAAGTTTCACGCAGACTTGTCTTGAATGTCATAAGATGGCGCTTGGGTTCATATTCCTTAAATTGTAAACACTGGAACGTACATTTTGTGCCCAGTCCCTGTGAGATTTTGTATTAACAAACATTTGATGAGCAATTGGCTCTCCTACAATAACTCTTACGGTTTCGTTCCTTTTTTTAAAAATTTCACGAGGCAGGAGCATTAACTCCAGGTTCACTTTAATATGAAACAATCGTCTTAAAGAAAAAATCGTATAGAATAACAATGAATTTCTCCCGTAAAAATAAATGGGAACAATAGCCCTGTTGTTTGAAATAGCCTTTTTAATAAAGCTCTTCTGCCATTCCGTATCCTGAATTTTCTTGTTGTATACTCTGGAAACTTCACCTGCCGGGAAATGGGTAATGGGAATATCCATTGCAAAAGTTTCGTCCAGCGCTTTGACATAGGCTTTTGAAGACCTGTCGTACACGTTAACGGCGGCAATAAAGGGATGCAATTGGGGAATCAGCATAAAAGCATCGTTGGCAATGGCTTTCAACGATCCATATTTTTCAGACACTATATGAGTCAGTATCAATCCGTCCAATATCCCGTAAGGATGGTTTGCCACAAAAAAGCACTTGCCGTTTTCGGGAAGGTGTTCTTTTCCTTCAATAACAATCTTTACGTTAAATTCTTCAATTATTTTGTCAAGAAAATCTTTTCCCGAAGAATCTGCATACTTACTGAGGATGTGGTTAATTTCATCTTGCTTGATAATTAACTTGATCCATTTAATAGCAAATGCGGGAATACGTTTCAGCAATTTGGATTTGCTTTCGCTGATGGATTTTTCAATGTCAATATATTTATTTTCTTTGCCAAGAGCTGTCATTAATTCCTGTGTGTGAGTTTGTGTTCGCAGACCTTGACAAGCGTCAAAATTTGTGACGCTAAATATACTTATTTATTCCGGATAACGCGTTTTATCCAATCGTATGTTTGAGAACCCCAAAAGGCTTCTCAAGGTCCCATGAATCAAAGCTATTGGCAACAAGATAAAACCGGCTATGTGCATGCCTAACTCATAACCCAGGGAACTGTCTTTATAAGGTTTCCCTTTTAATCTTGATACAAAAGCGCTGTAAGGAATCCCATAAATATTTCCTGCGATCATGAGTTGTGCTGCCGAAAAAATGATCTTTGCCTTTTCTTCTCCGTATTCATCAATTATTGACCGATAAGCGTCTTGTTTTGGCAATCCGCGTGTATCTGCTAGATGCTGCGCAAAAACGATCGCCCTGGCTTCTTCCTGGTTTATGAATTTCCCGTCTCCACTTAAAAAACTGTTAATTTCTTCATTACTCATTCCTTGCTTTAAGGCCATATATGTATGGGCATATGAACAGGCTGCGCATCCGTTAACTTCAGTTACAGCCAATTGCAATCGCTCCACGAATTCTTTACTAACCAGTTTCTTTCTGCTGTTACCGATCATTTTTGCTAGTGCTCCGGGTATAAGGACAAATGCCTTATACATTTCCCTCAGACTGAATTTTCTTTTGTATTCAGCCCTGGAACTTATTACATGCGGGATTCTTATATTTTTTGTCATTTATTCTACCTGTAAAGTATTCTTAATAATGTCTTCAACTTCATTGGCGGACTCTATCATAATATCATTATTTAATGAATTAATTTATTGGTTCCTTGCAGTTTAAGCAGTAATTCCTGTTTACACAGAGCACGGCTCCACACGCCGGAAA
>Ga0265293_10011891_pt1 | contig 11693 bp, 11 predicted proteins | sample Munlanlewell138R_FD_192505 | JGI IMG/M metagenome (GOLD analysis project Ga0265293, IMG submission 192505) | Leachate microbial communities from a municipal landfill in Southern Ontario, Canada - Leachate well 138R | ecosystem: Engineered > Solid waste > Landfill > Unclassified | place: Canada... | reverse complement strand
TCAACGCTCCTTTAGCAATCGTGAAACACGCAAAGCCTAAGATTGTTGAGCCAGAGAATAACCCTACTGCTGATGGCTATATCTACGGTTACAGGGTGTACCACACTCTTGAAATCGCAGACAACAAAAAGGACTTGTTTAGAGTATCTTACGATCCAATCGATGCACCAGAGCTTACTACTTTGGTTGAAAAGGGTGGTTCTAGCGGTAAAACAAAATTTACTGCAACAGCAGGAACTGGCAACGAGCTAGGTTACTTCCTCAACGCAACTGAAAGAATTGTTAAGTTTAACGAGCGTGTTGTTGTTGAAGGAACTCCAGTCACAGGCTTTGTAGACGACTACACCAGTGCAGACCCATTTGATGCAACTGTCAACGATTACTTAGTAATGGTTAAGTATGATGCAACAACTGGTCGGGTGCTAGAGTCTAAGACAGTTAAACTTACAAGTGGTGAAATAACCTAAGGTTGATTTATGGCATACATAGATAAAACCTATTATGAGAGCCTAGGTGGTACAGAGGTGGATAACTTCACCTCTGTTGCCAATCGTGTAAGTTTACTTATAGACACAGTTACATTCAGAGCTGTTGAGCGCTTTAAGCTGCAAGACACCAAGATGTTTGATTTAGTCAAGCAGGCTTGTGCGATGCAGATAGACTTTATAGCATCCAACTTTAGCTCTGTAAGCGAGTGGGAAGCAGACGAACAGATGCAAAGCGAGAGCATGGGCAACTACAGTTATACCCTTGATAAAGGGAGAGCTACTGTTAATGGCTTAAAGCTCGCCCCTTCTGTTGTAGGCATCTTAGCTCCAGTAATTGCACTAGGGAGAAAAGTAGGATGCTAAGCGATACTGTTACATTGTTTCGCCTAAAAGAGTTTGACCCTTCTAATCCCTTTGATGAAGAGTTTGACCCAGACGACCCTTTTGGGGAAGGACAGGAAGAAGACCCACCAGAGGAAGAGCTTCCAGAAGAAGAGGAAGGGGAGCTTGAAGTGATCTATAATGTTCGTATCTCTCGTTCATCGGGAGATAGGGCAGTAGACGCACAGGGCGACAAAAGTGCAAGGCAAGCTATACTCTTCTACTTCTTTGGCAAATCTAAAGGCCCTAGCGACTTTAAAGCAGGGGACAAGATTGTCGAGGGGGTAGTTAGTGAACTTGGTGAGCGCTTTTGGACAGTAAAAGGGGTTAATCTTATCAAGTCTAAAAACAGAATGAGTCACTTGGAGGTGAGCCTTGTTTGATTTTGAGATTAAGATTAGCCCATCTTTAGCATCTCGCTTTGACAGAAACATAGATAGGGCGCAGAGCTTTCTTGACAATGAAGTAATTCGACAATCAAGACCCTTTGTGCCTTTCTTGCAAGGAACACTAGCTAACACAGCGATGGTTGAAAGGCCTGGCAGGATTGTCTACCCGCAACCCTATGCTCGCAGGATGTTCTACGGTGAAGGTTATGACTTCACTAAGACATTTCATGCTAACGCAGGGGCTAGATGGACAGACAGAGCAAAGGCAGCTCATTTAAAAGAGTGGGTAGCTGGTGTTAAGAATATATTAGGGAGTAAAGAATGAGAGCGATAATTTATGATCTCGTTGTTTTGATTAACAGCAAGAAAACAGAACTCAATATCCCTAATACTGTTCGCATGGACAGACTAATGGAGACAGGAGATAGCATCTCTATTGCTATGCGGGGACTGCCAAAGACTTTAAAAGAGTACATTAATGGAACGAGGCAACGAGTTTCTACTTTTGATGTTTTGGCCGTAACCGATGAAGGCAACTTCGATAAAGAAAATTTAGACGCTGTAGAGTGGCTGGAAAGTATTGGAAATTTCTTTGAAGCAATGAGTCGCTACGCTTTGTCGACAAACAGGACAGTTATGCGGGCATCACAGATCACTATCCCAACTATTGTTGGAAGAAGTGATAATGGGCGAGTCTCATACGTGATGACCGTAACGATCGAATACGAGGAGAGAGATAATGGGACAACTAACTAACATTGATAAGTGGGCCTATATCAATAAGGGGACTCCAGAAGCTCCTAATTGGGCCAGAATTGGGGAAGGTGTAACAGGTATGACTCCTTCAAACAACCCAATTACAGACAGCAAGCACTACATCAACCACAAAAACTCTACAACCAAAATCTTGGGCTTTGGTAAGCAATGGGCCATGACTATGGAACGTTACACCGATGACGATGCTAACGACTACATTGCAGGCTTAGCCGAAAAAACAGGTAAAGATGTTGTAACAGAGCTTGTTATTGTTGAACATCACGATAGCGCAGCCGTTACTGCTAAGCCAGCTAAAAAGTACGAGGTTACTGTTGTAGTTGGCGGGGAGGGTAACATTACAGGTGGCGCTGCAATGGACATGGATGTAACAATTTATGCCAACGGTGATGGGGTTGAAGGAACATTCAACGAGACGGGGAAAAGCTTTTCAGCTAATTAAGGAGGGCCATAATGGGACAATTGACCAATATTGACCGATGGGCTTACTTGCTAGTGCCTGGCACTCCAAATGCTTATAAGCGCATCGGAAAAGGTGTTACAGGAATTAACCCCTCTAACAACCCTATAACCGACAGTAAGCATTATGTTGATGCAGAAAACCCAACAACCACAGTCTATGGCATTGCCAAACAATGGACATTAACAATGGAGCGCTATAAAGGCGATGAAGCTAATGACTATATCGCCTCTTTGGCCGAGGAGTTAGAGGCTTCTAGCACCTTGATTATAGTTGATGCCCATGATGCAGATGATGACCCAGAGGCAGGGGAAGAGGGCTACAGGCCCGCCAAAAAATACCCAGTAACCATTGTAGTTAACGGCGAGGGTGCAATTATTGGCGGAGGGGCTATGGACATGGACGTAGTTATCCATGCAACAGCAGAAGCCGAGGACATTGTCTTCGACATCGAGGCTGGGGAGATAGTTGATGATTAATATAACGAGAAAAACAGCCGACTTAAAGCTTGTCATTGACGGCGAAAAGAAGGTGCTTACATTCTCGGTCGACAGAGTTGAAAACTATAGGGCAGTTGTAAACATGCTAAAAGAGTTTAAAAAAGCCCAAGAAAACGAGTTAGACGATGAAGTCGAACAGCTAGATCTCTTTGTATCTATGATAGAGGGATTTAGGGACACAGTAAAAGATGCGGTTGGTGAAAAGCAATACATCGATGTTTTTGGCGATAATGGAGGGGACATTCCTTTGTTATCTTGGGTTGCAATCCTCCAAGCTATGAACAAGGAATATGCTAATTATCTCACAAAGGCGGTGTCTACAGAAGGCGAGTTATGAGATGGGCAATTCTTACCGACAAACTACCAACAACAATAACAGTCGGCAAGGTGTCTTTCGAGTTAGATGTGAAAACATCCACAGCTTTAAACTGTATACGCAAGCTAAGAGAGGACATTGCAGATGAAATAAAAGTAATGTACGTCACCAAAAGGTTGGGACTGCCTACTAACTGCTTTGACAACGCTTTGTGGTTTTTAACAGGGCCAAATGAAGTTAAAGGTAAAGGATCTCCCAGCTTCGATTATTTTCAAGATGCTAATTTGATTTACAGCGCCTTCCAGCAAGCTTACGGTCTTAGTTTAGATGAAGTAACAAGCATGCATTGGTGGCGCTTTTTAGCACTCTTGGAGGGGCTTCCAAGCGGAACGAGGTTTATGGATGTTGTGAGCATTAGGACGATGGAGATTGACCCCAAAGACAGCCAAGAAGTCAAGTTGCGTAAGTTGAAGGCCAAGAACGCTGTAGCTCTAAAGTCTTCTAAAATGGAGTGGTAAAAATGGATGGACAAGTAGTTATAAACACCAAGCTCAATGACGAGCCTTTGAAAAATGGAATAAAAAACATTGAGGGTGTCACTAAAAATGCCCTAGCGAGTGTTAAGAAAGCCCTAGTGGCCACAGGGTTAACTGTTGGGATTACAGCCCTAGTCTCAAAAGTTAACCAAATGGTTAAGTCTACAGCCCAGCTTACAGATCGTGTAGACAAGCAGTCTCAAAAGATAGGCCTAAGTCGGAAAGCTTACCAAGAATGGGATTACATTTTAAGCCAAAATGGAGCTAGTGTAGATGGGTTACAAATGTCGATGAAAACTTTATCTACTGTTGTAGATGAAGCAGAAAGAGGCAATAAAACCTACATTGAAACATTAGACAGGTTGGGGGTTACTACCAAAGACTCTACAGGTAAGGCAAAAAGCCAAGAGCAGATGCTTAACGATGTGTTTAGTGCTTTAGCTAGGGTAGAGAACCAAACAGAGCGCACAGCTCTTGCTTCTAGGCTCTTAGGGCGGAGCGCAACAGAGTTAGCTCCAGCTTTAAATAGTGGGGCAGAGTCTATCGAAGAGTTAAGAGAGGAGGCTTATCGCCTTGGGCTTGTTTTAGACGATGCCACCATCGATGCAGGGGTAAAACTCACAGATACGATGGATAACTTAAAGAGGGCCACGCAGAACGCTATAGCGAGGGCCTTTACACCTCTTTTAGAGGAAACTGACAACATTCAAAAAGCTATTGTTGATAAAGTTATCCCCGCATTTGAGAGTTTTATTGCAGGCGCTATAGATATGCTGCCAAAAGTTAAAGCAGTTGGAGAGTTTATCATCGAAGTTATCGGCATTGTCGCCAAGTATCTTAAACTGACATTTGACGATGCTGTTACTTTTTTGAAAGAACACTTGTTTGAGCCATTTATGGAGTGGTTTGTTGAGTTTTGGGCCAATCATGGTGAAGCTATCATGGAGTTGTTGAGTGTTGTTTGGGATAACATTCTCCAGAATATCGATGTATCAATAGAAAACATTAAAAGTATTATCAAAATATTTGGCATGGTGTTTAAGGGTGATTGGGAAGGTATTTGGGAAGAGGTTAAAAGTATATTTAGTCGCACTTGGGAGGCTATTGTTAGAGTTCTCGACACTATGCTTGGGGCAATTTTCAATTTATTTGGTGTGGATTGGGAAAACTTAAAAGAGAGGATAGTCACACTACCCACAAGAGCTAAAGAGGCCTTTCTTGATATGAAAGACAAGGTTATTGAATACGTCAAAAACATGGTCGAGTCAATCCAAGAATGGTTTAGCGAAACAAAGCTAGGCAAAGCCTTCTCTTGGGTGGGAGAGCAGACTAAAAAGGTTACTGGTTTCTTTGCTGATATGTGGGACAAGGTTGTTGGCCACTCTTATGTGCCAGATATGGTAGAAGAGATTGGAGATGCCTTTAGTCGGCTTGTAGAGAAAATGAACGCTCCAGCTAAAAAAGCTACTGATGAAGTTTCCAAGGACTTTAACAACATGGCCGATAATGTTGGTAGGGCTGTTAATAGATTAGCTGTATTCGATGAAGCCAAAAAAGGCTTTAAGAATTTTATGGATGGAATTAAAGAGGAATATAAAGACATCGCAGGCTTTGTAGAGAGATCATTAAATTCAATGGTCGCTACAATTCAAACAGGCTTTGCCGATGGCATAAGATCATTAACTTATTTATGGATAAATCAAAAAGACATTATAGCAGGGTTGAACGAAGATATAGAGGCTATGCAAGACACATTAAAGGACTCTTACGAAGACCTAGAAGACGCACAAAGAGACTACAGCAGGGCAGTCCTAAGTGGCGACAGCAAAGCTATTCGCAATGCCGAGAGAAGGCTTAAACAGCAAGACAAGTTAGTTAAAGGCCACGAAGAGCAACTTAAAGCCTTGAAAGATGAAAAAGCTAGTGTTGAGGATGGCTCTAAGGCTTGGGGAGACTTTGCTAAAGTCATTATCCAAGCATTGGCCAACACTATGTATGGCCTTGGTGCAGAGTTGGCAGCAAGAGCAATTTTAGCTGGACTGACATTTAATTGGGGAGGCGCAGCACTCGCTACAGCAGGCTCGGCTGCCGCCTTTGCAGCAGGCGCTGCACTCGACTCTTGGGCGGGCAGTTTTGCAGAAGGTGGAATAGTCCCACAAGTTGCTGGAGTACCCTCTTTTGGCGACAGGCACTTAGCCTCTGTAAACCCAGGCGAACTTATTCTTAACGCATCCCAGCAGGAAAACCTAGCAGGGCAATTGGCAGGTGTTACTATCAACATTGATACGGTCTATGGTCTTGATAGCGATGAAGTTGGCCGAGCTGTTTATAGAAACATTAAGAGCCTACAAAGCGAAGGAGTTTTATCTAAATGGTAGAGTTTAAAATTCTAATGAGTGAGATTGGTGGGAATTGGCAAGATGTTACCCACGCAGTTGTAGCTGAAAAAGGTATCCCAATTAGGCGAGGTTATGGGTCATTGCAAGATGTGTCGGACTTAGGCTCTGTTACTTTAACAATGAGAATGGAGTCTTTGGAAGATGCCTCTTTGTTGCATGTCAACCAAAAGCAAGTGCAGATATTTAAAGACAATGTGATAATTTTTGAGGGTGTCTCTTTTGACGATGCTAGTGTAGATCTAAACATGCGTAGCGATGTGGTTTATTCTAAGCTAAAGTTCAAGCCCTACTCCTCTTTGTTTGAGTTAAGCGCAACAGATAAGGACTTGATTTATACCGATGTAAAAATACTTGATAACGATGATGTCGGTAACTCTTTAGTCCATATCTTAGTCAATGAGATTGTTGAAAGACTGCCCATTTTAAGTGACTATATTAAAAACAACATCTACTTTCAAACAACAATAAAGAATGAAAAGACCTTACCTTTTGTGTTGATTGAAGAGGGTGAGAATTTGTTAGAAGTTTTGGTAGAGGTGCTTTATCAGAACGGATATTCTTACTTTGTCGATATGTTTAAAATATCGATTGTAGAGCCTTACAAAGAAAGAGGATTAGATCATGTTGTCCCGCTTTCAGATATTTTAGCAAAACCCAAAATAAGACAAGAGCCTTATGTTAAAGAAACTAAGTGTGTTGTTAGAGTTCCAAAGATTGAAATCTATGACAATGAAATTGTTTATGAAGCCAACACTCGAAGAGACGAAGAGACAGGCGAACCAACAGAGTACATTTACTTAGAAAATAAAGAATATTACCCAGAGATGGTTATGGATGTCTCTTATGCTACTGAAAGAGAAGATGATAATATAGAGCTTGCTTATACTTTTGACAACGAACTGGACTATGTAGCCAAAAGACTGTCGGGTGAGAATGTAGTCCCCGCATCTTTGGTTGTAGATGCTCTAAAACTAGGCCCACTTAGTGGTGAGTTTAGGTTTTATAATAATACTGGCACAGAAGCTTCTTTGCGAAATATCACCATAAAAGCTAAGCAGGCTTACTATAGAAACTGGTCGGCCAGTTATAAAGACGACAGCAATTTAGAAGAAGAAGAGATTGATGGTTACTATATCTTAGACGAAGCAGATGCTAGAGGTTTTATTAAACGTTATAACGCTGAAATCAGAGCCGAAAAGACTACAGTACAGTTCAGAACCCACTTAGATATAGCCCCCAATTCACTTATTGAGATTGCGGGCATACCTTACAGCCTTTTAGTGCGCTACAGAACCGAAGAAAACGACAGTTCTAACATCATTACTTATGATGCAGTTGCTTACATGGTTAAAGATGTTGTTGTTACTGGTAAAATCAAGGTTTATCCAAAACCACCCTCTAGAGATGGCAAGACTCCTAGATCATTATCTTTGTATGCTCTAGGAAGCTTAGATGCTCCTTTCATTGACCACACTCTAGTCAAAGACGATGTAGCTTATTTAGCAGACGACTCGGGCAGGGTTGGGATTGAAGGCACTTGGTCAGAAAATGTACCAATTGCGGGCAAAGATGAATATGTTTGGGTTATTACTGGAACTTACGTTCCACCAGAGGTTTTTCCCTCTAAATTTAGTGTTCCAGTTCGAATGACTGGAGAGCCAGCTAAATTCATTGAACTCACAAAGACACCCTCAACGATACAGAGGAGCGCTAGAGGGCTTTATAAGACCCAAGAGGTTATAATATCAGCTAGTGTCCAAAACATCGTAGGCGAGCTTATTTGGGCTTGCACAGGCGGAACTATAGAAGAAGTTAAAGTCAATGGAGTTGTAGACCCTCTTAAAATCAGATTGATTGCAGATACTGTTTCTACTGGAGCTACAATTACAGCTACTATTGGTGATTATATCGCTAGTGTTTATGTAGATGTTGTTGTCTCGGGTGGTGAGGTACCCATCAACTTTGGAGGAATAGCAGAAGTCCCTACAAACACCGAAGAAGGGGCTTTGATTAAAGGCGACTACTTTTTATGGGTAGGTTCTGACGCTCCCAAAGATGATAGTGCAACACCTCCTTATGATGCTTTGGTAAAAGGTGAGATTTACGAATTTACAGGCACAAGATGGTCGAAAAGTAGTAATGGCGATTTGGTTATGACCCTCTTTGATAGTTTTGCCGAAATTGCCAATGATGTTGACTCGCAAGTTGTTGGAAATGCTGTTATTAAGAAGTTGGTATCTATTGATGCTTTTATTAAAAACTTGCAAGCCGAGAACATCAAAGTTGGCTTGGGAGATGGGACGGTTGATAGTGGGTTTAGGTTTAGAGCCTATAGTGGTGAGCCAGATGATGAAGAGGATATCTCTCTTTTTGATGTCACTTTTGGCGATAATGTAGTTTTTAAAATTGACCCTTTCTCTGGTGAAATCTTTTTTGGTGAAAACTTTAGGTATGACCCGCAAGACAAGAGTATAAAAACCCCAGAGGAAAATATAATAATTGATGCAGAGGGTAAGTTGTATGCAAAAGATGCTACGCTTATAAATGTTGTAACAGAGGGTATCCTAGCTACTGCTGGAACTTTTGAAGGACTGTTAAATACTCATACATTGCAAACAGGAATTGGAACTGGTGTCGATTTAATTACTGTTGGTTCTTATTCGAGCAACAGGAGGGAGTCGGGGCTGTTATATGTTGAGTTGGCATCGACTAGAAGTTATGCGATTGGGGTATGGCACAACTCTGGTGGCAATGCAGAAAGTAAGACGATATCGGAGGTAATGATAGAGCCAGCTTATTACGAATATCGAAGATATAGAGTATGGTTTTTTGGTTGGCACAACTTTAGCACGACTGCAAGAGTCTTCCCTATTGTAATTAAATACACAAACGGCACTACAACAAGAATAAGATATGTAAGAGAAAAAACTGTTGATAATTGGGGCGACTCGTACCCTGCATATCCAACTTTTTCATCTAATCCAGCAACAGCAATAAACGAAGGTATAGAACCTAATACGGAAGACGAAGGCACAGGGTACTTTGGCAACCTTCAAAAAATGGTCGCTATAAGTAATTTAAAAATGCCAGACCCTACAAAGGAGAGGTTGTACATTCTAAATTTGCCATCAGACAAACCTTCGGAGAACAATAGAGTCTGGAGGGATGGAGAATATTTAAAGATTACATAAAGGAGAAAACCAATGGATAAACCTATTAACTCTCATGACCCTACTAGTTGGGATTGGGAAGACAACATTTTAACTCAAAAATCATCAGGCCCAGAAAGCGTAGGACTTGGAGAAGGGGCTAAACATAGAAAGGCCTCTTTAAATGACTTGCGCTCTAGGGTCGTTGAAACTAAAGACGTAGTAAACAACTTAATCACAATAGAGCCTGGCAAAGTGGCAGATGCCCGCCAATTAAAAGAGTTGGCCACTATTATAGCAGGCATGGAACTCGGCCTTGTTTGGCAAAAGCAAGTTGAGAGTGTAAAAAACACTCCAGAAGAGGGGCGCTTTATTGTAGGAGATGCACCTACAGGCGACTGGGCGGGCCATGAAGGCGAAATTGTAGAATGGGACGGGGAATGGCAGTTCGAAGAGCCACAAAGAGGTTGGGCGGTCTTTGTTGACGATGTGGTTGAGGTTCACATCTTTGACGAAGGTTGGAGAATGGTTATTGATTTAGGCAGAATGACCCAGATGATGGAAGCAACAACGCAAGCCAGAGATGATGTGTTGGATAACGCAGGTTTCCAAGCTGTTGCAGCCGATTTGACTGGCCCAAATAAGATTGGAGATTTAGCAGACCGAAAAGTAAAGATTGATGCTCTTTATGCCGAGCTTCCAGCTATTGCCCAAAAAGCAAACAAAGATTATGTAGATAAGCAATTAGAAGACACTAGAGGCGACAACTGGAATGGCACAACAATAATGGATATTCTTGCCCAGTATGCTGTAGCTAATGGCCTTGCTACCTTAGATGGCAATGGAAAGATTTACATCTCTCAAATACCTTCTTTACCAATGATAGATGCTCATGTTGTTGACTCTGAAAATGAGATGCTAGGATTAGATGCCATCAAGGGGGACATAGCGATAAGGACAGATCTCCCAAGTGTTTTCATTTTATCCTCTGATGACCCCTCCGAGATTGACGACTGGATAGAGCTTACTGACTTGCAAGGGGCTGTAGACGGTGCTTTGGCCACTATAAAAGGCACAGGGTGGAATGGTGAAACAATTAAAGGAGTTTCTGATAACCTAGATGCACACTTAGCTTCTAGCATGCCTCACGTGTTCAGAAACCACGAGAAGGGGAAGAATTATAATTTTGGTTTTAGAGTGTCTAACGATGGACACCCGCAAATAATTTTTGAGGAGGAAGTTTAATGGATATATTGAACTTGCCACGAGCTGACCAGCTCGACACAATGAACTCTTTCTTGGCTTCTATCGCAAGCCACCAAGATGGAGGAATAGGGATAAAGAGCTTTGCAGACTTACAAAGAATTAACCGTATGGGTCTTGGCAAAAAGCTTTTAACTGTTGGGGATAGCTTTATAGCCAACTACAAGAACAGCCCAGTAGTTTGGGATGTTATCGAGATTGACCACGAAACACCAACGGACAAGAATTTTACCCATAGCATTACAATCTTGCCAAGAATAGTTTTACATAACGCACAATTTTCTGCTCCACAGGCTTTTTACAATGTAGGAGATGGGCTGGGTGCTGGAACACACATCTTTACATTTGCGCAAGGTGATGCAACTTGGGAAAGGCAATATGAGTTTGAAACAAGTGAACCTATCCCAGAAGGTGGTGTTATTAGAGCAACATCGTGGTCTGATGACTACGAGATTTCGGCAGTTACGACATATGAAGCAGATAGGAAGACGGTAGTTGAGTCGGGTATTTCTGTTACAATTGTAACTGGCCAAGCAGACACTCTGACACGAGCAATTAATGAAAGAGTTCGCAGTAGGTATGGCTCTAACAATTATTTAGAGAGCGCTATTAAGCAATGGATGAATAGCGATGCCAAGACTTTTGAATGGCAAGCGCAAACAGACTTCGACATGCCTTCTAGCTATGAAACAGAGGGCTTTCTAGATCTTCTCGACCCAGAGCTTGTTGCAGTTCTTGGCTCTGTTGATAAGCAGGTCTCTAAAAACCATCACGCAGACACAGATGGTAATGGGCAGTTCACTTTTAGTGATAAAGTCTTCCTTCTTAGTAGAGTTGAAGTTGGCTTGGGAACAGAGGGAACAACCACAGGAGAAAAAGTTTACGAATTTTATGATGGAGCTTCCAATGCCGATAGAATAAAATTGCTCACAGGAGACCTGCGGCACTGGTGGTTGCGTTCGCCTCTTACTTCCACCTCTAATTCCGTTCGTCACGTTAGTACTTCGGGAGAGTTGGACAACTACCATGCTACCAGTT
>Ga0265293_10011889_pt1 | contig 11693 bp, 8 predicted proteins | sample Munlanlewell138R_FD_192505 | JGI IMG/M metagenome (GOLD analysis project Ga0265293, IMG submission 192505) | Leachate microbial communities from a municipal landfill in Southern Ontario, Canada - Leachate well 138R | ecosystem: Engineered > Solid waste > Landfill > Unclassified | place: Canada... | reverse complement strand
GAACTTGTAAATGAAAGAAAAGACAAGATTTTCGGAAAAGATTAAATAGTAAATTGAATAAGAAAATAATGAGCGAGCCCCTTAAAATAGGGGCTTGTTTTGTTTTTTAGCGACAAATGTGTTATCATGTATAACCGTAATAGAACAGGAGGCTTAGATGCTCACGAACGCAACAATAATCATGATCATTGGAGTGATAATAGTTTATCTTTTCCTTTTTATCATGATTGGTTTAATGAATTTAATTTCATTTGTTTTGAGTTATTTTCCCGAGGAAAAGCCGGTACTAGTAAATGCCGCTTCTTCTGAGTTAGAAGAAATTGCAGCAGCAATAGCTATTGCAAAGAGAAAGATATGAGGTAAATAGAAATATGCCAAAGAAAAAACTTATTAAGGTAATGGACACCTCTTTCAGAGATGGTTTTCAGTCTGTGTTCGGCGCACGCGTATTAACTAAAGATTTTTTGCCTGCCGTTGAAGCCGCAAGGGCTGCGGGGGTAAGGTATTTTGAATCCGGCGGCGGTGCCAGATTTCAGTCTTTGTATTTTTATTGCAATGAAGACGCTTTCGAGATGATGGATACTTTCAGAGCGACTGTTGGCCCGGATGTGGAATTACAGACTCTCTCTAGGGGCGTTAACGTTGTTGGGCTTGACTCTCAGAGCAGCGATGTAATCGAATTGCATGCCCGGTTGTTTAAAAAACATGGCGTAAGCACGATCAGAAACTTTGACGCTTTAAACGATGTCAACAATCTCATCTATAGCGGAAAATGTATCGTGGATGCCGGTTTGCACCATCAGGTGGTTGTTTCGATGATGGAACTCCCTCCCGGCTGTGAAGGAGCTCATACCGCTGAATTTTACATGGGCGTATTAAAGAAAATTCTTGATGCCAATATTAAATTTGATTCAATTTGCTTTAAAGACGCTTCGGGTACTTCTTGCCCAAGCAAAGTATTTGAAACAATAAAATCTGCCCGAAAATTACTCGGGGAAGACATGCATATTGTTTTCCACAGCCATGAAACTGCCGGTAACGGCGTGGTATCTTATAAAGCCGCCCTGGAAGCCGGAGCTTCCGGTCTTGATCTGGCCATGTCGCCCGTATCGGGCGGCACTTGTCAGCCTGATATCATGACAATGTGGCACGTTTTGCGCGGAACAGAGTTTGACCTCGGCGTCGATATAGTTAAAATTTATGAAGCAGAAAAGGTCTTCCAAGAATGTATGAAAGATTATTTCATGCCTCCCGAATCAAGAGCTGTTGATCCTTCAATTATATTTTCGCCAATGCCCGGCGGAGCCTTAACAGCAAATACTCAAATGATGAGAGATAACGGTATTCTCGATAAGTTCCCCCGGGTAATTGATGCAATGAGTGAAGTGGTGAGAAAAGGCGGGTTCGGTACTTCGGTTACGCCTGTTTCTCAATTCTATTTCCAACAGGCATTTAATAACGTTATGTTCGGCCCCTGGAAAAAAATTGCAGAAGGTTACGGTAAAATGGTGCTTGGCTATTTCGGAAAAACTCCGGTTGAACCGGACGCAGAAGTAATTAAAATTTCTGCCGAGCAGCTGAAGTTAGAGCCAACTACAAAAACTGTTCTTGAGATTAATGACGCTGACCCCAAAAAAGGTCTTAAGGTTGCAAGACAAAAGCTGGAAGAAAATAAACTGCCTGTTACAGATGAAAATCTGTTTATCGCAGCCACCTGCCAAGACAAAGGTATTGCTTTTCTTAAGGGTGAAGCAAAGCTTATGGTCAGAAAAAACGAACCCGAAAAACCAAAAGAAATTATAACGAAGAGCACCGGAGTTAATGTTACTCTCAACGGAAAAAATTATGCGGTTACTCTCGACGGTAATAAAGCTATCGTTAACGGAAAAACTTACGATTTTGATGTCGCTGCGTTAACAGGAGCACCTGCTTCTGCGCCTGATGCACAGACTCAATCAACCGGAAAAATTACCGATGTTGTTGCGCCGTTGCCGGGAGTGCTCGTTAAAATGAATGTTAAAGAAGGCGACCCCGTAAGCAAAGAAACCGTTTTGTTTATTCTGGAAGCAATGAAGATGGAAACAGAAATTAAATCGCCGGTTTCCGGCAAAATTAATAAAATTGCCATACCTCAGGGAGACCAAGTAGTTGCAGGACAAACCGTGTTAACGGTTTCTTGATAATATTAGGAGAAAAATATGAGTATTTCCGGCGTGGCAGAAGGAGCTATTGCGGCTATACCTTCAGTAGCCACTGAAACAATGAACTTATCTGAATCTCTTGGCAAATTATGGCAGTCTACCGGGCTGTATAATTTTGAACTTGGCCAGGTCATTATGATAATTGTCGGGTTAGTGTTGCTTTATTTGGCAATCAGTAAGGAATTTGAACCCTTATTGCTTTTGCCCATCGGTTTTGGGGGTATTTTGTCGAATATTCCTGTGGCAAATATTGCCGGCCCTGACGGTTTTTTAGGTATGATATACGGTTTCGGAATTGAAACCGGTTTGTTTCCTATTCTGATCTTTATGGGCGTTGGTGCCATGACTGATTTCGGTCCTTTGATTGCGAATCCGAGAACGGCTCTGCTGGGCGCAGCTGCTCAGTTCGGTATTTTTGGCACTTTGCTGGGTGCGGTAGCTTTATCGGATATTGCAAATCTTGGCTTTACGCTTAAAGATGCCGGAGCAATCGCAATTATCGGCGGTGCCGACGGTCCTACGGCGATTTTCTTGGCTTCAAAGTTGTCTCCGGCTCTATTGGGTGCGATAGCGGTAGCTGCATATTCTTATATGGCATTGGTTCCGATTATTCAGCCCCCTATTATGAGAGCTCTTACAACAGAAGATGAAAGAAAAATTCAAATGCAGCAACTTAGAGTTGTAGGCAAGCGTGAGAAAATCATTTTCCCAATTTCTGTTTTATTGCTTTGCGCAGTATTGTTGCCCGATGCAACCCCGCTTATAGGTGCTCTGATGTTTGGTAATCTGATAAAGGAATCCGGTGTAACCGACCGTCTTTCTAAGACTCTTCAAAATGAGTTAATTAATATTGTTACTATTCTATTGGGGCTTTCTGTAGGTTCAAAGTTGTCAGCCGATAAATTCTTGCAATTCCAAACTCTCGGAATTGTTGTTCTCGGTCTTTTGGCATTCTGTGTCGGCTCTGCAGCAGGCTTAATAATGGCAAAGATCATGAATGTGTTCTCTAAGGAGAAGATTAACCCTCTGATAGGTTCTGCAGGTGTTTCTGCGGTTCCTATGGCCGCGAGGGTTGCTAATAAAGTCGGTTTGGAATACAACAACCAGAACTTTTTGCTCATGCACGCCATGGGGCCTAATGTTGCGGGTGTAATCGGTTCAGCTGTGGCTGCGGGCGTTCTTCTCTCAATTCTCGGCGGCTGATCTTATTTGTTTTTTAAGCTCCGTTCTAATATTGAACGGAGCTTTTTTATTAATATTCAGGAGGGCTTATGATTGTTGAATTTCCTAATTCTCAGTCAAAATCATATTTTATTGATTTGTTAAAATTGGGCGAATATATCGAAAATACTTCTCGAAGCGGAAATGAAAACGATTTTATCAAATGGCCCAATAAAATTTGGAAATTGTATGAGAAAAATATGCATTTGGGCTTTTTAAGCTTTATTGAAACCCAAGCACCCAATGATGGATTTTTGGTTTTGCAATGGTATAATTCCGGTATTTTCGTAAAGTTTGGCAACAAAATTGTAGGTTTTGACATTTTGCCTGTGCCCAGGTATTACGGTTGGCCCGATGAAAAGGAGCTGACTGAATTAATAGCTTCAAATATTGTTTCTCTTTTTATTACGCATGATCACAGAGATCATTGCGACCCTTTGCTTATAAAAGCTTGTTATGATCGCCATATCCCTGTTTATATGCATGAAAAACAGGCATCAGATTTTACCGGGGTTTTTCCGATGGGTGATGATTGTACTATTGATTTCGCTAATTTTACTGTAACTTCTCAAAAAGCGTGCCATGTATGGAGAAATAATATTTCGGATGTAAACTTATGTTATTTTACGGTAAGTTCTGCTAATGATTTTAACTTCGTATTCTTCGGAGATGCCGATTATACAAAGGTGTCACGGGAACTTTCAAAAGCTGCGGATTTAGTTTTTATTACGTGGCGCAATCCAAATTCTAAGTATGAAGATCGAAACCCTGATCAAATTGGAAATACTTTTGATGCTATAAAACTAATGACAAACATATTTAAGCCTAAAAGAATCGTTTTAGAGCATTATGGCGAATTTGATCACATCTATAAGGGGTTTGGCGCCGGTTTTGACCACGCTATAAATCTGATAAATAACTTAGAAATTGCAACAAACATATACATGCCCGGCGAGCAGTTTGCTTTAATTTAAATACTCATGATTTCTGTTGATTTTTTTTCAATTCAGAGTTAATATCACCTCATAATGGGGCTGTAGCTCAGTTGGGAGAGCGCGACATTCGCATTGTCGAGGCCGTCGGTTCGATCCCGATCAGCTCCACTTTTTTTTATCTGCTATTGGTTGAGTTTTAGATAAAATATGTAGAATAAAATTGCATATTAAATTAGCCTTGAGTTTTGATTTGTGTTAGACTTTTTTTGTGGAGGTGTGGCTCATGGCGAATGAAAGCTCTGCGAAAAAGACTACCTTTTGTATTTGGTTTTTTGTTGTTTTGACATCGGCTATAACTCTTGCAATGAGTTGGGGCAGTTTGGTGCCAAGATTTATTGCTCCTTTATGGGCCGGGTTTCTTAAGCAGAAGTCGCCCGAAGACTTGAACAGAATTACGCAAAATTTTACAGAGTCACCCGACGAAGCATTTTTGGTTTTGTGCGTGATGATAATATTGGTTGTATTGCGTTACCTCGATGGCTTTGGTAATAAGAAGGGGATTATACCGCCTTCATTTTTGGTTTATTTTATTTATTGCGCCTCTGTTTTTTTCTCAATTTTCATGTTCTTTATCAGTCCGCTTAAAGCATTTTTTGCTCTGTTCATTTATTTTTATCCGGTTCTGCTTTGGCACCAAAAGAAGATCGGAACGGCATTGTTTGTTGTAATAGCTATTGCTTTGGGTTTTGTAAGCTATGCGGCAATAAAAATGATTGCAATGTATGTTTTACTTCTTCCGACGTTGCATTTAATAGCCATAAGAGCTAATAATTCTTTAAAAAGCCGATATTCGTCCAACGCGCAAAGGGTTTATACAAAACTGAGCAGTACTCAAAAAAATCAGATTAAAGGCAGCATATTCACGTCAAAATTAGATTGGTGGGAAATAGTTGAACCTGAATTAGACGAGCTTTTAAAAAGTTGGGAAAAACTTCCGTTTGTCGGTAAAGAACCTGATGAAAAAGAGTCAGTTCATGTTTATGAACCCACAAAAAAATCTCTTGTATCTATTCAAAGCAATATTGAATTAGACCGATCCATAAAACGAATTCAAGACAGAGACCCTAATTTTTCGCCTCCTGCTTTTTTGGCTAGATTCGAAAAGACTTATAAAATTATTGTAAATGCCTGTTCTGAACAAAAAATAGAGCAAATACAACACATGGTCTCAGACTCACTATATGAGCAATTCAAGCGTCGCATTGAAGAACAAAAAGCTTCCGGTATCAAGTTTAAGTGCAAAAGTATTAAAATTTTACTTAAAAAATTAGGCCGTCTTGTTGACAATGAAGATTTCGAAGAATTACATGTCAACGTTCTGGCTGATATTGTCGAAACTGCCGTAGATGTGGTTACCGGAGTTCCTTTAAGCTCTGATACGGAATCTTCAAGTACGGTTTCCGAGTTTTGGACCTTTTTTAGACGTCCTTCCGCAAAAACACTTACTAAGCCCGGTTTGCTAGAGTGCAGCTGCCCTAACTGCGGTAATCCGATATCAATCGGACAGGCGACCGTCTGCTCGGTGTGCGGTTCGTACATACGCTCCGGAAATTATGATTGGGTTTTGTCTAAAATTACTCAATCATGTGAATGGGAATATTCAAACCCCCTTTTGGTGCCGGGTTGGACGCAATTGGAAGAGCGTGATAAAAACTTATGTATTCAGCAAATCGAAGATAAGGCTGCAGTTATATTTTGGATAATTAAAAGACTTGAACAATCAAGGAACTCAGAGCCGCTTTTAAGATTTGCAAGCAAAGAATGTTATGAGTTTTTCTCAAGAATATATTTGGGGTCAGACAAAAGATATTCCTTTAACGAAAGCATTTCGTTAGCGTCAGTTTCTTTAAAGGCTATTGATATTAAAAGTGACTATGTAAGTATTTATCTGTTGGTTGTTTGGAGCGGAATACCTGTGCGTTTTGACACTAATGGCCGAGTTTTTGCGGTGCACCGGATCGTTAAGCCATACAGAGATGTAATGGTGCTGACAAGAAAAATTGATCAGGTCACAAAATTAGATTATACATTGCTCAGTGCCCACTGTCACAACTGTGGCGGCCCGTTGTCATCAGATTATGATGTTAGATGCGCTTATTGTCATACCATATTAAATGACGGATCTGATTGGATACTCGAGAAGATTATCAAAGAGGAAAATATAGAATACCTTAATTTATTAACTAAGAAAAGAGAGCTGATTAAAGCTCTGACAAATAAACAAAAATTAGTAGAAAGACGAATTGAGGCTGAAAAAGAAATAACATCGGGCAGAGACTTGGTTACTATTTCCGCGATGATGCTTTTGGCAGACGGGATAATAGATGAAAACGAAGTGGCGCTGTTGTATAAAATAGGCGCATCATACGAAATGAGCGAAGATAAAGTTATGGGAGTAATAGAAGCCGTAAAAAACGGCGAGTTGCAGCTCAGTTTCGAAGGTAAAAAAACGAAAGAAGTTTCTGCCTTGTTTGATGCGGCTGTTGAAATGGCAGTCGCCGACGGTGAAGTATGTGATAAAGAATTAGAGATGTTAAAAAGTTTCGGCAAGAAGATCGGCTTTATAGAACAAGATATTTTGATACGCATAAGAAAAGCCGAAAGACTGAAAAACCTGCAAAAATAAACAAGCAAAAAATTAAATTTTTAAATATGCTTGACGACAAAGCCTTTTTTGTGTTAGTGTATTAGTAGAGCAGAACACTAAAACATTGAAACACTTGAAAGGAGTTTTTATGCGATCAATTCTGATGAAGGATTTTCTTGAACAAAGGCTCTACTTATTGATTCTTGTATGTGTCGCCATCGCTTCTCTTCTTACCGCGTCTTACTTTAAAAATCTGGACTCCGGTATTGCGTTGTTAATTCTATTTGTGCTCGAGGGACCATTGTTCATATTTCTTTCGGCAAACCATCAGGTTAGCAGTGAGGTTAACGCAGGCACATGGCAATTTATTTCTTCTCTTCCTGTCTCACCGTTTAAGTTATGGCTTTCGAAGCTAACATTTACGTTTATTTATTGCACGGTCTTATATGCTATTTACATTCTGTTGGCCGTGCTTACAGGGGTCGAATTTACAGCTGTGCTAAATTTTGTTTGGCAAAATTTAGGCATTGCTGTGGGCATTCCGGCCGTAATTTTATCGTTGGGTTTTTTTACGACAATGATGCCACAGGGCTTTACTCTGGCTGTTGTTGTTGTCTTAATCCCTCTTTTATGGGGTGTGTTCAGCAATGATTTAACCTTAGTTTCTATAAACTATGGTTTTGCGACAATTCTGTTAAGTATGGCTTTTCTGGGTTCATCATATATCGTATTCAAATCAGACATTACTATGACTTCATCTTTAAGAGGTGTTAAATCATTAGTAGTTCTGTTTTTGGGAATTGTGTTGGCGGGTTTTGTGTGGTTAATCGCTGATTATGCGGCAGAAAGCAGTAATGCCGTAAAAATAAGAGGAGATTATGCCTGGATTCCTTTAGAAAACGGCAAAAAAATATTGTGGGAGTTCAAAAGTGAAATTAAACCATGGGACGTAATTCAAAGAAAAACAAGTTATGCCGAGACTTACAGGCCTGATTTATCATTGACCAGTCTTCGCAAAGCTTTCTACGAAAAAAGCGAAAACAGTCGTTTGGTTATGCACGATCTGGAAACAGGCGGTTTAAAAACAATTGGAGACCGTTTCAGTTCATTGTCTTTCTCCGATGGCAGCAACGGTGGTTTTGCAAAAGTTTATTTGGGCATAAATAGACTGGGTTTCTATAGAGGTTTAAATCTTGCGGTTGTAAATAAATCAGGTGAAAAAGTTCTTAGTTTGCCCGATGAATTAGATACTTTCAAAGATAATTTTAAGTTTGTTAATGACCGTCAGTTTGCTTATGTAGAAAATATTAAGACAGCAACCGGCGTTAACACAGAGTTGTATTTGTATGATTCTGAAAAGGGTTTAAAACCTTTCTATAGCACTGATGGCGACTTTGGTTTTGCAGATTTCGTCGTAGCAAATTCCCATAAAAAAAATGAATCTCCCGATTTGTATGCTGTGGGCGTATCTGACCGTTTTAAAGGAAAAACTGTTTTGATTTCGGCAAAAGACCGAACGCGAAAAGTATTGGACATTAAGCCGTTTGCGAAAGTTGAGGCTTGTGGTGCGGATTTTATCCTTTTCGATGAAGGACGCTGGGATAAAGAGACCGGATTACGCCGACAAAAATTTGTGATTGCAAAATTTGACGGCACCATTTTGAGGCTCGGAGACTTTGAAGAATATATTATTCCGATTGGCGTCAGTGCACAGGGGGCCATTATTGCAGTAGTTACAGAAGATAGCACCTGGTATGGCGATATCAAAAAAATAATAAAAATATACTCTGAAACGGGTGCGAAAAAGGATCTGCTCGTCTTCGACAAGCCTTGTTATGCTAGACTGACATTGAGTAAATCCGGTGAATCGGCAGTCTTATATAGGCGATTCTATTCGCGTGAACCCGCTAAAGAAATCGTTGAATACGCCTTTATAAATTTAGAAACAGATGAAGTTAAAATAATCGAAAAACTCAATAAGATGTATTTAAAAGGTTATATTTACTCGGTCGGCGAGAATCGTTTTATGGCTGAGAGCTATGACAAAAACAACAACGGCGGTATATTTGAGTTTGATGCTGACTTAAACACTGCCGAGTGTAAGCTTGAATATACACAAATTTCGGCGCTGCTCAGAAAAGGAGGGCTGTACAAATGATTATTATTAATGACAGATCTCCGATACCTATATACCGACAAATTGTCGAAGCACTCAGACGCGAGATATTTTCGGGTGTGTATCAGCCCGACTCGAGGTTCCCTTCTATTCGCGAGCTTTCGGCGGAATTAAAGGTTAACCCGGCTACAATTTCTAAGGCTTTTCAAGAGTTGGAAAGCGATAATCTGATATATTTCAAACGTGGGCAGGGAGCCTTCGTTACACCTCAAAACGAAGACAAGGTGCTTAAACAGATAAAGATAGAGATCATGCGGAAAATTGAAGAAATTGTAAAAAATAGCGTCACAATGGGATTATCGCGTGCACATCTCAAAAACATTTTCGAAACCGTATTAGACAACCAGGAGGTTAAATAATGGAAGCGATAAGTATAACAAATCTTTCAATGAAATATGACAATCAAACAGTATTCTCAGGGCTCACTACTTCGATTAAAAAGGGCAGCGTTACCGCCTTGTTAGGAAGAAACGGAGCCGGTAAAACAACGCTTCTTAAAGTCTTAAGCGGGCAATTAAAACCTAATTCCGGGCTAATTTCGGTTCTTGGCCTGAATCCGTTCAAAAGTCTTGAGGATCTGAGGCAAAAATGCATAATGGTAACCGAAAACTGCCATCTGTATCGAAACATGACCAAAGATAATCTTGCAGACATATTTGGGCCTATCTACAAAAACTGGAACAGAGACTTATTCGAAGAAAATATAGCAAAACTGAATGTGCCCGCCGACAAAAAAATATCAACATTCAGCAGAGGCATGTGCCGTAAACTTCAGTTAGCCTTTGCACTCGGTGCACAACCCGAAGTTCTGCTTTTAGATGAGCCGGTCGGGGGGGTAGATGCCATTGCACGCGACGAAATTTTGTGCAGTCTCATCGAATCTCTTGCTGAAAAAGGGGTAACGATTCTTCTTTCGTCTCATGAATTACATGATATTTCAGGAATATGCGATCACGTTATTATTCTTGATAGAGGGCGTTTTGCCGTCGACGCTGACCGAGAAGAATTGAGTCAAAGCATAGTAAGAGTAAATTCCGTATTAGAGAACTATATGGGTTTTAATTTAAGTGATAAGGCCGTTTTGTCATCAAAAATGAAAGGTTCTGAAGTAGAGCTCGTAGTAAAAGGGCTTTCAGAAGAGCAAATAAAAAACAATCTGCTTAAAGAGTATAAACCTAAAAATATAGAAATAAGTTCTTTATCATTGGAAGAGCTGTTTAAAGCAGTTGTTTCAAACTATTCTGAGTAATTTTCAATGTGTGGGGTGCATAAAACAGACAAGCTTTACAGCTTGTCTGTTTGCTTGTTAAAGGCAATATTTGGATCAAAAGAACCTTTTTTATATTCTAGGTGTGCAAAACATTTGTTATATGCTATTGAGGCTACCAGATAGCACACTGAGGCTAATATAAGAGCAAAATCATAACCCAATGTTTTGATTATGTTGCCCGAAAAGAACATGGCAAAAGCCCAAGAAAGGTTCCAGGACATGCTGTTTGTTGCCGATGCCCTTGCTCTGAGCCTTTGCGGTATTATTTTCATAAGTATTTCTTGAGACATTGGTGTGCACATGTTCATAAAAGCATTTCTGAAAATAAAGCACAGTGCACAAAGTGTGAAATTGTGGGTTATCGCCATTAATATCATAAACGGCAAAGATAAAATTTGTGAATATACTACACCTTTTACCAGTCCGAATCTGAGTGAAATAAAGGGGGAAATGAGAGAGCCTATCGCGGTTCCGAATTGTCCGAGCGCAAAAACTGTACCGATTTGAAGAATGCTCGCGCCAACCCAATCTTTGAAGTAAAGATTGAAATAGGGCACGATCATACCCGCACCGAATCCGATTAACATGTTGACAAAAGCGAACATTGTCATTAGTTTCATCGGATTTTCAGCATCTTTTATTGTTTGTTTTGTACTCTGCGGGTATTTGCTCAGGTCTATTATTTTGTTTAAATTGGCGCTTTTTGTCATTTTAATGGCAGGAACAAAAGAAAAAAGAATAAAGCATATTCCTATCCATAATGAGTATTTAAGCCTTTGCTCGTCATTTGAGCCGGGCAAAGAGTCTGACAGTTTCATTATTTTGGGCAGCCAGCCTGCCATAAGGCCTGATAATATGCTGGTTGTCCAGGTTAGGGCAGAGTTTAAACTGAAAATATAAGGTCTTTGGCGATTAAAGCAGTTTTCTTGCAGATAGGGCACAACAGAGACGAGCAAAGCGCCGTTTCCGGAGCCTGAAATTACTGCTCCAACAGTAATTATAGAGAGGGTTTTTGAAAAAGAAATGATCGCGTAACCTGAAACAGAGAGCAAAAGACCCAGAATGTAAGTTGCTTTTCTTGAAGATTTGTCTGCAAGCCAGCCCATAGGCATCGAGAACACAGCGGCACAAAGAGACTGCACCGCCAGTATTTTTCCTATGGTTGTTTCTGAAAAGCCTATTTCGCGCAAGTAAAGGTTCAGCAAAACGGTAAACATTCCCAGGCCGATGCCGTAAAGGCTTT
>Ga0265293_10011888_pt1 | contig 11693 bp, 10 predicted proteins | sample Munlanlewell138R_FD_192505 | JGI IMG/M metagenome (GOLD analysis project Ga0265293, IMG submission 192505) | Leachate microbial communities from a municipal landfill in Southern Ontario, Canada - Leachate well 138R | ecosystem: Engineered > Solid waste > Landfill > Unclassified | place: Canada... | reverse complement strand
CGCGCCGCGTCGGCCAGGTCTTCTTTGGCGATGACTTCGCCGAGTTCTTCGACGATTCCGGTGAACACGGGCAGTAAGGCTACTCAGGTGGGCGCTCAAAAGCCCGACAGCGGGGTGGCACCCTCTACGATGCAGTCATGCAACCGCGCCGACTTGTGTCCCGGATTGTCCTGTCCCTTGCCGCCGCCGGCGCCGCCACCGCATTGGTGGTGGGCTGCTCCTCGGGCTCCGATGCCCCCGCGGAGTCGCTGCCCGACGCGCCCGGCCTGCTGCAGCAGTCCAGCCAAACCACCAAGGGCCTGCAGAGCGCCCACCTCGAGATCCTCGTCGACGGCACCATCGAGGGCCTGCCCGTCAAGCAGCTCTCGGGCGACCTGACCAACGTGCCGGCCACCGCCGTGCAGGGCAGCGCCAAGATCACGATGGCGGGCTCCGATGTCGACGTCGACCTCGTCGTCATCGACAGCACCTTGTTCGCGGCGCTGACCCCCGACAGCTGGTTGGACATGGGACCGGCCGCCGACATCTACGACCCGTCGACGATCCTGAACCCCGAGGCCGGGGTGGCCAACATCCTGGCCAACTTCTCCGACGCCAAGTCCGAGGGCACCGAGCAGATCGACGGCATCGACACCGTCCGGGTCACCGGTGAGGTCAGCGCCGACGCGGTCAACCAGCTGATCCCCTCGCTGAAGGCCACCTCGCCCGTGCCGGGCACCGCGTGGATCGAGAACGGCGGCGACCACAACCTGGTGCGCGCTCAGATCGAGCCGACCGGTGACAGCTCCATCGAGCTGACCCTGTCGAAGTGGAACGAGCCCGTCACCGTCACCAAGCCGCAGGTGTAATGCGCCCGGAAACGAGGCGCTGGACCGCGATCAGCGCGGGCGGGCTCGCAGTCCTGCTCGGGGCCATCGACACCTACGTCGTGGTCACGATCATGACCGACATCATGCGAGACGTCGGCATCCCGATCAACAAGATCCAGCAGGTCGCGCCGATCATCACCGGCTATCTGCTCGGCTACATCGCGGCCATGCCGCTGCTGGGCCGGGCCTCCGACCGGGTGGGCCGCAAGCTGGTGCTGCAGGTGGGCCTGGCAGGCTTCGCGATCGGTTCGGTGGTCACGGCGCTGGCCGAGGACCTGACGACGCTGGTGATCGGTCGCGTCATCCTCGGTATCGCCGCCGGCGCCCTGCTCCCGGTGACGCTGGCCCTGGCGGCCGACCTGTGGGCCGCCCGCAACCGCGCCGCGGTGCTCGGCGGCATCGGTGCCGCCCAGGAGCTGGGCTGCGTGCTCGGCCCGCTGTGGGGCATCGCGGTGGTGTCGATGCTCAACACCTGGCGCGACGTGTTCTGGATCAACATCCCGCTGGCGCTGCTGGCCATGGTGATGATCCACTTCAGCGTCCCGGGCCGCGATCGCGGCGCCGGTCCGCGCGAGCGGGTCGACGTGGTCGGCGGGCTGCTGCTGGCCATTGCGCTCGGGCTGCTGGTGATCGGTCTGTACAACCCCGAGCCCGACGGCAAGGAGGTGCTGCCGAGCAACGGTCTGCTGCTGGTCGGCATCGCGCTGATCGTCACGCTGGCGTTCTTCGTCTGGGAACGGGTCTCGCGCACCAAACTCATCGAGCCGGCCGGTGTGAAGTTCGTGCCGTTCCTGGCCGCGCTGGGCACCTCGCTTTGTGCGGGGGCCGCACTGATGGTCACGCTGGTCAACGTCGAGCTGTTCGGCCAGGGTGTGCTGGGCCTGGACCAGGTGGAAGCGGCGCTGAAGTTGAGCTGGTTCCTGGCCGCCCTGCCGGTGGGCGCGGTGCTCGGCGGCGTCATCGCGACCCGCGTGGGCGACCGCATCGTGGTGTTCGTCGGCATGCTCATCGCCGCGTTCGCCTACTGGCTGGTGTCGCACTGGCGCGTCGACGTCCTGTCGGTCAGCCATGACCTGGGCCTGTTCGAACTTCCGGCGTTCAGCACCGACCTGGTGATCGCCGGGTTCGGCCTGGGCCTGGTGATCGGGCCGCTGACGTCGGCCGCGCTGCGCGTGGTGCCGTCGGCTCAGCACGGCATCGCGTCGTCGCTGGTCGTGGTGGCGCGCATGACGGGCATGCTGATCGGCGTCGCGGCGCTGTCGGCGTGGGGCCTGTACCGCTTCAACCAGATCCTGGCGACCCTGCCCAGCGAGGGTGGCGAGACGTTGGCCGCCAAGCTCGCCGCCGAGGCGGCCCGCTACCAGCTGGCGTTCTCGATGCAGTACGGCGAGATGTTCGGCGTCACCGCAATCGTCTGCGTGGTCGGTGCGGCCATCGGCCTGCTGATCGCCGGCAAGCACACCCACGCCGACGAGGGATCCCTCGGCCCGGATCTGGATCCCCGGGACGACGCGGAACCCGCCACTCAGGTGCTCGGCGCGGCCCGGGCCGACGAGGCGGCCACCACCCGCCTGCCCGCCTGTGACGGTGCGCACCGACGCCGGGATCCGCGCTAGAAGGCGGATCGATCGGGTACCCGGCGGGTATGACGAATGATCTGACAGGTAAGAAAGTCGCGTTCCTGGTCGCCCAGGAGGGCGTGGAACAGGTGGAACTGACCCAACCGTGGGAGGCCGTCCAGCAGGCCGGCGGTTCGCCGGTGTTGGTGTCGACCGAGACCGGCAAGGTGCAGGCGTTCAACCACCTGACCGAGGCGGACACCTTCGAGGCCGACGTCGCCGCCGCCGACGCCGAGGTGGGCGACTATGCGGGTCTGGTGCTGCCCGGCGGCGTGGCCAATCCCGACAATCTGCGCACCAACTCCGATGCGGTGGGTTTCGCCAAGGCGTTCTTCGATGCCGGCAAGCCTGTCGCGGTGATCTGCCACGGGCCCTGGACGCTGGTGGAGGCCGAGGTGCTGCGCGGCCGGAAGCTGACCTCGTGGCCCAGCGTGCGCACCGACATCGTCAACGCCGGGGGCAGTTGGGTGGACGAGGAGGTCACGGTGTGCACGGACGGGCCGAACACGTTGGTGTCGAGCCGCAAACCCGATGATCTGCCGGCCTTCTGCAGCAAAACCGTTGAGGTGCTGGCAAATTCGGCCTAGCCGGAATCAGTCCGGGACCAGGCTCAGCAGCACGTCCGGCCCCACCCGCAGCACGCTGTCGTAGCTCCAGCGCGGGGCCTGGGTCAGCGTGTCGACGCCGATGGTGTCGATCACCGTGTTGGGACCGCCGATCAGCACCGGTGCCACGTAGGCCAGGATCCGGTCGATGAGCCCGGCCCGCAGGAACGCCGAGGCCAGCGCGGGCCCGGACTCGAGGAACAGGTCGGTGCGATCGGCCAGCGCGCGCAGGACCTCGGCGGGGTCGCGGGTGCGCAGCAGCATCGTGGGCGAATCCGCGTTGCGCACTTTGCGATCCGCGGCCACCTCGCGCAGGCCGACCACGACGCGCAGCGGTTGCCGGTCGTAGAGCGCACCGTCCGGGGTCCTTGCCGTGAGCGCGGGGTCGTCGGCGACGACCGTGCCCGTTCCGACGATCACCGCGTCGGCGGCCGCGCGCCGCAGATGCACATCCGCGCGGGCCTGCGGGCTGGTGATCCACTGGCTGGTGCCGTCGGCCGCCGCGCTGCGTCCGTCGACGCTGCCCGCGACCTTCCAGGTGACGTGGGGACGACCGGTCCGCAGCTTGTGCAGCCACTCGCGCAACGAACCGCCGGCGACCTCGGCCCCGAGCACCCCGGGCACCGTGGTGACACCGGCCCCGGCAAGTCGCGCCGCGCCGTCGGCGGCCACCGGATTGGGGTCGGCCACCGCATGGACGACGGTCGAAATGCCCGCCGCCAGAAGCGCATCCACACACGGTGGAGTGCGGCCGTGATGATTGCACGGCTCCAGGGTGACCACCGCGGTGCCGCCGCGCGCCCGCTCCCCCGCCGCGCGCAAAGCCACGACCTCCGCGTGCGCGCCGCCGACGGGTTCGGTGGCCCCCACGCCGACGATGTCGCCGGCCGAATCCAGCACGACGGCGCCCACCGGCGGGTTCGGATACGTGGTGCCCTTGACCCGGTCGGCCTGCGCGATGGCCAACCGCATGGCGGCCTCGAAGCTCATAGCCGCAGATGCGGCGAGGCCTTGGCGGCCTGTTCGCGCAGCGACCGCACCGCCGCCGCGGGTTCCTCGACGCCATAGACCGCCGACCCCGCGACGAAACAGTCGACCCCGGCCGCCGCCGCGGCCTCGATGGTCTCGTCGTTGATACCGCCGTCGATCTCGACGAGGATCTTCAGTTCGCCCGCGTCCACCAAGCGGCGGGCGGTCTCCACCTTGGGCAGCACCTCGGGAATGAACTTCTGCCCGCCGAATCCGGGTTCCACGGACATGATCAGCAGGGTGTCGAAATCCCGCAGGATCTCCAGATAGGGCTCCAGCGGGGTGCCCGGCTTGACCGCCAACCCGGCCTTGGCGCCGGCGGCGCGGATGTCGCGGGCCACCGCGATCGGATTGTCGGTGGCCTCGGCGTGAAAGGTCACGTTGTGGGCGCCGGCCTCGGCGTACGGCGGCGCCCAGCGCTCGGGTGCGGCGATCATCAGGTGGCAGTCCATCGGGATGTCGGTGACCTTCAGCAGGCTCTCCACCACCGGCATGCCGAGCGTCAGATTGGGGACGAAGTGGTTGTCCATGACGTCCACGTGCAACCAGTCGGCCCCGGCGACCGCGGCGGTCTCCTCGGCCAACCGGGCAAAGTCAGCAGCCAGGATCGACGGGGCGATCATCGGGGTAGCGGGCGGTTTTGGCATGCCGCCAGCCTACTGTGCCCACCCGAGGTCAAGTCATACATCCGGTCGGCGACGGTGCCCAGTGCGGTCTCGACCTGATCTGGGCCGAAGACGCTGCCGTGGAATTCGGCGGTGAGCCAGAGATTGCCGGACATCGCCGCCGAGGTGACCGTGACGCCCTCGGGGCCGGCCGGGTCGCTGGCGACCAGCATGTACCCCGAACGCGGATCGGTGAAGGGCCAGCGACCGGAGCGCTCGGGCGTCCCGACGTTGGAGTGCAGCAATCTCATTCGCGGGCGCACCGGATGGACGTCGGCAACCGCGCGTCGCCGGCCCAGACGGGTCTTGACGGTGCCCATCAGCAGGTTCGCCACCGGACGTCCACTGCGCGCGGATCGATCCATGTCCGCCTGCAACTGTCGCGGGCCGTCCCCGGCGCCCAGGATGTAGTCCAGACCGGCGGTGAACGGGCTCAGCGTGCTGGTCCCCGCCCGCAGATAGCGGCGTACGTCGAACGGAATCGTCACTGAGTCGTCCACGGCCAGATCGGTATCCGTGAACGCTTCCCACAATGCCTGGGTGCTCAGGGCCACCAGGCTGACGCCCGGCAGGCTGGCATCGCGTCGTTCCCGCAGCTCGGCGACCGCGGCGGACGGCAGTCCCACGACCCCGGTGGTGGCGGCGGGCCGGAATGGTTCACGCACCTGGTCCGGGGGCAGATCGGTCACCGACCGGGTTGCGCGCTGCCGGTATTCCGCGAGGACGGCCGCGACGCGGCGGGGACTGGTGCCGAAGGTCTGCAGGCCCGCGCGAACCAACGGGGACAGCCGATTGCGGTAGGGCGCGAGCAGGTCCGGATCGCGGGGGTCCACGGCGCCGAGCAGCACATCGAGAATCAGATGCACCAGGGCCACCTCCCCCAGCCCGTGACAGAAGTCGATCGCCAATTGGTCACCGGCGCAGAGGATCCGAACCCCGCCGGCGATGTCGGTGGTGCGCATCGCCCGCACCAGCGGCACCAGCGCGGTAGAGGGTTCGCCCCGCGGCGCCGCGTCGATCGCGGTAATCACCTTCGACGCGTCGATCGGCAGCTGCTGCCACCGACGGCTCTCGAGCGAGGGTTCCAGGCTCAGTCGAGCCGATACTCCCCGCTCGACCAGCGCCGCGTAACGCTCCAACAGTTGAGCCCTGGGCGGCAGTTCCAACGGGCCCACCAGCACCGTCGTCCAACGCCGACTGTGCACCACGTCGAGAGCCGCGACTCGGACGCGGTTGCGGCGAGAGCTGGCGGACGTCATCGAAGGTGCATCTCTCTTGGCTGCGATACGACGGCTGGCCCCCTCCTCAGGTAAGGGGGCCAGCCGCCGCATGGGGGTGCGACTCTAGTCGCTGTCGCTGGACTTGCTCTTGCGCTTCGAATCGCTGCCGCGGTCCGACTTGCTGTCAGAACCGCTGCTCGACTTGGCGCTGTCCGACTTGGAGCTTTCCGACCCGGACTTGCTGTCCGACTTGGACTTATCGGTGCTGGACCCGGAGTCGCTCTTGTCGGACTTGCTCTCCGAGGAGTCGCTGCCCGGCTTGGAGCTGGACGGCTTGCTGGACTCGCCCTTGCCGCCGAAACGATCGGCGAGCTTGTTCCGGATCGAGCGGATCTTGTTCTTGGTGTTGTCGAGGCCGGTCTTGGCGGACTCTGCGGCGGAATCCGCCTTTTCCTCCAACACCGGCGCGTCCTCGACCACATCCTCGACCGGCGCGGTCACGACCGGAGCCGTCTCACTGTCGGTGGCGGGAGGCGTCTCGACAACCTCGGAACCGGTTTCGGCGGTCTCCTCACCCTCGACAGTCTCGGTGGACTCCTCACCCTCGACAGTCTCGGTGGACTCCTCACCCTCGACGGCCTCGGCGGTCTCCTCGCCGTTGACGATCTTGTCGATGACCTTCTCGAGCACCGTGCCGGATTCCGCTCCGTCCGTGTCGGATTCGGCTCCCGGGACCAGCGCACCGAGATCCAGGTTCAGCAGACTCTTCACCGCGGCCAGCCTGGTCGAGGTGGCTTCCGGCAGCCCCGCCAGTTCGGCGGCTTCCGACTCCTCCGGAACCAGGGGGTTCAGCAGCGCCCAAGTCAGATCACGCGGGAGCTTGAACGCGAAGTACTCGAGGGTTCCGAGGTTGGTGAGCGCGCCCGCCCAGTCCCAGTCAAACCCGGAAACACGAGGGTTGTGACCGTTGAGGTAGGCGTTGAGTGTGTTGGGCGCGATGTTGAGCAAGTGCGCAACTGCGTTCTCCCAGTCGTTGTCGATCGCCGCAGCGGCGATGTCATCCAGACTTTCGGTGAACGCCATCGCAGCGGTGACGACCGGCCCGAACACGTACATGGTGAGATCGGTGACGGCGCCGCCTTGCCCATCCGGGCCGACGAACAACGCATCCCACGCGCTGGCGAGACGGTAGGCCCCGACGGTCTGCAGAATCTCGGTACCGATCGTGAGCTCACGCAGCAACGGCCAGGCCCCACCACCGGCGTTCCACAGGAAGTACTGGTTGAATTCCGCGAAAGCGTTGTTGAATTCATAGTTCTGGAGATAGCCCGAGACATTCTGGATCATCTCGTCGAAGGTCGGGATGTCGTCAGGGACATCGCCGGCCTCTTGGCTGGCCTCGATCGCGGCCTGGATGCGTTCGGCGTATCCCGGCAGATTGTTCATCACCTGCTGCCAGCCACCGACGTTGGTCAGCATGCCGCCGAACTCCTGGAACAACGCCGGCGCCACCTGCAGCAGCTCCTGGCCGAGCACCGGGTACAGCGTGCCCATTTCGTTCAGCCCGTACTGGATATGACCGAACGCCGTCTCGAAAGTGGATTGCCACGTCGCCAAAGGGTCGACCGCGGCGGCCAATTGGACCTCGTAGGCCTTCGCGGATGCCAGGGCCGGTACGGCTGCAGTCGCTGGACTCGCTGTGATCGCCGAAGCACCGACCAGAGCGACACCGACGATCAGTGCTCGCTTGCGCAACGATGCGGGTCGTGGGGACTCTGCCGGGGACTCGACGCCCGGTAGAGCAGGATCTGTGAACGCCATGGTTCTCCTGGGGGAAGGAAATGCGGGAAGGTTGGCCCCTACGGCCGCCTGAAGATTAGCTGAGACCATTCTCAGAAACAAGCGCTACGTGGTTTGCTATCTGCCAAAATAGAAGTTCTATTTGCATACCCTGCAGACGCCCGACTTTACGACATCTTCATTCAGTCGCGGGCCGACAGAAATCAGCTTTGAGTTTGAATTCAATTGGTTACAAGGCGCTTTCATGCACGCGTGCGCGGCAGCGCTCGGTAGTTCCAACACGGGTGTTCGGCATCAAACTTCGGGCACTCGGCCCGGTAGCCATGTCGGCCTGCAGTTTGCTGCCAGAGTTCGCCGCACCGCACCCTACAGTGACTTTGGACCTCTTCGGGGGCTACCCCTGTGGCCGGCGGCGCTTCCGGTCACAACGCGCTGGTCACATACTCACACTCCGGTCACGAAGGGCTCAGTCCCGCAGCGAGATCCGGGCCTTGACCGCCTTGTGCTCGCGACGTTCGCGATTGATCATGCGCAACACCCGCCACCCATCGTTGACCGCATTCAGGTTGCTCCGCCCATGAATCCGCTCGCGCTCAAAGCTTCCAACCTCGCGAATACTCAGGCCACTACGGGCGATCCGAACGTTGATGACCGTCTCGATCTCGAATCCATCACCCCACTGCGGCGCGGCAAGGTGGGTCGGCGGGAGGTCCAAGGTCGGCAGCACCGCCCGCCAGAACGCGTTGTAGCCATAGCAGAGATCGGTGAAGGAGGTGTGGAAGATCCGGTTCACCAACCAGTTCAACCCCCAGTTACCCAGCCGGCGGAACGCGGTGATGTCGTCGCTACCGCCGTCACGCACGAATCTGCTGCCCTTGGCGAGGTCGGCACCTTCGGTCAATGCCTCGACAAACAACGGGATTTCGGCGGGATCGGTGGAACCATCGGCGTCGATCATCACCACGATGTCCCCGCGGACCTCCTCGAATCCGCAGGCCAGCGCATTACCCTTGCCTCGACGAGTCTGGCTGATCACGGTAGCGTCCGGCCAAAGCTTCCGGGCCACCGCCAGCGTGTCATCGTCGGATCCCCCGTCCACCACTACGATCTGATCGACCGGGGGCATGCGCTCGGCGACGTAGGGAAGGTTCAGCGCTTCGTTCAGCGCGGGGATGACCACCGTGACCTTCGGCTTGTCGGCTCCCCCGCCGCCCTTCGCATCGCCGTCCGGCCGACTCGGGCTACGTTCGCCAGCATCAAGTGCAGCAAAGGTCTCCTCAGGCCGGCTATCAGTAGGTTCGGAAACCAATTCAGTCACGAAAACTCAGCCTCTTTCTCGTTCGGTCGGCGACCAGAACACCTGTGGTCTCGAGCCGTACACAACGAATTCCATCGGCTCACATAAAGGACAAACCTGAGACGGTTCTGAGACACCGTAATATATATTTAGGCCAGGCTTGCCTCTACCCCACTCCGGGTGATGAGCGTCACAAGAAGGTAACCCTACCCTAACTACCGGCTAGGCTGACGCCCGCCCATCATCAGTCGACGACAGGAAGAACAGGTCTACCGTGCGCTGCCAAGTTGCCATCGTCGGTGCCGGGCCCGCGGGCCTCGTTCTGGGCCATATGCTGCACCTTCAGGGTATTGACAGCATCATCGTCGAGCGCCGCACCCGCGATTACGTGGAGCAGCGAGTGCGCGCCGGAGTCCTGGAACAGCCCAGCGTCGACCTGCTCACCGACCTCGGCCTGGGCGAACGATTGCACGACCGGGCCCTGGTCCACAACGGCTTCTACATTCGTTTCGATCGCGAAACCCACCATTTGAATTTAAATTCACGATCGGGTCGACACAGTTATGTATACGGTCAAGCCGAGGTCGTCCATGACCTCATCGAGGCCCGCATATCTGCAGGACAACCATTGATCTTCGGTGCCGATGAGGTATCGGTCACCGGCATCGACACGGACCGACCTGTCGTCACCTTCTCCGATGGCCAGCAAACTCACCGCATCGATGCTGATTTCGTCGCCGGCTGTGACGGCAGCCAGGGGATATGCCGGACTCTGCCGCCGGCCGGCGCGCTGGCCCGATTCGTCCGCAGCTATCCGGTGGCATGGCTGGGGATCCTCGCGCACACCGCCCCGGTCACCGCCGAAGGCATGTATTGCGCTCACCCCGACGGGCTTTCGGTACACAGCATGCGCGGACCGCGTATCACCCGGCAGTACCTCCAGGTACCGGCCCACACCGAACTGCAGGATTGGCCGGACGAGCGGATCTGGCAAGAACTGCTGCGCCGCAGTGAATCTGACGACCACCCGCCGCTGGAAACCGGAGAGATCTTCGACCGCAGCATCGCCCTGCTGCGCAGCGAGGTCACCGCGCCGATGCAATACGGATCACTGTTCCTGCTCGGCGACGCCGCCCACATCGTGCCGCCCACCGGGGCCAAGGGACTCAACCTCGCACTGTCGGACGCATGCGTGCTGTCCCACGCACTCGGCGCGTACTACTGCACCGGGAACAGCGAGTTCCTGGACGCCTACAGTGCCACTGCCTTACCGAGAGTGTGGCAGGCACAGAACTTTTCGGCGAAGCTGACCTCGGTTCTGCACTGTCTCAGCGATGACCCCATGGAGTACGAACTGCGACGCGCACAGTTGCGGCGCTGGGCGTCTTCGGACGCAGAGCAGGATGCCCTGGGCGAGGTGTATTTCGGGTTGCCGTTCCCCACCCCGTGGCGAGCCGAGACGCGGACGTAGCCCCCCTTCTCAGGATTTTTTCAGGCTAGCATTACCTAACTGTCAACCGAAGGCTTTGCGATAGGAGCGACCATGTTCGACAACCACGGTTGGCGTCGACGTGGCGATAGCGGCAAGCGGATTCGCTTGTCCCGCATCTTCAATCCGCATTCGCGGCGTGCCCTGGTGGTACCGATGGACCACTCGGTGACCATGGGCCCGCTCGGCAAAGCCGACCACGCGGACCGCACGGCGGAGATGCTGGCGGCCGCCGGCGCCGACGCGATTGTCGTACACAAGGGTCGGGCACGGTCGATCAACCCGATCCACTTCACCGACATGGGGTTGATCATCCACCTGTCGGCCGGAACGGATCTGGCACTGGACCGGACCGGCAAGGTGCTGGTCGGGACCGTCGAAGAGTGCCTCCGGCTGGGCGCCGATGCGGTCAGCGTCCACGTCAACGTCGGTTCACCCACGGAGTCGGCACAATTGGCCGACCTCGGCGCCGTATCGTCGGCCTGCGACATGCTCGGCATCCCACTGCTGGCCATGATGTACGCACGCGGGCCGAACATCGGTTCCCCGGTGGAATTGGTGGACACCCTGTCGCACCTGGCGGCGATCGCCACCGACCTCGGCGCCGATCTGGTCAAATTGGACTACGCGGGCAACCGCAGCGCGATGAACGACGTCGTGCACTCCTGTCCCCTGCCCGTCCTCGTCGCAGGCGGCCCGTCCGACTCCGGCGATGAATCCGCCATCGCGTTCGGCGGCGAGGTCGCCGAATCCAACGTGTCCGGACTGAGTTTCGGGCGCCTCATCTTCGGGGCCGACGAGCCCCAACGGGTCGCCGCCGAGCTTTCCCGCCGCCTGCACGGCGGACGGCCCGCGGCGTCCCGAGCGTTGAGTCCGACGCTCGAATCCGCCTGATCTCATCGATCCGCACCACGCGAGGAAACCCAACCTGTGCCAGACCTTTCTTCCGTCGTCACCGACAGCATCACGCCGGTGGCCACCGCCGACCGCAGTGGAAATGCCCGGCGGGTAGAGCATTTCGCCTGGATCGACTTGCGTGGTGTTTCCGGCGATCTGCGGGATGCGGTGCTGCAGGCGGCCATCCACCACCGCATCGACGG
>Ga0265293_10011887_pt1 | contig 11694 bp, 6 predicted proteins | sample Munlanlewell138R_FD_192505 | JGI IMG/M metagenome (GOLD analysis project Ga0265293, IMG submission 192505) | Leachate microbial communities from a municipal landfill in Southern Ontario, Canada - Leachate well 138R | ecosystem: Engineered > Solid waste > Landfill > Unclassified | place: Canada... | reverse complement strand
ATTCCTAATATAGCCACAAATTTAGCAAAAAAATTAGATGTTTCAAGATCTTCTGTATCAAGGACCTTATTATTTTTAGAGAAGCATTTTCTTGTAGAATGTATAAATAATGATGCAAGTTTTAACAGGTTATACAAGCTTACCTTAAAGGTACAAGAAAGTTTCTGATATGTTAAGGAAGATGTGATTAATATGTTTGATATAAATTTTATTATAAACTTATTTAGTTCAAGAGAACATAAAATTAATAGATTATTATACAAAATAGAAGAAATAGAAATACTAATAAGTCATACACAACATACAATAAATTTAACAAAATCATTAGAAAAATCTGAAAATATAAATCTTAAAGATTATATTAAATTTAAAGAAAATAATATAAAAGACTATTTATCAAAAATAGAAAGATTAAAAGATGAACTTAAAATAATAGTTAAAAAATAATTTCTAAAAATACACTATGTTTTTTTAATAATACCTACAACTCCTACTGAGTTTTCAAAAAAGATAGAGGAAAATAGATCTTCTGTATCTAGGTTTTTACTTTTCTTTCAGAAAAAGGGGTTTGTTAAGTATATAAATGAAAATGACAAGCGCGGCAGGATTTACTCTTTAACTGATACTGGAAAGAAGATTGCAGATATTTTAAGGAAGATTTGCTTAGCATTTAAAATTTAAATTAAATAAGATGCTTTTTAACAAATAGTTTAAAAAACAACATAAAGATAACAGTATTATTTTGGTTTAAAAAATGAAATTTAGTATTATATAATAATTTTGTTTTTAATAAATCTATTATAATCTTTTATCAATATTTCATTATAAATCTTAATTTCATCTAATTTTTTAGTTAAATCCATTTTTTTATATTCAAAATAGTTTATATCTCCTTTAATATATCTCGATCTAGAATAGTGTGGTAAAAACAAAACATAAAGTAAAATAATAGAATAATTTAAATAATTAAAAAATAAAATCTTACTAACTAATTCTTCTGAAAAAATTTGTTTGATTTCTTTTTTTTTAAGTTGAAAATTAAAATTCATAAGCAATTTTTGAATTAAAGTTAACTTATGACCTTTTGTATTATTTTTAATAAATTTTAATATAAAAATTTTATCAGAATACTTTTTTCTAATTTCAGTTAAAAATAATAATAAACTAGATATTTCTTTTTCATTAGGATTAATAGATATTTTTTTTTCATTAAATATTATATTTATATCAAATTCAAATTCATTATTAATTAAATCTTTATAGATAGCTAAATATTTATTAAAGGACACAGTTTTAATTAAACTATTAATTTTTAATAATGCTCTATTATGATTATCTAAATCCTTTGATTCTGCCCTTCCAGACAATAATAAAAAAGAATTAATTAATTTTTCATGAAATTGTTCTAAATGATATACTCCCAAAGCAGGATCACTTTTATATAATTTTTTAAATGCCTTAAAATCATTACGAGCTATCTCAAAATAATCAAGAGCACATTTTTCATTTTCATAACTAATAATTACATTCATTTCTTTAGATAAGTCATCTAAAATTTTAAAAGAATCTAAACTAAAATTTAATAATTTCAACACATCACCAATAATTTTTTTAAAAAAATAATTACAATTAAAAAAATTATACTTAATTATAAATTATTTCAAATACATCTTTTAAACATTTTTTACCATCTTCTAAAAATAAAACATTTTTATCTTTTAAATCTTCTTTACTAATATTCCAATTTAATTTAGAATGTTTTGTATCTGACAAAATAATTACATTTAATTTAATAATAGGATATGTTTTTCTAGTCAAAAGTTTTTCAATTTCTTTAATTTTTTTATATAATGAAAACTTTTCATTATCAATAGACTCTCTACCTAAACCGTGAGGTTCAATAAAATTAATAGTCTGTTCATTTCCTTTAATTGTCCATAAGATAAAATCAGGATAGAAATATTTGGTTTCAAAAAAACCAACTCCCTTTTTAGATGGATTTCTAAGAAGATAAACTTGATCAAAACCAAGCGCTTCTTTATGTTCTTCTAGATATTCTGTCAAATAAGTTATAAAGTCTCTCTCACTTTTAACAATATTTGTTGGAGAAATTTTAATAAAATCAAGTTCTTTATTTTTATATATCAAAGGTTGAAATAAATGAATATTTATTGCAAAAAAATCAAGTATTTTATCTAAATTATAATTAAATGAAATATTTTTAGAATATATATCTTCAGTGTCTTCAGAATTAATTCTTATAAATGATTTAAAATGATTTATAAGATCAGTAACGTTTTTTATTGCAGATTTTTCATCTAAATTTATTGTAACAACATATTCTTTTGGAATCAAGTTTTCATCTTCTTCAGAAACTACTTCATAATTTAAATTTTTTTGATACCAACTATATTTTTTATAATTATAAATTTTATCAACATATAACTTAAGTAGTTGTACACTATAATCTTGAATTTTTCTTAACTTTGTAACATTTTCAAAACTATTTAATTCTAACATTTCTTTTTTACATATTATTTTATATTTTTCAGAATTAATTAATATTTCTTTCAAATCATTTTTAGTGAAATAAATATTATCATATTTCTTTAAATCTTTATATTTTAATAAATCTATAAAAATTTCTTGGAAATTTAATAATTCAATTACATTTTTTTCAATAATATTTTCTTTAATAGAAGAATCAGAATCAATCTGGTTTGATTCAATTGTTGATTTTAGAATGTCAATTTTTGGGCTTAAATCAATCTTAATATTACTTATTTTTTGATTATAGTTAAGTACATACTCAGAACTATTAAAATCTAATTTATCTTTAGGAATTCTAGGAACATATAAAGATACATCAGGCAAACTAGGCTTTACTTTTAATTTAATTGTTTCATATTCTCCAATTCCTTCTTCTTTTAAATCTTCTCTAAACTTTGACATATAATTTGCATCAAGACCAAAAATATTTAAAGTTTCTAATAAATTTATTTTATCAGGAATATTAATTTGTACAGGAACCAAACCTTCATTATTAAGTTGATAACTTCTTTTTAATAAACCATTATATCCTCTTAATCTTACTCCTCTTCCAAATAATTGTATTATTTGAGAACCTTCTTTTTTTCCAATATTCAATAAACCCATTGAAGAAACTCTGAAAGAATTCCAACCTTCAATAAATTTTTTAGAACCTAGTAAAAAATTAATTTTAGAATCACTACTTTCTATTTTTTTAAATAAAGATTTGCTAAAATTATCTTTTAAACCTACTTTTACATATTGGCTTTTTTGCTCTTCTACTAATTTTAGAAAAGAAGAAGTGTCTCCTATATTGATTACTCCAAAGTATTCTGAATCGAATTTTAAACCTATTTCTCCATCTGCATCTTTTATATCTATAACTTGTAATGTTTTGGATGATTTTTTATGAAATAATAATTCTTCAAGAATATTATCATAAATCTTATTTAAAAATTCCTTATCACTATTTATTAGCTCCCTTAAATATCCAAATTTATTATTAAATATTAATCTGCCCTTATCATCCTCCAGAGTAGATTTTCCTGTTAAAATATTAATTATATGTTTTTTAAAATCAGAAGAATTATTTACAAATTTACTTAAAAAATCTATTACTTTTAACACATCCGAGTTATTGTTTTTACCACTAACACTTGAGCCCACAAATATCATTAATGGATTTTCTAAATTAAATTGACTTAATTGTCTTTTATAATTATTAAAATATAATTTTTGTTCATATAAAGATAAAATCGAACCAGTAAAATATTCATCACTATAATCTGATTTGTTTTTTAAATTTAGAATATTATAGTCTTTTCCAAACCCATCTTCATAAAAATATTTATATCTATAATCAAAAATAATTGTTGATGCATATTCACTAAAAGTATTATCATCACTAGTAATTTCTCCAAAAGTAGCACTATATTCAAAAGTAAAACCGTTTTTTGAAACTAATCTTTTTCTTAAATTAACCCAAGTCTTTTCTTCAGATGAACTTCCTTTATGCCCCTCATCTACAAAAACAACATTATTTTCTCCAAAAGCTTCAACAGGTATTGTTTTTCCATCTTGAGAACTAACTTCATTTTTAATTTTATGAATATCTATTACTTTTAAAGGATTTTTTAAAACCCAATCATCTAATGTTCTTTGTGCTTCAAAGATTTTACTTTCTATATTGCTTAATTTTAAATCTTTTAAATGTTGTAAAGTTAAGCCTTCATTAGGAGTTATTAATAAAAAATTATCAAATTTTTGATTATATTTTTGAATTTGTAAAAAATTAATATGCATAATTATTGTTTTTCCAGATCCTGTTGCAGACCAAAAACATAATTTATTCATATATTTTCTATTTGGTTTTGGATAAACTACTTTATCTTGACTTTCTTTCTTAATAATAAATTTCAAATAGTCATTATAGAATGAGTCAAAATTGTTATAATAGTTATCAAGATAAATTTCAGTAAATAGTATTGCAAGATATTGAAAATATTTTAATACAATAGGAGGATATCTTGTTTTATTTATTTGATTTAAATATTCTTGAATATTTTCATCATATTGATTTAATTTTTGTCTAAAATCATCAGAAATATTTAATGAAAGTAATACATCCGTATAGTAAAATCTTTTATTTTGGTTTATTCCTTCAGAAACATTAGAGTTTAATAATTTTCTAAAATCATCAATATTGTTTAAACCAAATAATGAACAAATATATTTATTAAGAATTAAATAGCTTTTAAGAGATCTTTTTTCTTCTTTTTTTACCATCTAAATTACCCTCTAAACATATTTGCTTTAAAAATTTCATCAATTGATTTTGCGTTTGGGACTAAAGAATTACCATTTACTAATATTTCATCATATTCTTCTTTTATTATTTCTTTTAAAATAAAATCTTTGTCTTTTACTGGATCAAAATTGTTGTTTTTATTACGCCAAATAATAATAACATTTCTTTCTTCTTTTTTTCCTTTAACAACAATGTAATATATCAAATCATTTTTTAATTTTTTAATAGATCTTACTTCTATCCCTGCAATATAATTAAAAGTTTCAACTAAATCTACTGAAACTTCTTTTTTTACATTATTTGATTCTATTACTAATTTATAATTAAAAGGATCGTCTAGAGCATCTAAATTTAAAAAAACATTATTATCTTTACTTTCAAATTCAAGCATATACTTAATCTTATAGTCTTTTGACTCTTTTGCTAAAGTATTTGATTCTTTAAAATCAATATTGTTAAGAGAATCTTCATATTGTTCTAAATATTGGTATTTTATAATCTGCTTTTTAGATCCATTATTATCTTGTGGCTTACCATCTTTCCAATTGTCAGAATATATTACTTTTAAAATTCTTGGTTTTAATACGGTGTCAAAATATTGCCCCATTTCTACAAGAATAAACTTTCTATTACCTTCATCTTCCTTATTTAATTTTAATACAGCGTGTCCAGTTGTTCCAGAACCTGCAAAAAAATCAATAATAGAATCAGTTTTATTTAAACTAACTTGTTGAATTAATTTCATTAAATTTGTTGGTTTTGGATTTTTAAAAGGACATATACTAAATAAATCTTTCAATTCTGAAGTTCCTTGAGATGTTCCTTTTACTTCTGAAGGAATTTTATTTTCGTGCAATATGCTTTTTAATACATTTCCATCCACATTTCCATCCAAGTCATAAAGATATTTTTTTATTTTAACATAATATTTTGAATTCCTTTCTTCTACTTTCAAAATCCCCCTATTATAAATTTGCTCCATACTGTTTTTATCACAAAAAAACACTGATTTCCCAGTATCTGAAGGGTATATTTTTAACTCATTTTCAGAAGTATTTCTTTCTTCAAAATAAATTTTTTTTTTAATTTTATCAAATATGACATAATAATATAAATTGGGTCTTGAAAATTTAGTATATTGGTTAATTACAACATCATTCCAACGATAAATCCCTTTACTATCTTTTTCAGTATATTCTTTTAATTTTTCTTGACTTAATAAATTTTTAAATAATTTTGATTGATCAAAACCATACGCTAATACGTACTCGTGATGTTCGGTTACATCAAAAATGGTATTACTTCCAGAACCAGACCTTCTTTTCCAAACTAATTCTCCAAATCTTTTTGGATAAATAGTGTTTGTTATTAAATTTAATTTATAACTTTCAAAATAATATTTTGCATTATTAGCAATACTAATAAATATAGTTCCTTTTCTTTTGAGTAAATAACTAACAAACAAAATTCTATCATAAATAAATGAAAGCCAAGAACTACTCTTAAAAGTATCTTTATATAAGAACCCATCATTACCTGTGTTATAAGGAGGGTCTATGTAACAACATTTTACTTTTTCTTTATATTTATTTAGTAATAAGTTCAATGCTTGAAAGTTATCTGAATTTATTAATATTCCATTTGTATTTTCATCTAAATTATCTATTTCACTTAAAATTTGGTATTTAAAATCTATATCATAAAACTTTGTATCAATTACTAATGTCGGATTGTTTTTTAGAAGTTCTATCCTTAACTCATCTTCTTTTTTTCCAATATTATTTATATTACCCTTAAATTCTTTTAATTTTTCTTGAATGTCAAAAGAGAATAAATCTCTCCATTCTTGTAATTGTTCTTTATTTGATAATATTATTGGATAATATTTTTCATCTATATGATCAAGAGTTATACAATAATCTGTGTTTATCACAAACTTCTTTTTTTCCCATAATCTCTTTTGAAATTCTTCAATTTGAGATAAAAATTCAATTATTTTTGTGGATATTTTTTTAAAAACCTTAATTTTATTTAAATTTACATTAAAATCTTCTTTTTGACCAATATCATCAATATGCAATATTTCATTTTTTATGTAAAAATCAAGCTCTTGAGATAAAAATTTATTTAAATTCTTATGAATAAAATAATCAGAAGTGTTTTTGGCAGTATATTTATTTAAATGCCATTCCAACTCAGATTTTTCTGATTTTTCGCCATCCATCTTTATATGTTTTGATTGTAATTCTGCTAATCCATATAAACCTATTTTATTATTAATTTTATTTAAATTATAAACATTTGCGTCATCTTGACTTATTTTCTTCTTTGTAGTCAATTGAGAAATTTCTTTTTCTTCTTCATCTTTTAAAGGTCTATATCCAAATTGAACTTTTAATTCTTTTTTATCTATATTATATTCAGCATTATGAAAAATAAAATATTTTTTATCTGTTTCTTTTACATTATTTTTTTCAACATCTACTTCATCAGAAAAAACTTCAAAATTAACTTTAATTTCTTTTGGTTTAAAAGAATAATTATAAAAATTCTCAGTAGTTTTTATATAATATTGATCATTATTTGCCCAATAAAGATAAACTTCTTCTCCATTATAAGGTATAGCATATTTATTATTTTTAGAATATCTTCTTTTAGAAATAAAGTCACCTTTATCATAGTATCTTGAAAAAAAGTTTATAATATTATCATATATATCATCTTCAATTTCATTCTCTTTTTCTGCTAATTTTACTTCTTTTTCAATTAATAAATAATCTTTTAGTTTTGGAGTCTCAATATATTTTTTCTTTGCATCTTCAATATTACACCCAAAAGTATTTTCAATATCTTTTTTTAGATCTTCTAATCTTTTCTGTAATTCAGAACTATTTTCTAATGTTTTTATCTCTTCTTTTATAATATCAAATAGTTCTTTATCAATAAATGATTCAATTTCTTCCCTTTTTATATTAATTATACGATAAATTCCAAAATCTAAATCATTATTTTCAAATTGAAATAAATCTTTTAATAATAACCTTAATTTTTCAATATTTTCCTGATTAGACATTTTAATTACCTTCTTCAAATTTTTTACAAACATAATAAAATTGACATCTTCCATTTCTAGTTTCACAAAAAGACCCTTTCCAATTTCTTTTAAATTGTTTTAATTTGATTGCATCTTGTATACTTGAAACTAATTTTTGAGATTTTTCTAAATCTTCTTCGGAATTACTATATAATTTAGTGTTATTATCTTTAAAAGTATATGCTATTAAGTTTTTTATAGGTTCAGAATATCTATTTTTTAATGCTATATTATAAAGTCTTAACTGAACCTCAACATTTGTTTTATCAAGTCCTGTTTTATAAAAAGATTTAAAATCAATTATTTCTAGTTCATCATTTTTGTTTCTTATTACTAAATCTACTTGGCCTCTTATAATTAAATCAGAATTAATATAAGAAAAAGGAAGTTCTACATCAATTATTTCTTTTATAAATTGTTTTGAATTTTCATAATAATTCCATAAATCTGTAATAAGTTCATCTCTCCATTTTTTTCTAGAATCATCATCTTTACAAAATAAATCAACAATTTCAATAATATCTTGTATATTAACTTCTACTTTTTCTTTTATTTTAATATGTAGTTTTTTTAAACAATTATGTACAATGGTACCATATGCTTGAAAATAACCTATTGGAATTTGAAATTCAAGTTGTTCACAACAAAAAAATTTAAATGGACAATCAATATACGCATTAACTGAAGAATAACTTAGATTAATTTTTTCTGTTTTTGGCTTATAATGGTCATTTCCTGAGAATAATTCATTAAAATTTTCAATATTACTAAATTTTTCATATCCTATATCTGATATAAATTCAGATGGCTTATTATTAATTCCATCAATTGTTGAAATAACTAATAGTTTTTCCGCTCTAGACATCCCAACATAAAAAGTTCTTCTAAGTTCAGCACCTCTATCAAACTTATTTTTATCTAACATTAAATCTATGGGTATTTCAATAATATGTTTGTCTTCTTCTCTTAATTTACTATTATATCTTCTATTAGTTACTCCTGCTAAAATAACTACAGGAAATTCTAATCCTTTTGCTTGATGAATTGTCATTAATTTTACTGCATTTACATCATCATAAGATGCGGAGTCTTCCATCTTGTTATCAGGAATTCTATCTAAATAATATAATAATGTTTTAAATTCTTTTGAATTAACATTATTTTCAAATTTGAAAATTAATTTTGAAAATTTAGCTAGATTTTTTAGTTTAATTTCAGAAACTTTATCTTTTTCATTAAAAAATTTATTAAATAACCTATAATGATAATTTGTTGAATCTAAAATCTTATAAAATATATTTAATTGATTTATTTGATTTCTATTAATTTGTGTTTTTAAATTTTTCAAATTAATTAAAACCGTTATATCCTTAGAATCAATTTCTAATTTTATAAGTTTGTCATAATCAAAAGAATCTAATAAATTATATATATCAACAAAATGAGATAATTTTTCAATAGTTTCTTTCTTTAAATTAAGTATTTCTGATTTTAATATATTATCTTCATTAAATAATTTTCCTTTTTGATAATCATCGGGACTAAAAGAATTAACATACAACATTAAAATAAGTATTTCTTTAATTTCTTCTTGACTTAATAGAGAACTATCTCCAATAGAAACAAAAGGAATGTTTAAATTTGCTTTATCTAATTCAAGAATAATTTCTTTTGCGTTATATTTTACACTCTTAAATAGAATTACTATATCTTCATATTTAACTTTGTTACTGTCTACAAGTTTTTTTATTAAAAAAGCAATATTATTTGCTTCATCTATATTTGTTTCATTAACTAAAAGTAATGGTTTAGAAAAATAATCTTTGTTGGTAAAAATATTTTTATCAAAAGTTCTAAATGGTTTCATAAAAGAGTCAAAACAATCTACAATCTCTTTATTTGACCTGAAATTTTCTTCAAGCTCTATTTTTTTAGAATTTGGGTACCTTTCTAAAAAAGTTCTAAAATTTTCAACAGATGCCCCTCTAAAACCATAAATTGATTGATCTTCATCTCCTACAACAGTAATTTTGTATTTTGGCTCACTAATTAGTTTAAAAATAGCGTCTTGAATTGGATTTGTGTCTTGATATTCATCAATTAAGATATAATCAAACATATTTCTTACATATTCAAGCACAGATGAATTATTTAAAATTAAATTATAAAATTCTCTTTGCAACAAAGCAAAATCCAATTTTGTATCATTAGGATTTAATAAATTAGCTATATATAATTCATAACTTTTTGCGATTAAAAGATCTAAATCGCTTTTTTTATTATCTTTATAATAGGAAACTAATTTTGATGGAAAAACATTATTTTCAGTACACTTATTATAAAAATTTATCAAATCAGAAACATTTATCTCATTTATATGATCTTTCAAACCATAGTTCCATATATTTTTATTTACATAAATAAATTGATCTAAATCATCTAGAACTTTAAATATATTACCAAAATTATGATATTCTGGAAATGTTTCTAGCATTTTTTGACAAAAAGAATGTATTGTTGAAATTTGCATATTTTCAACAGAGTCACCTAATGTTTTTCTTAGTCTTTCTTTAAGTTCTTCTGCACTTTTATTTGTAAAGGTACTTACTAATATTTTATTTGGATCATATCCTTTTTTTACAAGAAATAAAACTTTTTCAATTAATACTGTTGTTTTACCTGTTCCAGGACCAGCAACTATAAGTAATGGACTATTAATATATTCTATTGCTTCTTTTTGATTATCAGTTAAATTTTCATTCATTTAATCACAATATAATTTTTAATTACAATTTACTGTAAACATCAATATTTTCTTTGTTAATTTCAATAGTAATAAATTTATTTTCACTTTTTAAAGGAAGCTTTTCAGATAATATTTCTAAATAATTAAAAAAATATCTTCCTTTAAAATGTCTACTTTCATGAGCAAAATAAATATAACCATCATAGTCTTTACCTTCATAAAAAATCTTAATTTTACAAAGACCAAAGGATTCTGAGAAATCTTTTCCCCAACAAATATCTTTATAAAAATAATCAAAAATAACTGGTTTTATAAAAAAAGGAAAAATATCTATATTTATTGTTCCTGAATATAATTTACCTAAATTGGGCAAATCTTTAAAAAAAAGTTTTTGTTTTTCTATAGTGTCTGTAGCAAATCCAAAACCTTTCACTATTTTACCATCTATTTTATAGTTATTCATAATTTCACCCATTTATTATTAAATATTTATTCTTTCCACTTCGGGCAGTAAAACTTATACCCACAAAATTTATTTTATTAAAACTATTTTACTTTTATAACAAAATATTTCAAATTATTTTTAATTAGTTTCCAATCTATTTTATAATTTTGTTTTAAACATATAACTTTATCTTTTTTTCCTGTTGGTTTTTTAATACGCGTAATAAATTCTTTCTTTTTTCGAAACCAATAATAAATTGATCCTTTTTTTCCTTCAGAACCCCAAAAATTTGGATCATCTGCAAATACAATAAATAAATTTTCTTTGTATCCTTCTTTAGTTAATTGTTCTAAAAACTTTAAATCTTTAGCAAAACTAAACATTTGTTCAGGATATTGTCCATTAATAGGATATTTTAATTCAATTGCTAATTTATTTTTAAATAAACCTTTATCTTCAGTAAAAATTACTAAATCTATCTCTTTTTTTTCAAAGTTAGTTTTATTAATTTTTTTATTAAAACAAGTTATATTTCTTTCTAATTGTATTTTATAACTTGGGGGTAATTTGGA
>Ga0265293_10011886_pt1 | contig 11696 bp, 10 predicted proteins | sample Munlanlewell138R_FD_192505 | JGI IMG/M metagenome (GOLD analysis project Ga0265293, IMG submission 192505) | Leachate microbial communities from a municipal landfill in Southern Ontario, Canada - Leachate well 138R | ecosystem: Engineered > Solid waste > Landfill > Unclassified | place: Canada... | reverse complement strand
CACCGATGATGGCTGCGAAACGCTGATCGGGCTTGGACCATCGTCGGTCAGCGGCATGCGCGAGGGCTACGCCCAGAACACCACCGCCATGGGCGATTACCGGCGGGCGGTGGAGGCCGGAACGCTGCCGGTGATGCGCGGCTTCGAGCTTTCCGGCGAGGACCGCGTGCGCGCCTGGGTGATCGAGCGGCTGATGTGCGACTTCGGCTTTTCTGTTGACGAGGCGTCGGTGCGTTTCGGCGCGGCAGCCGGTGCGGTCGTCGACGAGGCGCACACCATGTGCGCACGCTTTCCGGATGTGCTCGCCCGGCAGGACGGCAGCTTCATGGTGCAGCCCGAGGCGCGCGCTTTTGTGCGCTCCGTCGCGGCCGAATTCGACAGCTATCTCGGGCGTAGTGCCGCGCGCCACTCGCTGGCCGTGTAACGGTTCACGGCTGCCAGTCGGTCATCCTCAATATGTTGCCGCCCAGCTTCTGGAAGGCGCGCTGACGGCAGGAAAAGACGATGATCTGCTGGTCGCGCGACTGGCGATGCAGCGCATCGAACATTTTTTCGATGCGGTCGTCGTCGGAATAGACCAGCGCGTCGTCCAGAATGACCGGCGTCGGGCGCCCGTCGCGGGCGAGCAGGCGCGCGAAGGCCAGCCGCGTCAGCACCGAAAGCTGCTCGCGCATGCCGCCGCTGAGGCGTTCCACCTCTTCTTCCTGCCCGTTGCGCAGGATGGTTCGCGGCAAAAGTGTCTTGTCGTCAAAGCTGATCGCAACATCGTCGAACAGGAGCCCAAGCAATGGCCGCAGTTCCGTGATGACGGGCTTGAGATAGAGATCGCTGGCCTCGGTGCGGGCGCTCTCCAGCGCCGAGGACAATCTTTGTAGGACGCCTACCTCTTTCTCAAACGCGGCGACGCGGGCATTCGCGGCCGAAAGGGCTTCCCTGGTCTCGTGCCATTTCTCTTCGACGGCGTCGTCAGCCAGAGCCCTGATCAGGCCGTTCAGTTCGGCAATCGTTTCGCGCAGCGCCGCGGCTTCCTTTTCGGCCGCCTCCTCGACCGAGCGGGCACGGCGAAGCGCGGCCTCGACCGATTCCAGATCGGCGGCGCTGTCGCGCAGCTTCTGAAGCTCAGCCCGGTCGGCATCAAGCTTGCGCGTGGCTTCGTCGAGCTGCCCGGACAGTTCCTGCTGGCGCTCGGCGCGGCCGTCCTCCGGGCCGAGGGCGGCCTCGATCTGGGTAAGCTCCGCGCGCAGGGCCGCGAGATCGGTTTGTGCTGCGATGAACGCCTCATCGGCGATGCGCTGCAGGGGTTCGGCCTCCCGCAGCGCCTGCCTGGCAGCCTTGCGGTTGTCATCCGACTGCGCGTGGGCCGCCCGGACCTCTTCCGGCTCGCCGGTGATCTCGACCGCTTCGACGGTGGCGGGTTCCTGCGCGGCAACTTCTTCGCGCAGCTTTGCCAGCCCTGCGGGTGCCAGCGCGGACAGGCGGCTGCGCAGTCCCTGCATCTCGACGGCGATCTGCTGGGCCTGTTCGTGACGTGCCCTGACGGCCGCAAGGTCAGCGGCTTCCAGCGCGGCCAGCAAGGCGCGCCGCTTTTCCACGGCCTGCTTCAGCCTGCTGTCGTCCGGGGTAGGGCGATTGGAGCGCAGCGTGATGGCGCCGATGCCCGGCACCGACAGATGCCCCTCGCCGTCATAGCGGCGCTCCTCGCCATCCGTCAGCGCAACACCGTCCAGCTCCATGGAGTGCGCCGCACCCGGTTCATAGGCGACCATCATGGACGGGCGGGCGGCATCCCCGATGGCGCGCAGCCGGGCGATCTCGACATCGAGCACCTGAAGATCGTCGATGGCTTTCGGGTCGATCTTCACAAGGGCATGCCTTGCCTCAGCCTGTTCCAGCGCGAGGCGGGCGTCTTCGGCCTGCTTCAGCCGCTCCTGCAAGGCTGTGTGACGCTCGGCTGTATCGCGCGCCTTCAGCGCCGCATCCAGTCGGACAAGCAGATCGCGGGCTTCCTGTTCCTGCTGCTCGGCCGCTTCGGCCTGTGCCCTCGCCTTGCTCATTGCCGCGGCCGCTTCGCGCCGCTTTTCGGCGGTCTGGACATGCCTGAGTTCGGCTTCGCCGAGCCTGCCCCGCAGTGCCTGCGCCTTTTCCTGCGCCTCCAGCAAGGTGCCGAGATTCTGCGCCACAAGATCGCGGCGGTCGCGGCTGAGCTGCCACTTCGCTTCCGCAGCATTCAGCATTTCTCTCTGCGATCTTGCCGCGTTCAGGGCCGCCTGTGCCTTTTCGACCGCAGCCCGGCGCTCCTGCCTGTCCTGCGGCTGCTCGAGTTCGGAAAGCCGTCTGGCCGTCGTGGCGCGCTGGTCGAGTGCTGCGCGCAGGGACGTGACTTCGGCCGACAGTCTCTGTTCTTCGGCGGCGAGCCTGTCGCGGGTTTCGATTGCGGCGGCATAGCGCCCGCCTGCCTTCGGCCCTCGCTTCGTGACCAGCTTCTCGATTTCTTCGCCGACCACTCTGGCGATCTCGGCCATGCGCCGCCCGCCGGTGATGGCTTCCACCTCGCCCTGCACGGATTCGAGAAGGCCCGCGCGTGCCTGCTTCTCGCTGTCCTCCTCGGATTTCCTGCGTGCCTCGATGCCGGTAATGCCCTGCCGGACCCAGAGCAGACCTGCCGGGCCGGCGCTGCCGCCCCTGATCAGCCCTGCGATGAAATTTTCGGCTTCATCGGCCTGTGCCACCAGCCGGCCACTGCCCAGATCCGTCACCCGCGCCGAGCGGCCGCCATAATATTGCTTGGTGATGCGAAAGCGCCCTTCGGCCGTTGCGATGTCGGCTTCCACGAGCGGGTTGCCGCCACTGTAGGGCCGCAGGCTGCGCACGTCGGCCGAGACGCTCGAATGCGGCTGGAAGAACAGCGCATGCAGGGCCTCGAAGCTGGTCGACTTGCCGAATTCGTTGGCCTCCGACAGCACGTTGACGCCGTCGCCAATGTCTTCGATCGCCACTCCGCGTCCGCCGAAGCGCTTGACGTTGAACAGCCGCAGCGCTGAAATCTTCATGCCGTGGCTCCCTGCGCAAGGGAATAAAGCCGGGCCAGCGCCGCGCGCGCTATGTCGCGATCGGCCGCCGGGCGGCTTTCATCGGAAGCCTCCGCCAGCAGCGCATTGGCGGCTTCGCGGAGGGCGCCGGCGCGGTCGATCAGGTCGAGATCGGCAATTTCGCACTGGATTGCAAGATCCGCATCATCGAGTTCGAGGAAGGCGAAATCCGGGGCGGCACTTTCAACCGCCTGCACCAGTCTTGCGTGTCCTTCGAGATGGCTTTGTCCTGATGCCACGATGCGCGAAAGGCAATGGCGGCGGTCCCTGCCTGTCGGCAGCACGGCTTCCATCGCGCGAACGGGATCGTCGCCGTCAAGCAGGTGAAGCTCAAGCGTGCTCCAGCTGAAGCTTGCCGTGGCAAGCGGCGTCACCTCAGGTATGGCGGAAGGGCCGGCAAGGCTCACCAGCAGGGCTTCGCCGGGGCGATCGTGCTTGAAGCGGTCGGGCTCGGGCGTGCCGCTGTAATGCGTGCGGGGATCGATCTGCATGGTGCCATGCCAGTCGCCGAGCGCGAGATAGTTGAGGCCGGCGCGCCGCGCTCTGTCCGGCGCGATCACCTCGCTTGCCGCGGCGTCTTCGGAAAAGCTCTGGATCGCGCCATGGGCAAGCCCGATGCGCAGCGCCCCTTCCGGCGTTGCCTGCGCATCCATCCAGTCACTCAGGTCGCGGCCGGGACGACGTGTCGTGCAGGGAGCGGGCAGCAGGGTGACGCCGGCGGCCAGTTCGATGGGGCGGGGCTCGGTCGCCAGCACCACATTTTCCGGAACTTCCGCCTTCAGTGTCGTCCACAATTGCGTTGCCTGCAGGGAATCGTGGTTGCCGGGCAGGATCACCCAGCGCACGGATGCATGATGGGCCATTTCGGCGAGCGCCTGCCGGCGCACGTCCGGGCCCGGGGTTTCCGTATCGAACGTGTCGCCCGCAAGCAGCACCGTGGCGGCCCCATGCTTGAGCGCGTGTTCGGCCAGCCTGGTGATCACGGCATGCCGCGCCTCGCGCAGCCTGACCGGCAGGTCCCCTGAAAAATTGCCGAAGCGCTTGCCGAGATGCAGATCGCTGGAATGGATGAAACGAAACATGCCCGCCCCGATGGCTGCTGGTTGCACCTTGTCGTCCGCCGTCGCAATTGCCCGCCGGAGTGCGGCGGCCGGATGTCGGCGAAAGGCCGGTGCCGATCACCTGTGGCAGATACCCTGCGCGACGAAGATCGTCCACCCGTAGGCAGCCATCGCCGAAACGTGAGACGGCAGCAGGGGAGGTGGGGCAGCGAGGTGCGGGCGTTCAGTATCGTGTGAAAATTGCCCCGTAGAGCGTGGCTGCAAATGCACTCATCCCGCCACTTTTCCCGATCCTTTTTCGGGTGTGCCTTGACCAGGAGGCGCTGACCCCGGATATTCTGCACCGCAGAATATGCCGGGCTCCGAACGCGCTTCATCGCGGCCCGCTTTCCACCACAGACCTCAGGCTCACAGCAAAACCATGTCCGAAAAACCCGCATTCTTCGATCTGAGTGACGAACGCGGCGTGCTCAGAACCTCCGTTGCCGTGACGCTGGTGATCTCGTCGCTCGGGATCTGCTTTGGCCTGATTTCGGGTTCGTTCTCGATCATCTTCGATGGCGTCTATTCGCTGATCGACGCCAGCATGAGCCTGCTGTCGCTGTTCGTGGTCAATCTCATAACCTCCTATGCCGTTTCCAGGGGGCTGTCGCGCAAGCTGCGGGAGCGTTTTTCCATGGGGTTCTGGCATCTGGAGCCGATGGTGCTGGGATTGAACGGCACGCTGCTGATCGGTGTCGCGGTCTATGCGCTGGTCAATGCGGTCAGCAGCCTGCTTGAAGGCGGGCGGGACCTCGAGTTCGGCTGGGCCATCGTCTATGCGGTCGTCACCGTGGTCGCCTGCGCTTCCATCGCCATGGTCGAAGCGCGCGCCAACCGCAGGATCGGGTCCGAATTCGTGCGGCTCGACGTCAGGGGCTGGATCATGTCGGCCGGCATCACCGCCGCGCTGCTGGTCGCGTTCTGCATCGGCTATGCCGTGCAAGGCACCGAATGGCAGTGGATTTCGCCCTATATTGATCCGGCCGTGCTGGCGATCGTGTGCGTGCTCATCATCCCGCTGCCGGTCTCGACCGTCCGGCAGGCGCTGGCCGACATCTTCCTTGTCACGCCCTCCGGTCTCAAGGCGCATGTCGACACGGTGGCGCAGGCCTTTGTGGAAAAGCACAGCCTTGCTTCATATCGCGCCTATGTGGCGCGGGTTGGCCGTTCCAGAGAAATCGAGCTTTATTTCATCGTACCCGCCGATGCGCCTGCCCGCACCATCGGCGAATGGGATGCGCTGCGTGACGAGATCGGCGAGGCGGTCGGCGGTGAGGGACCCGACCGCTGGCTCACCGTCGTCTTCACCGGCGACCCGGAATGGGCGGAATGAACCACTCCGCGCCGCATGCAGTCTGGTCGGCTTCCTGACCCTATGTTCCGAAAAGCCTGTTACCTCAGTGTTTCGATGATCGCGTCGACGTCGAGGCAATCCTGTCCGGACGGCTGTGAACCTGCCCGTGCATCGATCCCTGCCGCTGCGTCGTACGCCTCTTTCACCCGTACGATCGCCGCTGGCGACTGATCCTTCATCAGCAGGCTGGAGGCCAGCTCCGTAACCTCGACAGTGCGACGGTTGAGTTCCTGTTCGGTGCAGGATCCGGCTGCCGATGTGCCGGCGCTGCTGTCCTCTTCCGTATCATCGGATGAACTCGTATTGGCGGCCGACATGCTGACGGTAGAAACAGCAAGATCGCAGGCGGGCACGAATTGCTCTGCCTTGTCCTCGCGGTAAATGCACTCGAAATTATAGGCTTTGCCGTCGTACACCGTGAAGACGTAACGATTGATCGCGACGGTTTTGAACCTCTTGTTGGTGAACACCATATCGACGGCAGGCTGGCCGAGCATCGTCGTCATCTTCGACGACTGGAACCTGATCGATGACAGAACTGCAATGGCCTTTGTGAACTCATCGACAATGGCTTGCTGGCTCTGCTCGCTGACTTCCGCAATATCGCCCGGATCGCGCGGTCCAAGGAAGGTGATGCTGACATCGCCGTTGTCCATGGAGGAGGCCGTGACACCCGTCACATCTCCGGTTCCGTCAGCAAACATATGGCTCAGCGTGAAATCCTGCGGATACTGGAACGTATAGGATCCATCCGCGGCTGTGAAAGTTTCCGCATTCCGGGCGAAACCCTCGATCGGCATGGCAAGGGCAAGGGTCAGCAACCCGAAACGAAGGCAGGAACGCATGGAAACCCTTTCACGGAGCCGGCTGAGTGAACGAAAGCCGTTCAACTGGAACAGGCCTTGAGATGGTGACGATGGTGGATACGCAGTTAGGACGGACAACGGCATGCAACATCCCGCATTTATCGGGAGACACTTTGCCCGACAAGTATGGAACCGGACCACGGTCGCATGCCAACCCGCACGCTGCCCAGCTGTCGCTTGGGGTTGGGCTGTTTCTGCACAGGTGCTGAGAATGTGAGTTGATGGCGGGCTATGCGGGACCCGGATGAGAACTATGTCTACTCCATAGCCCTCTCATGATGGTCACGTCTGGATGAGCGCATGTCTATTGTGACACCGGAATAAATTCCGATGCAAGATGGCAGTTGAGCGGCTTGGCGGGTGTGCTGCGCGCGTCTGTTTCTGACGACGATTGATCAAACTCTCATCCGCGGATTGGCTACCGCACGACCCTTTTCCGTCGTGGACCTTCCTCCAGCTCCAAACCGGGCGTCGTAAAATACTACCCAAGGGCTATATCGAGGATTGTCCGCGTCAATCAGGGCGCGCAGCACGCCAGCCAGGTCGCGATGTCAACGATCCGATCTTCTCCTTCCGTTCGTCCGTGAGGGGTTGAAGTGCGTGTCAGGCCAGCCTTGAGGCCGGCGCCGACGTATGGCGGGCAATGTCCCAGATGAACCCCGCCAGCTCGCGTGTGACCGCCGCCACGATCTTCGCCGCATGCTTGCCGGTCCCGGCCAGACGACGGAACTTCGCGCACAGGCGGGTCTGGGCTTTCCAGGCGATGGCGCGGATGTGATCGGGCAGTCCGGCATTGCGTTCCCGCAGCGCTCGCCCCTCCCGCGCAGGATAGCGGTATTGCCAGGCGGATTCGATCAGCATGGCGCGGGCGGCGGCGTTGCCGGTCCGGGTGAGTTCGCCGCGCCGCGTCCGCGCTCCACTGGAATGCTCGGCAGGAACGAGGCCCAGCCAGGCCATCAGTTGTTTCGGGCGGTCGAAGCGATGCAGATCGCCGATCTCTGCGACCAGCGTGACGGCCGCGATGAACCTGATCCCCCGCAGTGCCTGAAGCGCGGTGACGACCGGGGCCAGAGGCCAATCCAGGACCGCCTCCTCAAGAACCTGCTCCAGCCGCACGCAGCGCTCTTCCAGTTCATGGATGCGGCGCTTGTATTCTTCATAGACGAACTGCTGATGGGCAAAGGCAAAACGCTGGTCCGAGAGCCAGCGCCAGTGCATCCGGCCCCATATGGCCTTTCCCGGATACCGCCGGTCGTGCCGCAACAGGAAGCTCTTCAGCGTGTTCTTCGCCGAAACCAGATCCTGCTTTGCCTGCCGGCGTGCCCGCACCACATCGCGGATCGCCTCATGCGCCTCGTCTGGCACCCAGACGGCGGTGAGTTCACCGGCGCGCAACAGCCGGGCCAGCGTCTGCACATCGCGGCGGTCGGTTTTTACACGATCATTCGGCCGACGCGGCATTGAGGACGGCGAGATCACGACGCAGTCGATCCCGAGGCTCTTCAGAAAACGATAGATCACGAACCCGCATGGGCCGGCCTCGTAGCAGACCTTCAGCATCACACCGTCCTTGCCGATGCTCGCCAGCGCCTTGCGCAACACCTCGCAGTCATTGGCGACGGTCCCAAAGAACCGGATTTCACGATCTCCACCGTCATCGGCGACAGCAATCGATAGCGTGTCCCGATGCACATCAAGGCCGATGAATTTTGTCGAAATGGTCATAGCCTCTTCCTTCCGTTGCACATTTTCCAATGCACAACATCCAGAAACCCCGGCGCGCGGGGCAAGTGACCATCATAGGGTCTCTATACCCCTCCTAAATAGGGATATCTGCTTCGCGCCTTAAGGTCGGACGTTTAAATGCCGATGGCCACCTGCCAAAATCAGAGATCGCGGAGCCTATCCCGATAGTCGCTGGGCATGTCCTCCTTGACAAGGTAAGGAAATTTCCTTACTTCTACCGAGGGTCAAATTTGGAGCCTCGCCATGGGCGCGCTGCTGAAAGAAGAAAGCACCATCACCGCCAAGGGCCAGACCACCGTTCCCAAGAGCGTTCGGCAGGCTTTGGGCGTGGACTATGGCGGACGCATCGCCTTCTATGTTGACGATCAGCACCGGGTCTATGTCGAGAAGGCGACGGAAGAGGCCAGCGATCCAGTCGTGGATCGCTTCCTCGAATTTCTGGCACAGGACATGAGCAAGAACCCCGGCACATCCGTTGCCGCGCTGCCCGCCAGCCTGCGCGATCGCGCGGCCGCGCTTGTCGGGAACATGAACGTTGACCTCGATGCCGAGATTGACGGGGATGTCGCGCTCTAGCCATGATGACGATCAATGGCTGGACCATTCTCGCGCATCCCCTTTTTCTCGATCAGCTGGAAAAGCTGACCGACGCTGTTGAAGCGTTGAAGGCCAGGAAACCCGACGAATACCAGAAGAACGCGAGCACGAAGCTCTTGGCCGCTTTGAACAAGCTGGTGTTCCAGACAATCCCCGCCGATCCGACTGCAACCGTCTATCGGCAAGGTTCCACGCTTGGCGAGGCGCACAAGCACTGGTTCCGGGCGAAGTTCGGCAACGGTCGCTTCCGCCTTTTCTTCCGCTATGACTCGACCGCGAAAGTCATCATCTTCGCCTGGGTGAATGATGAAACGACTTTGCGGACCTATGGCGCGAAAACCGATGCGTACAAGGTATTCAAAGGAATGCTGGAGGACGGCAATCCGCCTGACGATTGGGCTGCACTTTGTAAGGCGGCGTCCGATCAGGCCGCAGTTGACCGTCTGGAAAAAGCCTCCCCGCCGAATCCGTGACGAATGCTGTTGAACTTTACAGGATAGGGCGTTGCCCTACAGGCCGGGCTTTCGGCTGCGCCGGAACCATGCCACGGGCGCGTTCCGCCGTTCGGATTCGCGGCGGCAGCAGGATCATATCGAGTTGATTGCGTCGGAGAATTTCCTACATGGCAGGCCGGTCTCTTCGCCATAGAGAAAATCCTGGCTGCGGGCGGCAGAGACACCCGCGGACACCTTCGCTGCACCGGACTCTCGAAGCGCCTCGAGAAGAATCCGGCGATCTTTGACGGATGGAACGGTGCGAACCAGCACGAGCCGCACGGCGGCATGACCATGGCGGGTCAGCGCCACGTCCTCGCCAGCTTCGGCACGGCGCACCAGTTCTGCCAGTTGGGCTGGAGCTTTCGTAATAGATACCCTCATGGAGCTTCCTTTCGGATGACCCAATAGACTATCTTCATGCGGCACGCAGCGTCCGTATCAATAGCGAATGTGTCGCCGCTTTGCTTCGGCAAGGACACCTGCATCCATCCGCGCGATCGATTTCGGCTTTTCCCTGTAGGGCAGCGCACCGAAGACATCTTCCGGCTGGCCCGATAGCCTAAGCAGTCCGGGCCCGAGAGAACACAGGCCACCCCACTAGGCTAACCGCGCGCTTCTGCTCTGCTAAATGCCGGGTGTCGTTCCCGCCAGAAGACGAATGCCACAAGCTGCCCAAGACCCGCAAGGAAGCCCTTGCGCTTGGTGTGAAGAAATACTTCACGGGCAAACCATGCAGGCATGGTCATATCGGCTCCCGATATTCCGGGGACCGCCAGTGCGTCGAATGTATGGACCAAAGAAAACTACGACGCATGGAGAAACGCGAAACTGAAACTTACCAGTCGTCGCAAATTGCCCGTTACGAGTCCCTCCGCCTGTCGAGGATGAGAGAAGAAGGGACCGAAACTTATCGCTCCACCCAAGCTGACTATGCAAAATCACGCCGCTCCGAACGCATGGCCGAAGAGGGCACCGAAACTTTCCATCAGCGTGAGGCGGCCCGACATCGGTCTTACGATCCCAGCCATAGGCGAGCCAAGGGACGCGCCCGCAGCCCGCCGTGCGGCACGACGTGGCGATTGCATATCAAACAGCGGTAGACCGACTTTCGGCGCATCGTCGCTGTGACTGCCGAGCACTCCTCCCATTCGCCTGTCAGTGTCCAGCGCTTCGCGCGTATCATCGGTGCCATCAGTTCTTCCCATAGCTGTCCACCAAGCCTAGCACATGGCAGGCTGCGGTTCAGAGAAAACACGGTCGTAACGTTTTTCCCTTGGCTTCGTGGGGGCAACGCTCACCGCTGGATAGCTGGACGGCGCTAAGACAGGCAAGCTTGGCAGACCCCAGCCCTATGAGCGGGATGCGCTGGGAAGCCCTGAAACGTTCTGGATACAACAGCAGAAAGGAGGGATAAAAGGAGGGTTGAAATCAGTAAGTATGCTTAATTCGCAATGATTTCAATAACTTAGAGGGGTAATCTGGCGGAGGTAATCTGGCGGGACGTGCGGGATACCGATGAGCACTACGTTTGCTCCATAGCCCTCCAAAATGAACCATGAAAATCGGCCGAAACCCGCTGAAATCAAAGCGGGTTTCGCGCCATGTCCATTAAGTTGCGCGTTTTACGAACGCTTGTTCGCGAGAGCCATGTTCCCCATCGACAGCGTAGAAAGGGACCGGCATCATAGGCATGTCGCCGAGCGAAGGAGCAAGACAAAGGTAATTCGCGCCAGTCTCAAAGGAGCAGAACCATGGCCATCGTAATGCTGATGAGCGTCATCTTGATCGCAATGCTCTGCACGGTGGCCTATACGCTCGCAGTCTATGCGCTGCCCTTCATGCTCGGATTGACGGCCGCGCAGTTCGCCTATCACACCGGCTCCGGCTTGATCGGCGCGGGATTGGTCGGCTTGGTTGCGGCCGGTGCGGCCTTCGGCATCCTGGCGTTTCTCTTTGACACGCTACGCTCCCCGATCCTGCGCCTCGCCGTGGCGATGATCTTCGCAGCGCCCGCTGCCGTGGCCGGCTATGCGCTTGTCCACGGCGTCACCAAGGAATCGGTCCCGTCCGAAGTCTGGCGGCAAATCTTCTGCATCATTGGTGGCGGCTTTGTCGGAGTTTCCGCCTTGCTGCGACTTGCGGCACCTTCGGCCAGCGGCCCCGCGCCCGTTCGCTAATTCAACGGCATAATATCAAATTGACCCGGCGCTAAAGCGCCGGGGCTTTGTCACTGGCGACCCTCCGGCTCACTACGGCGCAATTTGGAAGCGCGTTCGCCTCCGGGTCGGCGCGGCTATCGCCTGGAAATATGGAGAACCGGGCGCATGGTAGTCCGGCCGGCTCATTTTCTTGTTCGAGAGATTGCTAAGGGCGTTGCCCTCGCGCGGCGCAAGAAAACTCTTTGCCCTTTCGCGGCATAAACGGCCCGCTCCCCGCAAGCGGGT
>Ga0265293_10011885_pt1 | contig 11696 bp, 7 predicted proteins | sample Munlanlewell138R_FD_192505 | JGI IMG/M metagenome (GOLD analysis project Ga0265293, IMG submission 192505) | Leachate microbial communities from a municipal landfill in Southern Ontario, Canada - Leachate well 138R | ecosystem: Engineered > Solid waste > Landfill > Unclassified | place: Canada... | reverse complement strand
GCCCTCTAGTCTTTATACAGCAACAATGAAAAGAGGAGTAAGAGATCCAATGAGAAATGCTCTTCAAGAAGATTATGTATGGAGTTTTACTACAATTGGGCGACACACAGTAGCACTGTCATCAAATCCTGAAGATGGGGGAACAACCACCGGTGAAGGCACGTATGATGCTGACGCTTCAGTAACCATTGAAGCAGTTGCAGCAGAAGGATACACATTTACAAACTGGACAGAAGGAACAGATATTGTTTCAACAGATGCAGAATATACATTTACCATCACTGAAAGTCGGACTTTAGTAGCTAACTTCACGATAAATAAATATACGGTAGCGCTTTCATCAAATCCTCCGTTAGGTGGAACAACAACCGGCGAAGGTACTTATGATTCAGGTGATGAGGTAACAGTTAAAGCTGTACCCGCAACAGGATATACATTTAAAAACTGGACTGAAGGAGGAAACATTGTTTCCACAACTGCAGAGTATAAGTTTACTATTACCAAAAACAGAACATTGGTAGCCAACTTTGAAGCAGATATTGTACGGTTCAACGTAGCTCTTTCTTCTAACCCACTAAATGGTGGAACAACAACAGGAGAGGGAACATTTGATTCAGGCGATGAGGTAACAGTTAAAGCAGTACCCGCAACAGGATATACCTTTAAAAACTGGACTGAAGGAGGAAACATTGTTTCCACAACTGCAGAGTATAAGTTTACTATTACCAAAAACAGAACATTGGTAGCCAACTTTGAAGCAGATATTGTACAGTTCAACGTAATGCTTTCATCGAATCCTCCGAATGGTGGAACAACCACGGGTGGAGGTACGTATAATTCCGGTACTTCGGTAACTGTTAAAGCAGTAGCTAATACAGGATATACATTTAAAAACTGGACAGAAGGAGCAAACATTGTCTCTACTGATGCCGATTATACTTTTAATATTACTACTAATCGCGCTTTGGTTGCCAACTTTGAGGCAGACAGCCAACAATTTAACGTAGCGCTTTCATCCAATCCTTCTAATGGTGGAACAACCACGGGTGGAGGTTCGTATAATTCAGGTGCTTCGGTAACTGTTAAAGCAGTAGCTAATACAGGATATACCTTTACAAACTGGACAGAAGGAGGAAACCCTGTTTCCTCTAATGCAAACTATACGTTTACCATAACCGGAAACCGGACATTGGTAGCTAACTTTACTGCAACTCCTCCTGTTGGTCCTGGAATAGTAGATCTTGGAAGTGCAGGTGATTTTTCAATCCTTACAAAAGCAGGAATTTCGACAACCGGCGTTACTTCAATTGAAGGTAATATAGGTGTTAGTCCTGCAGCTGCTACTGCAATAACCGGATTTGGTTTAATCATGGATGTCGGTGGACAGTCTTCGCATACTACGGACCCAACACTTGTAACCGGAAAAGTATATGCTTCTGATTATGCTCTACCAACACCAAGCAAGTTGACGGTAGCTGTTTTGGATATGGAAACTGCCTACACCACAGCTAATAACTTAGTAACCCCTGCACCAATAGTAGATCAGGGTGCCGGAAACATCAGTGGTCTGACTTTGGCTCCCGGTCTATATAAATGGAGTACCGGAGTAAAAATCGACCCAAATACTACTGTTACTTTGTCTGGAGGACCAAATGATACATGGGTTTTCCAAATAGCACAGGATCTTACATTAGATCCAAGCGCACAGGTTAATTTGATAGGTGGTGCACAAGCCAAAAATATAACATGGGTAGTTGCCGGTCAGGCAGTTCTTAATACAAACACCGTGCTATATGGAAACATCCTAAGCAAAACCCTTATTTCTCTTAATACAGGAGCAAAGGTTACAGGTGGTTTGTTTGCTCAAACAGCTGTTACACTTAACACAGCAACCGTAAATAAACCATAATATAATTGTAATTATCCCCTTCGGGGGATTTTACATAACACTAAAATATATTTAAAGAATTATGATCATGAAGAATAAATTTTCTCAAATAGATTTTAAGAAGAAATTGCGCTTTGCGCGGTTTCTTCATAATCTGACTTTTGTTACTGTTGTTATCGGCACATTAATTTTGGCTGGTACTCACTCTCCTGTTCAAGCCCAGGAAACTAAGTATACAAATCCCTCATGGTGGTTTGGTGCAGCAGGTGGTGCAAACTTTAATTATTATCGCGGTACAACTCAGCACTTAACAAACGACTTTATGAGTCCGTCGGCTTTTCATGACGGCTTAGGAGTAGGATTGTTTGCAGCACCGCTAATTGAATATCACCGCCCTAATTCCTTATTTGGCTTAATGTTACAAGCCGGATATGATAGCAGAAGTGGCAAGTTTGATCAAGTGCTTGGTCCTTGTTTGCTCCCTTTAGATTTAAAAACAAGTTTAGATTATATTACAATAGAACCAAGTTTACGCTTTGCTCCGTTTAAATCAAATTTTTACTTGTATGCAGGTCCACGATTTGCTTTTAATATGAATAAGGATTTTACCTATCAAAAGGGTATAAATCCCGATTTCCCCAACGATGTGCCTGATCCTGATGTAAAAGGAGATTTCAGTGATACAGAAAAGTTTCTAATTTCAATGCAAGTAGGAGCGGGATTAGATATTCCACTCTCATCGCAGCATAGCCGTACAAAGACAATGTTATCTCCATTTGTCTCTTTTCAACCTTATTTTGGGCAGGATCCTCGTTCTATAGAGTCATGGAACATGACAACTGTTAGAGTAGGATTAGCACTTAAGTTTGGACGTGGTCGTGAAGTAGTAGTACCGGAAAGAGTTAGCTTTGTGCCTATCATCCCACAGTTTAGATTTGCTGTTGTATCTCCCGAAAATATTCCGGCAGAACGCAGAATTAGAGAAACATTTCCTCTACTTAACTATGTATTTTTTAATTCAGGATCAACAGATATACCCGATCGTTATGTTCTGTTAAAGAAAGATCAAGTGAAAGACTTTAAAGAAGATCAATTAGAAGAGTTCGCTCCTCTTAAATTGTCGGGACGCTCTAATCGACAAATGACTGCTTATTATAATGTCTTAAACATTATTGGTGACCGCATGGGGAAAAATCCATCCTCAAGCATTACCTTAGTCGGATCATCAGAAACAGGCTCACAAGAGGGAAGGTTAATGGCGGAATCAGTGAAACAATATCTGGTTGATATATTTGGAATTAACGCCTCAAGAATTAAGATAGAAGTTCAAGACAAACCTAAACTTCCATCAGGACAGCCGGGTGGAACACGCGAACTTGTACTTCTTCGCGAAGAAGACCGCAGAGTATCCGTAGAGAGTGGTTCGCCAGCTTTATTAATGGAGTTCCAGAGTGGAACTGATACTCGATTGAAACCGGTTGAAATTACAGCCATACAAGAAGCACCGCTTGATAGCTATGTTTCATTCAATATAGCTGAAGGTATGGAAGCACTTTCGTCTTGGACGTTGGAAGCCAAAGATAAAAGAGGAAATGTGCAAACCTTTGGACCTTATACTCAAAGAGAGGTAAATTTACCCGGAAAATTGATTTTAGGTGACGAAACCGAAGGTAATTACCAGGTAACAATGATTGGTCAAACAAAAAGTGGTATGACAGTAGAAAGAGATACTACCGTACATATGAAACTTTGGACTCCTCCTCAAGATGAAGAAGGAACAAGATTTAGTATAATCTATGAATTCGATGACACCGAAGCTATCAATATTTACAAAAAGTATCTTACAGAAGTCGTAACACCTAAGATTCCCACAGGAGGATTGGTTCAGATTCATGGTTATACCGACATTATAGGTGATGAAGCCTATAACCAAACGTTATCATTGGCAAGAGCTAACGATGTTAAGAAAATTCTTGAAGATAGCCTTTCTAAGTTAGGTAGAAGTGATGTGAAGTTTGAGGTTTCCGGATTTGGCGAGGACGAAAAACTCTCTCAATTTGAAAACAAATTTCCTGAAGAACGTTTTTATAACCGTACGGTGATAATTGATATTATTCCTAAAAAATAGGAAGATCTTCAGGCAAAAAACTTGGATTATGATAATTTTAAATTAAACAAAAAGGGGGATTGCTAAAGGAGTGATTCTCCTTTTGTTTTTATAAAACAACTGAAAATTATCTGGGTCTATATTTCATGCTTCTTTGATATACAATTTAAAAGGTTTTGCGCTTTAAGCGCTCATTTTACCGGTGAAATATGTGCAAATCTCAACAAGATCTGCATTATTTAAACATTTGGTGCGTCGATTGCGTTTAGAAAACTATCAGTCAAGATAAAATTTAATTCAGAATAAAGCAATTAATATCTAAAGTTTTGATAAAATGCGGGAATTATGTAAATATCCTCCAGAGTTTTATAACATAACTGTACATTTTATTTTCTACTTTAGTGCTCAGTTTAGTAAATTATAAAAAGATTCACATTGAATACCAAGGAAACAAAACCGACCCCTCAATCCATTAAAAAGGATTCCACTGTAAAGACCACTCTTTTTCCAATTATTGGAATTGGAGCATCGGCCGGAGGATTAGAAGCACTGGAACTACTTCTGAGGAATATACCTGATAATAGCGGAATGGCCTATGTTGTTATTCAACACTTGGATCCTACACAAAAAGGGATGCTTCCCGAACTGCTTCAGCGCATTTCGAAAATGAAGGTTTTTCAGGCAAAAGACGGAATGAAAGTGCAGCCCAACTGCGTATATGTTATTCCGCCCAACAAAAGCATGTCAATCTTAAATAGAGTACTCTATTTGTTTGAGCCTGTTGAAGCAAGGGGAATGCGCCTTCCTGTCGATTTTTTTCTTCGTTCGCTGGCAGATGATCAGCAAGAGTTTGCCGTCGGTATTATTCTCTCGGGTATGGGATCCGATGGTAGCATTGGCATTGGAGCAATTAAAGAAAATAACGGAATCGTATTAATGCAGGATCCCGGCACAGCAAAATTTGACAGCATGCCACGCAATGCTATTAATTCAGGAATTGTTGATATTGTTGCTCCTCCCCACGAAATTTATTTGAAACTGACTGGATATCTTGAACACTTACCGATAGTTAAAGCAGATATAACTGTTGGGAAAGACAACCAAAGTGCTCTGAATAAAATTATTATTTTGTTGCGTACACACACCGGAAATGACTTTTCGCTGTACAAAAAAAACACAGTTTATCGCCGCATCGAAAGGCGAATGAGTGTACATAAAATTGATGAGATCAATTCGTATGTTCACTTTTTACAAAAGAATCCTAAAGAAGTGCATATTCTGTTTAAAGAGTTGATGATTGGTGTCACCAATTTTTTTCGCGATTTATTGGTTTGGGAAAATCTAAAAGAAACAGTTATTCCGGCAAAGGTTAGTGAACACCAACCCGGCTCTACAATAAGAGCATGGATACCCGGCTGCTCTACCGGCGAAGAGGCTTATTCACTGGCTATTGTATTTAAAGAAGTAATAGAAAAAATAAATCCACACGGGGGATTCAACTTACAGGTTTTTGCAACGGATCTTGACAATGATGCAATTGAAACCGCCCGAAAAGGAGTTTTTTCTGTAAATATTGAAGCCGATGTATCGTCAAAGCGTTTAAGTCGTTTTTTTACCAAAATAGAGGATGGTTATCGTATAAATACTGAAATCAGGGAAACCATAGTATTTGCACCGCACAACATTGTGATGGATCCACCTTTTACAAATATCGATTTTATTTCATGTCGAAACCTGCTAATTTATTTAGATCCTGAGTTGCAGGGAAAACTAATTGGCTTGTTTTTCTACAGCCTTAACCCTGAAGGGACTTTATTGTTGGGCAATTCAGAAACACTGGGTTCGCAAAGTCATCTTTTCACAGTCGTAAGCTCTAATCTGAAAATTTATAAACGTGCCGATTATAGCCTGAATCAGGAACTATTCGATTTCCCTTCTTCCTTTTCACGTTCAAAAATGACCAGTTATGAGAACAAAGTAGCAGATAAACCCATTGCGAATATCCAAACACTTGTAGATCAGTTGTTACTGAATCAATTTTCACCTGCGGGTGTTTTGGTAAACGAAACCGGCGACATCTTATACATCAGCGGACGAACAGGGAAATATCTGGAGCCTGCTGTGGGAAAAGCAAATATGAATATTTTTGCGATGTTGCGACCGGGATTTCAAAACGACTTTGCCATTGCTTTTCGCAGAGTGATTATGAAAAAAGAATCTGTAATTTTGCACAACGTCAAAATTAACACAAACGGAAGCACGATTACCTTAAACGTTACTATCGAATGGATTAATAAGCCTGAGGCTTTGTTTGGGAAGCTATTGATAATTTTTACGGATGTTGCCGAAATTGAAAAAGACAAAACACTCTCAAAAAGAGATAAACAATCTGAAGCAAGTGTAAGAGAGAAAGAACTTGAGGAAGAGTTGCAGCACTCACATGAGGAGGTGCAGAACATTATGGAAGAGATGCAAACTTCGCAGGAAGAACTGAAATCGACCAACGAAGAGTTGCAGTCAACTAACGAAGAACTACAATCGACCAATGAGGAGCTAACAACTTCAAAGGAAGAGATGCAAAGTTTGAACGAGGAACTTCAAACAGTAAATGCTGAACTGCAGTCGAAAGTAGATGATTACTCGCGGGTAAACAACGACATGAAAAACTTGTTGAACAGCACAGATATTGCCACCTTATTTTTAGACAAAGAATTGAATATCCGCCGCTATACTGACCAGGTGACTCAAATTTTCAAACTCATAAAAAGCGACATCGGCAGACCCTTCTCCGACCAAGTTTCCCAACTTCTATACCCCGATCTGGCTAAAGATGCCTTTGAAGTTTTGAGGACACTTATATTTATTGAGAAACAAATCCCAACAAAGGATGGCAGGTGGTTTTCCACACGCATTATGCCCTACCGCACTTTCGATGACAGAATAGATGGAGTGGTGATCACTTTTATCAACATCTCCGATTTGAAAGAGGCAGATGAAAGAATAAACGAAACCAATCAATTAAACCGTCTGTTATTCGACTCCTCCCCCAATGTAATCATTAAATTATCAACCGATTGGAAAATATTGGAGTTTAATTCGATTGCAGAAGAAGTTTTTGGGATAAAGGGCAATGATGCTATCAATCAAGATTATATAGAATTATTTGTTCCCGAACCAATGAGGCATAAAACGGAGCAACAAATAAGACAATTGCTGAAAAATGCAGGTAAAACTAAAATAAAGATGCAGACAATTGTTGCAGGCGCTACTGAAATGGAAATCGAATGGATGGCCGATGTCCTTTTCAATAATTTAAAATTGCCGTCAGGAATAATAATTATGACAAAAAAAACAGAATTATGAATATAGAGGAAATTGACTTTACAGATGCCGAAATGTTGCGCCAAAAGGCGGAAGAGATACTCAAAGAAAAGCAACAAAAAGAGGAAAGAATTTCTCAGGATGAACTTGACGCACAAAAACTTCTTCATGAATTGCAGGTTCACCAGGTTGAATTAGAAATGCAAAACGAAGAATTGCGCCATGCATATGAAACTGCGGAATTGACTCTGAAAAAATACACCTTGGTGTTCGAACTATCCTCAGTCGGATATTTTATGCTCGATGCAGAAGGAGCCATTTGCGATTTAAACTTTTCAGGTGCAGAAATGCTTGGAGAACGACGTTTTAGTTTGATGAACAGCAATTTTAAACTTTTTGTATCTGAAAAATCGAAGTCTGTGTTTAATAATTTCTTCCAAAGACTTTATACCAGTTATGCTATAGAATCGTGCGAAGTGTTACTGGGTTCTGACAAAAAATCTTTCCATTCTGTTTATATGGAAGGTGTTGTTACTGAGGACGATCAAAAATGCCTCCTGTCGGTAGTCGATATTTCAAAGTTCAGGAAGCAGGACAAATAACACGGGAGGTATTATCCGCGCCATCCGGGATAAAACTAAAAAAAGCAAACTCATTATGAAATCTAAAGATAAAACAAATGGCTTTCCTATAGTTTGTGTAGGTGGTTCAGTGGGCGGCCTCGACGCATATATCAGGCTGCTAAAGAATCTGCCTGCTGATATGAATATTGCTGTTGTTATCGTTAATCACCTGAGACAGGTAGCAACGCTACTCCATGAAATTCTTCCTCGACACACTGAGATGCCTGTTGAGTTGATTACAGAAAAATTAGATATCAAACCCAACCACGTCTTCATTATCCCCGAAAAACGCGATTTACACGTTTTAGAAGGGGAGTTTCGCTTAAAACCAATTTCGAAGCCTTGGGGTTGGCCCGATGTAATTACAGTTTTCATGAAATCCCTGACCGAAAACTGGGATGGTAAACTCATCGCCGTCATTGTTTCCGGTTATGATGGTGATGGTGCGGCAGCACTTTGCGGCATAAGAGAAGTGGGTGGCATTACCATTGCACAGTTGCCCGAAACAGCCAGTCATCCCGATATGCCCGAAACTGCAATCGCAAGCGGTTGCATTGATTATATTCTTTCGCCAGAAAATATTGCTCTGGAAATTATAAAAATTGCACACGCAGAAGAAGCGGGACAATAATTTTGCTCGAATCTCTATTATACTCAAAGGCACGGATGGATATCTGCCAACCGAGAGCTTTTCATTCTATAATCTTTTTTTTGCTTCGCAAAACACACGGTTTACAAAACCGCGCGAACGGGGCACCCGGGCTACCGCGCGAATCCTTTCGCGTGGGTTGATTTGATAAAATCAAACTGAATTCACTAAATGGTCAATTGTTTTCAACAATAAAAAACTGCTTCGCTGGGGAAAGTCTCCAATTCTTCTTTGCTGGCGCAAGTCTCCAGACCTGTGCCAATCTCTATACTCTCCCGCTCCCTTAGTGAGACAATAGCATCCCAAAAAAACGATAGGCCATGCAAATCACTTTGTATGGCCTACCTCGCATAAGGAAAATATATTAGACTTTCAGTTAACGTATTACATATTTACTCAGCATTTTTAAGTTGGCATTCGCTTTTTCCTCTTCACCATCTACTTTTGACGCTTTACGGAAATAGTTTTCAGCTTTATATTTATTACCTTTCAACCAATAGTATATGCCCAGGTTGTTATAAGCTTCGGGTTTGTCTTGGACTTTCGATAGATAAGTCCATGCTTCATCCACATTGTAGATTTATATTGTCACAATCTTTTAATTTTCGCGATATAAAGATAACAATCAAAATATCAAGAGTTTTACATCTTTCAAGGGAAAAGTTATATCATTCACACATTATTACTGACAATATCGACATTTACAATTTCTCAATTGGTTAATTTTACAAAAAGCAAGCCTTCTAAGCGCCCATTATCATCTTCAATTTTCCAATCTCTGATCTTGTCGAAAAGGCAATTAATTTAGTGTATAAGACAAATGGAACATCCGTGAAATTATCTGTTACTTTATCTATGAGACTGTATGACGTATGAAAATTATCCCTATTGAACAATTTAGTAACCACACGGGTTAATGATGCCGTAGATGGCGTATTCACTTTATTTTTCAACAAAACCTAAGCAATGTGTGAATCATGTAACTATTACTTTTAACAGTATAAGAACTATCGTTTCGGCTTTACGTAATTTTGCACAAATAATTGAATCTCAGGAAGAGGGATCCAATTAATATTTATCAGAATTTTCTTTAGCGAAATCACATACAATTCAAAATAATTAAACTTTTAAAAACAACGAAATGAAAAAACAATTTTTAGTTATCATCTTTCTTATTTCAGCAGGTGCAGTCTTCGCACAAGGACCTATATCACAAGGGCAATCTCAAATTAATGTAGGTGTTGGTTTTTCTTCGTGGGGAGTTCCTGTTTATTTGGGATTCGATTATGGGGTTCATCCCGATGTAACCTTGGGAGCCGAATTGTCCTACCGTAGTTACAATGACAACTGGGACAAACACAAATACGATCACTCGATAGTCGGATTTTCGGGTAATGCCAATTATCATTTTAATAATGTATTAAATATTCCTTCGCCCTGGGACTTTTACGCCGGGTTAAATCTTGGGTTTTATAGCTGGAACTCACCAAAAGCTTATGGAGGTTCTCATACTTCCGGACTTGGACTGGGCGCACAAGTTGGTGGTCGATACTACTTTAATAATAAGGTTGGAGTAAACTTAGAGTTTGGTGGAGGAAATGCGTTTGGTGGTGGAAAAATTGGTCTAACTATTAAATTATAAGTCCACTCCGAAAACCCTCAAATGCTGATTATTAGTCTTTTTCTGCCCTTTGTCCCTGAAGGGAAAAGCCTAATAATCAGCACTCTGCCAAAGTCCCCTTTTAGAGGGGATTTAGGGGCGGCAATGAATGAAATTGACTTTTCGGAGTAGACTCATTTATGAAAGTTGTTTAAATTATTCACACACTTTCAAGAGTGTTTCGATGCTTAATTTCAAGCCCTTTAAATTGGGTTGGCGTAAGACCGGTATATTTTTTAAACTGATTTGAAAGATGAGCAACGCTGCTGTAGTGCATTTTCCAGGCTATTTCCGAAATATTAAGTTCATCATAAATAATGAGTTCATTAACCCTTTCAATTTTATGATTAAGATAAAATCTCTCAATAGATACACCATTTTCTTCCGAAAAAAGATTGGCAAGATAGGTGTAATTGTAATTTAGCTTGTCACTCAGGTAATCAGAAAGGTTTACTTTAATCTCTCCATCAGTATAATGAACCAATTCGATAATTATATTTTTTACTCTCTCAACAAGAACAGACTTTTTATTGTTCATCAAAACCAATCCAACCTCTTTTAATTCTTTTTCTAATTGCTTCTGCTGTTCCGGTTGAACATCCCCAATAATATTAGCTTCGCCAAGTTTTACATATGAATATTCTAAGCCAAGTTCCTCCAACTTGGCTTTCACCACCATTTGGCAGCGAATAGAAACCATATTTTTGATGTGTATTTTCAAATTCCTTATGAAAAAAAAGATCGGTCGTAATTAATCAACGTGAAAATTAACGAATATCTAAATTATTAACAACCTTCAGTTTGGGTTGTTCATAACTTTTTGTCATTAAATTTTCAAAGTCTTACAAAAGATTATTGTTTCAATACAATTTTATTGTCGTAAAATTAATTTATTCCCAGTGGCAATACTATTTTAAAATCGTCTATTATCACAATTTTGTTTGAGTTGCTATTTTCATTCACTCAATTTTATTTGCTAAAGACAGAGTTGAACTCCACAGTTATTTTGAAGCTGGTAATTCGTGCTTAATTTTTCAGTTATTTAGATGTTGATATGTCACAATGTTTTTTTTATCGTTTTATCAACTACTAAATATGAAAAGCAAACTTTTAGGTGTCATTTTCTAATGTCCTTAAAATCAATAGCGTTATAAACGATTGAAAAAATAGGAAGAGTATTTTTTGAAGTTTCAAAACAAAAAACCTCTATCCAACGACAAATATAACCTTGTTTTCTCAAATTATCACAAAACTTTAACGTTTATCTTTCAAAAAGAAAAAGAATTGTAAAGTTAAAACGAACCGATAAGCATCACAAAGAATTTAATTGTTGGACTATTGTTGGATCAACAGTATTGCTATCCATCTTTGATGTGGGAAGGCGCCACCGGACAAAGTCGTTGTTTTGGATATCGAATAGCATTTCACTTGCTTCACGCAGGATGATT
>Ga0265293_10011884_pt1 | contig 11697 bp, 9 predicted proteins | sample Munlanlewell138R_FD_192505 | JGI IMG/M metagenome (GOLD analysis project Ga0265293, IMG submission 192505) | Leachate microbial communities from a municipal landfill in Southern Ontario, Canada - Leachate well 138R | ecosystem: Engineered > Solid waste > Landfill > Unclassified | place: Canada... | reverse complement strand
CGGCAGCGCTGGCAGCCTGCCGCATGATGTCGCGCTCGGCCGCGGTGTTGACCACCGGCGGGCACAGGAATTCATCGAACTCGACCGCGCTGCGGCATCCGGCAATGGCGGCGGCAGCGGTGGCGACGCTTTCGACGCGTGAGCGCAGAAGCTTGAGCGTTTCGGTGCGATAGGCGCGCAGCGTCCCGGTCAGCCGCGCTTCCTGCGGGATGATGTTCTGGGCATGGCCGCCCTGGAACGAGCCGACAGTTGCCACAGCACTTTCATGCGGATCGACGGCGCGTGCCACCGCCTGCTGGATGCCGGTCATGAAGTGGCCGCCGGCAAGCAGCGGATCGCCCGCCATGTGCGGCATCGCGCCATGCGCGCCTTCGCCCCGGAAAGTGACGGTGAACTCGGACGTGCCAGCCATCACCGGCCCGTCATGCACCACGACTTCGCCAGCCGTCAGGCCCGGCCAGTTGTGCAGCCCGAAAATGCGCTGCACCGGAAAACGGTCGAGCATGCCAGCCGCAACCATTTCGCGCGCGCCTCCGTAACGCTCTTCGGCGGGCTGGAAGACGAGATGCACCTTGCCGGCGAAGGCGCGGGTACGGGCCAGATGCATGCCGGCCGCCAGCAATATGGTCATGTGGCCGTCATGCCCGCAGGCATGCATCTTTCCTGCCTGTTGCGAGGCATAGGGCAGTTGCGACAGTTCGGTGATTTCCAGCGCGTCCATGTCGGCGCGCAGGGCCACTGCCGGCCCTTCGCCCCTTCCCTCGACTGTGGCGACGATGCCATGCCCACCAATATTCACCTCGAACGGAATGCCCACTTCACGCAGCCTGTCAGCCACATAGGCGGCGGTCCATGCCTCTTCGCGCGCGACCTCCGGATGTGCGTGAAACGCATGGCGGATGGCGACCAGCTTTTCACGATCATCGGCAAGCGGGTGAGACACAGGCAGGTGAGACACGGGAACAACTCCGGATGTACTTTTCTGTCCAATTTGCATATACGGGTACAAAATCCAAGCCGATGCCTGCATCGCCCGCCATCCCACTATGGCTGCATGTCATGGCGCGTTCGGGGCGGGCAAGGGCGAATTCAGGACGAGAACCATGCCGCAAGCGCCACGACCTTTTTCCGATGCGGCCGGGCATCTCGCCATCTTCCATCCCGTCTGCGATGCCTTTGCGCTGCTGCTTCAGCCGCATGCCGAAGTGGTTCTGCATGATCTGGCCACCGAGACCGTCGTCTACATCGCCAACAACTTCTCCCGCCGCGCGCTGGGCGAGCCGTCACTGTTGCAGGAGATCGACTTTCGCCCGGAAGACCGGATGATCGGCCCCTATGAGAAGGTCAATTGGGACGGCAGGCGCATCAAGTCGATCAGCGCGGTCCTGCGGTCGCCGGAAGGCAGGCCGGTCGGCGTGCTGTGCATCAACATGGACGTGTCGCATATTCATGCTGCCATCGAAGTGCTGAGTACCTTTTCCGGCGTGGCGACGGATCAGGGCAAGCCCACGGCGCTGTTCAAGGACGACTGGCACGAGCGCATCAACGAATATGTCAGCGGCTGGACGCGCCGCCATGGCGTCGCCATCGCGGACATGACCCGCGTCCAGAAGCAGCAGCTTGTGCGCGAATTGGCTCAGGACGGCGCCTTCAGCGGCAAGCATGCGGCCGCCTATATCTCGCGGGTGCTGCAGATGGGCCGGGCGACCGTCTACAACTATCTGCGCGACAGCGGGAACTGAAACGCCGGTCCCGGCCTTTTCCTCAGTCGCAATGTTGCCCTACCGCGCGCCCGCTGCGGCGAGCGCCTGCTCCATCTCCCGGTAGCCGGCGTTGCGGGCATGTTGCAAAGGCGTCACGCCGTTTCCGTCCGCGAGGTTGACATCGGCGCCTGCCCTGACCAGCAGGTCGAGGATCTGCTGGTGACGCGGACCTCCGTCTCCGAGAATGATCGCCTCCAGCAAGGCGGTCCAGCCGAGATTGTTGACATGATCGACATCGACGCCGGCCTCGATCAGGGTGCGAACCGTTTCGACATGACCGCGCTCGGCCGCCGGAATAAGCGCTGTGCCGCCAAAGCGGTTGGTGCTCTTCAGGTCGGCTCCGTGCACCAGCGTCATCTTGAGGATCTCCAGATGACCGCGCGCGCCTGCATAGAGATAGGGGCTGTCGTCGATCCGGTCCTTCGCGTTGACGTCGGCGCCCGCCTCGATCAGCACCTGTGCAGCCTCTATGGCGTTGGCATGGGTCGCGGCCAGCAGCGCGGTGCGCCCTTCGCTGTCGCGCGCATCGATGTCGACGTCCTGTCCGAGCAGCCGGTCGATGGTGTCCGTGTCGTTGCCGGCGGCGGCGATGAAAAGTTCAGTTTCCTGCATGGATTGTCCAGAAGTGATAAGCGGGGAGGCCAGAAGCCCGAAGCAGAAGGCGATGCAGATGGCGAGTGTCTTGCGCATGAATCACCTCGTGAGGGGAGGATGAAGGCGGCAGCCGCCACCGGAAACGGCTTATGAGACGGAAGTCGTATTAGAAACCAGTAAAATATGAATACGCTCCGGTTATTTTGTGTCTCCCATGACAGAGGCTGCCGGCAGGTCGGCCTCTCTTTTATCGAAGCATCCCGCGGTTCTTCAGATCCGCTCCTCACGCCGTAGGCTGTTGTTTTTGCGCAGATCATCGCCCGGAAGCCGGCTTCCTTTCCGGTGATGGCGCAACTCCGGCAAGGAAGGATGGTTCAGGAGGCCGTGCCGTCCCGCTGCTTTTTCTGGCTCCAGATGGCGAAACTGATCTCGCCCGCCTCTTGATGGCGTGTGCCATTCAGCACACTATGCCGTGAAATGCCGGACGCGGAAATTTCATGAGCAACACGCCGACTGCCGCCGCCTATCTTGCCGAGCTTGCCCAGCGCATGGCGCAGCTCATGCATCTCAATGCCGATGCCATAGAAGCTGCCGCCGATGCCGTGGAGCGCACCGCGATGGCCGATGGGCTCGCCTATATTTTCGGCACCGGCCACAGCCATATGCTGGCCGAGGAGGCGCATTACCGCGCGGGCGGTCTTGCCCTGACGGTGCCGATCCTGTCGTCATCGATGATGCTGCATGAGGGAGCCGTTGCCAGCACGGCGCTGGAACGTTTGCCGGGCGCGGTCGCGCCGGTTCTGAGCCGCTATCCGATCGGTGCGAAGGATGTTCTGTTCATCGTGTCGAACAGCGGCGTCAACGCGGCAACCATCGAGGCGGCCCAGATTGGCAAGGCGCGAGGAACAACCGTCATTGCCATAACCTCGCAGGACTATTCCCGGCAGGCGGCAAATGGGCGCGTGCGCGTTGCCGACATTGCCGACATCGTGCTCGACAATGGCGCACCCCCCGGCGATGCCGTCGTCGGCGTCCCCGGCTCGAAGCTGCGGGTCGGGCCGATCTCCACGTCCATCGGCGCGGCGCTTCTGAATGCGGTATTCGCGGAGGTTTCCGTGCGCCTGCAATCCGCGCAGGCGGCAGCACCCGTTTATCTCAGCGCCAACATGCCCGGCGCCGCGGAGGTCAACGAAAGCCTCATCGCGCGATACCGCTCGCGCAATCCCCACCTGTAAGGATGAAGGCTTTACGATTCGGCTGAAATGCTTTCCCCTGATGGGCAGAAGCCTTCAGTCGTCTTTCAGAACTAACGATCGGGGGAAACCTTCAACCACTTCAAGGTGCAGTTCCGCACCTGTCGGTTGAAAAGGGAATGGTGCCCAGAAGAGGACTCGAACCTCCACGCCTCGCGGCACACGGACCTGAACCGTGCGCGTCTACCAATTCCGCCATCTGGGCTGGTGGCGCTCATGTAAGCGGGCCGGATGATCCTGTCAACGCGCTTTTTTGACCTTGGCGAGATTTAGCCGGTGACATGGATGGAAGGATGCGCAAAGTCGGTTGCGATTGTCCGGTCGGGCATCGGAAAGTGGTGCCCTGAGCATGTTTCGTCAAAAATTAACCTTTTATTTGCCCTGTACATTTAGCGTGTCTTAACCTTTGGCCGGCCGCTGCGGACGGTCATGAACTGGCAAGCGCGATGAGTGACCGACTGAGCCCCGAGGATTGGAGACGCGAGCGCGCCCTGGCGGCGCTGGCACGCGCCATGCGTGGCGAGGACGAGGATCGCCCCGAGCGTTCGGCCCAGCCGAAGGGGCAGCCTCCGTCGAAGGGTTCGCTTCTGTCGATGGCTCCGCCTGCGGAGGCGGCGAAAACGGCCATGGAAGACGATGCCGAGTGGCGCGCGATGGCAGCCGAACGCCATCGTCTGGCGCGGCTGCGGCGCGAGGCCGGCCGCAGCGAAGCCGGGCAGCCGGTGCCGGATGCCGAAGAGCCGATTCGTTCTCATCATCACGAGGCGCCCGTCCCACCGTTTCGCGCAGGTGCCGTTGTTCCTGAGCCGCCTTTTTCCGAAGCCTCCGTTGCCGAAGTGCAGGGCGCCGGTGTGGTTGAGCCGGAAAATCAGGATTCCGGTGACCGCGATGCCCCTCGGGAGCCTGCCGCTCCACTGCCGCCGCAGGCGGAGCGCGCGCGGCGCATCGGCCTCAGGGAGGGCATTTCCCGCTCGAAGCCGGCAATCTATCGGCTGACGCTGCTGGGAGCCGTCCTCGGCGTTGCCTGTGCCGTGCTGCTGTGGAAGCAATATGGAGCGCTGATGGCGTTTCTGCCTCTGCTGGGTGTGATCATCGGCCTTGCCTCTGGGCTGCTGCTTGCAATCGTGCGCGGCATGCAAAAAGACGCAGAGCCTTTGAGCGTGTCGCCCGCCATGCCGTCCTCCCCCGGATCTGTGCCGCCTCTGCCTCTCGGCGACGACGAATCATCCGGGCTTGCTGGCGCTTTCCGCCATCAGCCGGTCGATGACGAACCTTACGCATCCGGCAGGGCCGCCTATGCCACGGCGCAACCGCCTTCCGTGGAAGAAATCCGTGCCAGCCTGCGCCAGTTCCGCGCAGCGACGCAGGATCTGGCCCGCCGGCGCGACCCGCGCTGATTTCCGGTCTTCCGAAACGCGCCTTTCGGGTTTAGGCATCCCCCGACGCATCGACACTGCGTCGCGCTGCATCCTGGCGCGACCGGCGGCCGAACCAGTGGAGAAAGGCATGAGCACAGTCATCGATGGCAGGAAAACGGCGGCCGAGGTGGTCGAAAAGGTGAAGGCGCTGACTGCCGATCTCGCCGCGAAAGGGTTTTCCGCGCCCGGACTTGCGGTGGTGCCCGGACTTGCAGTGGTGCCCGGACTTGCAGTGGTGATCGTCGGCGAAGACCCCGCCAGTCAGGTCTATGTCGCCAACAAGTCGCGCACCGCGAAGGAATGCGGCTTCCATTCGGTGCAGCACACGCTGGCCGCCGACACAGGCGAGGCCGATCTGCTGAAGCTGATCGGCGAGTTGAACGCCGATCCGGCCATCCACGGCATACTGGTGCAGCTTCCGCTGCCCGGCCATATCGACAGCGGCAAGGTCATTCAGGCCATCGCGCCGGAAAAGGACGTCGACGGCTTCACCTACGTCAATGTTGGCAAGCTTGGTGCCGGCGAATCGGCGACCGCCTTCGTGCCCTGCACCCCGGCCGGCTCGATGCTGCTGATCGAGCGCGTGCACGGCCGGGATCTGTCCGGCCTGAACGCGGTTGTCATCGGCCGCTCCAACATCGTCGGCAAGCCGATGGCCAATCTTCTGCTGGCCGCCAATTGCACGGTGACGGTCGCGCATTCGCGCACGAAGGATTTGCCCGCGCTTGCCCGCACGGCCGATATTCTGGTGGCGGCGGTCGGGCGGCCGGAAATGGTGAAGGGCGACTGGGTGAAGCCCGGCGCCACGGTGATCGATGTCGGCATCAACCGCATTCCCGCGCCCGAAAAGGGCGAGGGAAAGACAAGACTGGTCGGAGACGTCGACTATGCGCAAGCCGCAGAAGTCGCGGGCGCGATCACGCCGGTTCCGGGGGGCGTCGGCCCGATGACCATCGCCATGCTGATGGCCAATACGGTGGTGTCGGCCTGTCTCGCTGCGGGGCTTGTCCGGCCGGAATTCTGACCCGTCCGATCAGGCCGCGTTTCCGAAGGCGCTGGCTCCCTGATCAGCGCGTCCCGCCAGATGCCGGAAGCCGGCAAACAGCTCGCGCCCGAAGCCGAATTCGTTTTCGGACAGGTCCGGATGCGGCGCGGGCCGAAGTGCCAGATCGGCGGCGGACACCAGAAGCTCCAGCGTGCCAGTGGTCGCGTCGAGTCGCACCACGTCGCCGTCGCGGATCTTTCCGATCACCCCGCCTTCCAGCGCCTCGGGCGTGACGTGAATGGCCGCCGGCACCTTGCCGGAAGCACCCGACATGCGCCCGTCGGTGACGAGTGCGACGCGCTGGCCGCGGTCCTGCAATATGCCGAGCACGGTGGTGAGCCGGTGCAGTTCCGGCATGCCGTTGGCCTTCGGGCCCTGGAAGCGGATGACGGCGATGAAATCGCCGGTCAGCGCGCCGGCCTTGAAGGCGTCATTGAGGCCCTGCTGGCTGTCGAAGACGCGCGCCGGCGCCTCGATCACATGCCGTTCCGGCTTGACGGCGGAGGTCTTGATGATGGCGTGGCCGATATTGCCGGCCAGAACCTTGAGGCCGCCGGTCGGCTGGAATGCCCTGGCGAAGGGGGCCAGCACCTTTTCGTCGCCGCTGTCGCGCGGGACGGGCTCGCGCACCACCGAGCCGTCGGGACCGAGCTTCGCTTCCACCGTATAGGCGCGCAGACCCTCGCCCCACACGGTCTGCACGTCCTCGTGCAGCAGGCCGGCGTCGAGCAGCTCGCGGATCAGGAAGCCCATGCCGCCGGCGGCCGCGAAATGGTTCACGTCGGAAAGTCCGTTCGGATAGACCCGCGCCAAGAGCGGCACGGCTTCGGCAAGATCGGAAATGTCCTGCCATGTCAGCCGGATGCCGGCCGCCGCCGCCATGGCGATGAGGTGGATGGTGTGGTTGGTCGAGCCGCCGGTGGCGTGCAGCCCGACCACGCCGTTGACGATGGCGCGCTCGTCGATCATGCGCCCGGCGGGAATGTAGTCGTTGCCGAGCCGGGTGATGGCGAGCGCGCGCCTGGCCGCTTCCCTGGTCAGTGCGTCGCGCAGCGGCGTGCCCGGATTGACGAAGGAGGCGCCCGGCGTATGCAGGCCCATGATCTCCATCAGCATCTGGTTGGAATTGGCGGTGCCGTAGAAGGTGCAGGTACCGGGCCCGTGATAGGATTTCGATTCGGCTTCCAGCAGCTCGGCGCGGCCGACCTTGCCCTCGGCATAGAGCTGGCGCACGCGTGCCTTCTCGTCATTGGGCAGGCCCGAGGTCATCGGTCCGGCCGGAATGAACACGGCCGGCAGATGGCCGAAGGTGAGTGCCGCGATCAGCAGGCCGGGCACGATCTTGTCGCAGACGCCGAGGAAGACGGCGGCGTCGAACATGTTGTGCGACAGGCCGACGGCCGCCGCCATGGCGATGACGTCGCGCGAGAACAGCGACAGCTCCATGCCGGGCATTCCCTGTGTCACGCCATCGCACATGGCCGGCACGCCGCCCGCCACCTGCGCGATGCCGCCGGCCTCGCGCGCCGCCTGCTTGATGAGGGCCGGAAAGGTCTCGAAAGGCTGGTGAGCCGACAGCATGTCATTATAGGCGGTGACGATGCCGAGGTTCGGCACCACGTCGCCCGAAAGCGCGGTCTTTTCCTGCGGGCTGCAGACGGCGAAGCCGTGGGCAAGGTTGCCGCAGGAGAGCACCGAACGGTTGGCGGCCTTGCCGGCTGCGTCGGAGATGCGGCCGAGATAGGCCTCGCGGCTGGCGCGCGAGCGCTCCCTGATCCGGTCCGTGATGGCTTGGATGTCGCTTCTGGCTGTCATCGGATTGATCCTTTCGTGGGCCGCCCTGTGCCGGCGGCATCCTCCGGGTCCTGGTCGCGGTCAGGGCGCCCAGAACACGTTGAGCGGGCGCGGCGATGCCTCGATCACCGCCCGGATCGGTTTTCTGTCGTCGCCCTGCATGGCGGCTTCAAAGACTGCCCGCTTTTCAGCGCCCTCGATGTGGAGGGCGAGAAAGCCTGCTCCGGTCAGCCGGGGCATGGACAATGTCAGGCGCGGCTCGCCCGCGCCGGCTGCTTCGACCGGCAGCACGATGCGCGCATTGTGCGGGTTGAGCAGGTCGGGGAGCGTGTCGGCGTCGGGGAAGAACGACGCGGTGTGGCCGTCCGTTCCCATGCCGAGCACGGCTGCGTCGAGCGGCCATGGCAACGTGGCGAGTTCCGCTTCGGCGGCAAGCGCCGCCGCGTCCGCACTTTCTGCCGCATGATAAAGCGGCGCGAAGCGGGCGGCGGAGGCCGCATTGCGCAGGAGCGTGTCGGCCACCAGCGCCGCATTGGAGCGCGGCGAGGATGGCGGCACGAAGCGTTCGTCCACCAGCGTCACCGTTACCTTGTCCCATGCGATCGGGCGGCTGGAAAGCGATGCGAAAAAGCGCCCCGGCGTGGTGCCGCCGGAGACGGCGAGAAATCCTGCGCTGCGGCGTTCGATGGCCGCGGCTAGAGTTTCCGCCACCCGATCGGCCAGAGTTTCGGCCAGTGCCTTGCGGTCCGAAAAGGCGGTCCAGTCGTAGCCCTGTGTCGCCGCTTGTGCCGTCTCCTGCGTCGTCATCGTCAGGTGCTTTCGTGCCAGGTGCGCCCGTCGCGCTCGATCAGCGCGATGGAGGCGGACGGACCCCAGGTGCCGGCGGTGTAGCCCTGCACCTCCTGCCGCGAGCCTTCCCATGCCTGCTGGATCGGATCGATCCAGCTCCACGCCGCCTCGACCTCGTCGCGGCGCATGAACAGGGTCTGGTTGCCGCGCACAACATCCATGATGAGGCGTTCATAGGCGTCCGGCGCGCGGCCCTTGAAGGATTGGGCGAAGCTCATGTCCAGCGGAATCTGGCGCAGACGCATGCCGCCCGGACCCGGGTCCTTGATCATGATGAATTGCTTGACGCCCTCGTCCGGCTGCAGGCGGATGACGAGCTGGTTGGCGAAGATCGGTCCCGCCCCGTCGCCGAAGATGGAATGCGGGATCGGCTTGAACTCGATGACGATCTCGGAGACGCGGGTGGCCAGCCGCTTGCCGGTTCGGAGATAGAAGGGCACGCCCGCCCAGCGCCAGTTTTCGATCTCGGCGCGGATGGCGACGAAGGTTTCGGTGCCGCTCTCGCTGCCCAGCTCCTCGACATAGCCTTTCACCGGGCCGCCGGCGGAAGCTCCGGCGCGGTATTGTCCGCGCACCGTGTGCCTTGGGGCCTCGTTGCCGTTGATGCGCTTCAGCGCGCGCAGCACCTTCAGCTTCTCGTCGCGCACGGCATTGGCCTCCATCGAGGCGGGTGCCTCCATGGCGACGAGACAGAGCAGTTGCAGCAGATGGTTCTGCACCATGTCGCGCAGCGCGCCCGCCTTGTCGTAATAGGTGACCCGGTCCTCAAGCCCCACCGTCTCGGCCACGGTGATCTGCACATGGTCGATATGGGCCGAGTTCCACAGGGGCTCGTAGAGCGCGTTGGCGAAGCGTAGCGCCATCAGGTTCTGGACCGTCTCCTTGCCGAGATAGTGGTCAATGCGGAAGATCTGGCTTTCGCGGAAGTTCTCCCCGACGAGGTCGTTGAGTTCCCGCGCCGAATCGAGGTCGCGTCCGAGCGGCTTTTCCAGCACGATGCGTGAGGCGGGCGTGATGAGGTCGTGTGATTTCAGGTTGCGCGAGATGTCGCCGAACAGGGACGGCGCCACCGCCAGATAGAAGGCGCGGATCGTCTTGCTGTCGCCGATTGCGGCCTTCAGGTCGTCGAAGCCGTCGCCGCTGACCGCATCGGCCGCTACATAGGAGAGGCGGGCAAGAAACTCGTCCAGCTCCGCCTTGTCGATATATTCGGGCGCGACATGCTCTTCGATGGCCTTCCGGGCGAAGGTGCGGAACTCGTCGTCGCTCATCTTCGTGCGCGAGGTGCCTATGATCCGCGTCGGCTCGGAAAACTGGTGGTCGCGCTGCCGGTGATAGAGCGAGGGCAGGAGCTTGCGCTCCGACAGGTCGCCGGTGCCGCCGAAGATGATGAAATCGAAGGGATCGACGGGGATGATCTGACTGGTCATGACATATCCGTTCTGTCTCGCGTCGGGCGATGACGCTGATATAATCTAATCGATTTAATTTGGCCAGTGCCATGGCGTCGCATTGCTGCGATTGTTACGAATCCCACTGAGCGGATTCGATGATAGCGGATGCCGGCGCGATCCGGTCATCCCGTTATTCCAGGGCGCGGCAAGGCCGGAACCAGAGAGAACACGCGACATGGTGCCAGCGGCAGCTGCAGCAGTCGATGAATAATCGTCAGGCAGAATGAAAGAGCAGGACATGAGATTGAAGGACAAGGTCGCGGTGGTGACCGGGGCAGCAGCAGGATTTGGCGAGGGCATAGCCCGGCGGTTTGCTGAAGAGGGCGCGAAAGTCGTTGTCGCCGATCTCAATGCGCGCGGCGCGGCCGAACTGGCCGAGGACATCGGCGACGACGCGATCGCCGTCACCACCGACGTTTCCAAGCGCGCCGATGTCGAGCAGATGATCTATGCCGCCAAGAACGCCTTCGGCCGGGTCGACATCGTCGTCAACAATGCCGGCTTCACGCATCGCAACGGCGATCTTCTGAATGTCGACGAGCCGACCTTCGATCTGATCACGGCGGTCAACATGAAGGCGATCTATTACAGCACGCTGGCGGTGGTGCCGACCATGCAGCGGCAGGGTGGCGGCGTCATCCTCACCACGGCATCGACGGCCGGCCTGCGGCCGCGTCCGGGACTGACATGGTACAACGCTTCCAAGGGCTGGGCGATCACCGCCACCAGGTCGATGGCGGTGGAGCTTGCGCCGCATAATATCCGCGTCAACTGCCTGTGCCCGGTGGCGGGTGACACGGCGATGCTGGAGCGCTTCATGGGCTCCGACACGCCGGAGCTGCGCGAGAAGTTTCGTGCTTCGGTGCCGCTGGGACGGTTGTCGACGCCGCTCGATGTCGCCAATGCCGCGCTGTGGCTTGCTTCCGACGAGGCGGCCTTCATCACCGGCGTGGCGCTGGAGGTCGATGGCGGCCGCTGCGTCTGAAACATCTCAGCCCGGATCACCAAAAGGCATTTGAATGGATGCCGGTGGCCCTGCTCAGTCGCGGTCCAGAAAATCCTTGTAGATGAAGCCGCGCTGATCCTTGTGGATGATCTCGCACCATGAATCGCAGGAGATCACCTTGACCTCGGTGCCGCCGGGAATGGTGCCGATGGCATCGCCGCCGGGGCCCGCACGGAAGGTAACTCCGCGGATGATGCGGCCATTGCCGGCAGCCGTTTTCTGAGCAACGGCCTTCTGAGCCGGTGGGCTCGGCCGGGCTGCCGGAATAGCGGCTGTCTGCGTGCCGGTGCTCTCCGATTCGGGGGGCGTGGCCGGGTCTTGGCCGGCATCGGGGACGATGATGGCAGCGGCGGCCTGCTGGTCGATTTCGGGAACCTTCGGCTCCGGCATCAGGGCCAGCGGCTGGATTTCGGGCTCGGGGGCCGTGTCGGCCACCGCAACGGGGGCCAGCGGGGCAGGATCCGGCGCTGCAGGGTTCTGCGCGGCCACGGGCGCTGCTTCCGCTGCTATTTCCTGCGGCG
>Ga0265293_10011883_pt1 | contig 11697 bp, 11 predicted proteins | sample Munlanlewell138R_FD_192505 | JGI IMG/M metagenome (GOLD analysis project Ga0265293, IMG submission 192505) | Leachate microbial communities from a municipal landfill in Southern Ontario, Canada - Leachate well 138R | ecosystem: Engineered > Solid waste > Landfill > Unclassified | place: Canada... | reverse complement strand
CGAGATGTACGAACTGGCCGAGCAGGCCAACCAGTGGTTCGACGAGCTGCAACGGCTCTCGCCCGAATCGATGCGGCAGTTGATGCGCCTGGGCAGCCAGGTACAGAAGTTCCTGGTGGCCAAGGACAAGGCCGGCCAGGCCCTGACCGGCAGGAAGAAGAAGACGACGACGAAGACGCCGCGCGCCGGCAAGTGAACCTCGCCTTGCATGGCCGTGCCCTCAGTGCCGGTCATGACCGGTGCCCGCCTGCGCACCCTGACGGGCCTGCTCGCGTGGCGTCTGCACCCACACCATCACCTCGTGCTCACCCGCGCGCTCGAAGTTCAGTCGCACCGGGAAGCGGTCGCCATCCTTGAGCGGCGCCTTCAGATCGAGCAGCATCAGGTGGTGCCCATCGGCCGTGCCATGGCGCAGCGCCACGGTGGCGCCAGGTGGCAACACCAGCGCCGGCACGGCGCGCATGCGCATGACCTCGCCGTCCATCTGCATGCGATGGATCTCCACGCGAGCCGCGGCCGGCGTGCTGGCCGAGAGCAGGCGGTCGCCCTCCTGGCCGGTGTTGCGGATGCCCCGGAAATAGACGGCGCCGGTGCCCAGGCCCGGCCGTGTAGGCGTGGCATAGGGGTGGTCGATGCGCAGATCACCCGCCCGGACATCGTGGGCGTGTGCCAGCGGCAGGGCCAGCGCCATGGCCAAGGCCAGCGCAGCCGGGCCGATGTGACGTTTTCTCATGAACTCCTCCAGTGGTTGGGAATGGGATGGCGTCGCGCCCGTCATGCGGACAGGGCGCGGTGCGCCAGCGGCGGCAGCGATGCGCGGATGTGCTCGGCGCCCGGACAACAAACGGTACCGTCAAGGCTCCTCATTCGGGCACGTACACCATGCTGCCGTCTTTCATGCGGTACGCCACACCCGCCTTCATGCCCTGGCCCTCGCCGATCTGCCCGGACGACTGGTAGTGCTTGAGTTCGTTGCCCTGCCTGACCAGCATGTCCATGTCGGGTTTGCCGGCGTTCCGGATGACCACCACGTCCTGGGTCGCGAACGGGTTGAGCGGGTTCTCGACCACGGCCACCAGCAGCACGGCGATGACCACCAGAAACACGTCGATGATGTTGACCACCGAGAGGATGGGATCGTCCTCGTCCGAGTCGCCCAGGATGTCGAGCTTCATGCGGCGCTTATCCGACATGGGCGACCTCGGTAGCGACGCTGGCGACGCTGGCGGGGCCAACCCGCAGCAAGGCGTTGAGTTCTTCCAGCAGCCAGCGCCGGCGCACGGTTTGCACCACGAAGGTGATGGCCGCCGCCAGCAACGCCACGATGACCGCGGCAAAGGCCACCACCAGGTTGTCGGCCATGCCCTTGGTGTTGCCCGCGGCCACCGCCACCAGCGCCGGCCCCATGGGGATCATGGTGGCCACCAGCCCCAGCATGGGGGCCACGCGGCTGACGATGCGCTGCACCTCCAGTTGTTTCAACACATGCAACTCCAGCCCGTCCTCACCCAGGTGGGCGTGGCGCTGCCAGTAGCGGTGCAGTGGCCGCAGCCCGTGCGGCCGGCGCGTGCGCGCCAGCAGGTCGATGCTCAGTTGTCCCAGGCTGAAAAGGGCATACACGAACATCAGGCACAACAACACCAGCACGGGCGTCAGGAAGAACTTCGACATCTCGTACAGGACACTTTCAATCGCATTCATGACGGGGCTTTCGTTGCAACAGGAGGGGTCAAGCGGGCAGCCCGGCGCATGCGCCAGGCCTGGAACAGCATGCCGGCGAGCACGATGCCGGCGGCGATCCAGCCATAGATCCAGATGAGCTGCCGGACCGTGGCGTCGTGCCGCACTTCATGCAGCGTCTGCCCGCGCACGGTGGGTGGTTCGGGTGCCGAGGGAGGTTCGCGGGGCTCGTCGGGTGGCCGGGCGGCCATGGGTTTGGGCGCGGCGGATGGGGCCGATGCGCGCGCTGCAGGCGCCTGGCCGGCCAGCCCGAAGCCCTGCGCCAGCGTCTTCACGTAGGCCTTGAACGCCTCGTTGGCGGTGAACACGTCGTGCTTGGCCGCCACCTCCTGGTAGACCTGCACCAGCTCGCGCCGGGTCTGTTCGTCGGCCTTCCAGTAGTCTTTGCGGATCGCTTCCAGCATGCGCTCGGCCACCTGGGCCAGCGCCGTCGGGTTGGACTGTTCAAACCACGCGCGCAGACCCAGCCGGTAGCGGTCCTTGACGTAGGTGTCGTGAAATGCCTGCCACTGGTCGTCGCGCACCACGTGGCGGTCCATCACCTGCCAGCCCCAGAAGTTGTTCACCGTGTTGAGCATCTGCAGCGTGCCGGCATAGCCTTCCTTTTGCATCTCCTGGATCCAGTTGGGATGCTGATAGACCGCCCGCAGCTCGGTGGCCATGAACCGCTCCGCCGTCTCCAGCCTGGCCTTGTTCGGGTCGCGCATGTTGGAGATGTACAGCGGCGGGTTCTGGCCATCCAGGAACTTCACCGCCTGGGAGATGCCGCCCAGGTACTCGAACGGGTGGTCGGTGTCGAGCAGGCCGCGCAGGTTGCTGGAACGCGAGAACACGGCCGCGCTGGTGCCACGCAGGTGCTCGGCGTAGGCGTTGATCTCCCGACCCTGGCCGTCGCTGAGCTTGCGGCTCCAGTTCGCGGTGTTGGGGCCATAGGCCCAGGACATGCGCGAGAGGTAGAGCCTCTCGAGCTTGCCATCGCCCTCGTCCCAGGTGTCGGACGCCAGTGAAGCGTCGGTGAGTTTGGTGCTGTAGTCCCCGCTTTCATTGCCGAAGACCCGCGTCAGCGCGAACTCGTGGGCGTCCTCGGGCTGGACCCCCTGGGCCAGCAGCGCGGCCTGGATGCGCTCGGTGTTGGCCTTGATGAAGTTGGGCTGACCGTCTTCCTGCAAGGCCGCCAGCATGACCACGGCTTCGTTGAAGCGCTCCATCACGTTCGGGAACTGGTCGCGGTACAGGCCGGTGAGCGAGATCACCACGTCGATGCGCGGGCGCCCGAGTTCGGCCGGCGCAATCACCTCCATGCCCACCACGCGCCCGCCTTCGTCCCAGCGGGGCCGCACGCCCATGGCGTAGAGGACCTGCGCTTCGAGCATGCCCAGGTGGCGCATGGTCTCGGTGCTCCACATGGAAAAGGCCAGCTTCTCGGGAAACTTGCCGTGCGTGGCCTGGTAGCTGGTGATGAGCTGCTGCACCGCCTGGCGCCCGGCCTCGTAGGCGGCACGCGTCGGCACGCGTCCGGGGTCGAAGCCGTACATGTTGCGCCCGGTGTGCAAGGCGTCCGGGTTGCGGATCGGATCGCCGCCGTAGGACGGGTCGATCCAGCGCGCCGACAGCCCCCGGCTCACGCCCTCGATCTCCCAGGCCGCCCGCAGGTCCGCCCGGAACTGGCGCCCACGCAGGGCCAGCGCGCGCAGCCGGGTGTCGGCGAGTTCGTCCAGTGGCCGGTCGGAAAACACGTAGTCCTCGACGAAACGATAGGGCCGGGTCTGCTGCAGCGCCTGGTAGTCCCCCTTGAACGCGGCCTTGGCATTGTTCACGCCGGTCAGTTCGTACAGGGGCTGGCCCAGCATCTGCATCACGTTGCTGATGAGGTGGGCGCGTTCGGCGTCCCGGCCCAGGGTGTGCAGCCCCAGCGGCTGCATGGCCGAGGCCAGGTCTTCCAGATAGTCCTCGATGTCGCGCAGGAACTTGTCGACATCGCGTTCCAGGTCGGCCACCTGCCAGCCCATGTCCTTGTGCATGTTCATCTTCAGCGCCTGCCCGATGATGCGCTGGCGGTTGCTGTCCTTGACCAGCCCGCTGTCCAGCGACTGGTATTCGCGGATCAGGTCGTTGATCTTCACGAAGTCGTCGGACAGGCCGGCCGGCGCGAACGCGGGAGTCTGGTGGCTCACGATCACGCCGCGCCCGCGGCGCTTGACGTGGATGGCCTCGCTGATGTTGTCGACGATGTACGGGTACACGACGGGCGTGTTGCCCACCAGGATGTTCGGGTCGTCAAACGCCCAGAGGCCGCGCTCCTTGCCGGGCGTCCATTCCTGCGTGCCGTGGGTGCCGAAGTGCACAATGGCGCTGGCTTTGAACTGCTCTCGCGCCCACAGGTAGGTGGCCATGTAGAAGTGGTTCAGCGGCACCTTGGTATCGTGGAACAGCTTCTTCTCGTCGTGGTGACCGGCGGCGCTCTCGCTGCGCATGGGCTGCGGCAGCACCACGAGATTGCCCAGTTGCAGGCGCGGGATCACGAACCCGCTCACCCCCTGCGGGTGGGCGATCCAGGCGCTTTGCTCGGCCGGGCCCCAGAACCGGTTCACCGCCTGGCGCACCTCGGGTGGCAGCGTGGCGAACCAGCGCTGGTAGTCGGCCAGCGGCAGGAAGTCCCAATGCGCCGTGCGCATGAGTTCGGCCAGCGTGCCGGGGCGGTAAGCCGGTCGCAGCATCTGGCCCACGGCGGTGATGATGTCCTGCTCGGTGGTGGGCTCGAAGGCATAGCCCTCGGCCCTGAGCTGCGCTACCAGGTGCTCGATGGAGCGCGGCACGTTCAGGTTGGACGCGCCCTGGTTCTTTTCCCCCGGCGGGTGGTTCCAGAAGAACAGCGCCACCTGCTTGTCGGCGTTGGCCATGGTCTGCAGGCGCGCCAGGTTCACGGCCTTGCCGATCAGCATGTCCATCTGCTCGGGCATGGGCACGAGCTCGCCGCCTTCGTTGGCGGTCAGCACCACCGGGTCCTGCAGGCCGATGTACTCGGCATTGGTCAGCGTGAACGGCAGGTAGAAGCTGTTCACGCCCACCGTGTCCTGGTGGTACTCGGCACGCGTGCCCGTGCGGTAGGCGAGCACGTTGATGACCGGCACCCCCATGGCCTGATGCCAGGCCTTGCGCGCCTCGGGATCGACGCCGAGGAAGGTGTTGACCAGCAGCACCTGCGGCAAGACCTGGCCCTCGTGGGTGATGAGCGGCTCGTTCACGGCGACGGCGGCGATGGCCCTGGGGTTGGGAAAACCCGCGCCCTGCCCGGCACCCGCAGGCGCCCCGGGGCCGCCGGCCGCGACCGGACGTCCGCTGCCACCGCCACGCGGCGGCCGGCCGGCGGCCCCGGGCTGGCCCGCGGCCGCCGCCTCCCGCCCTGCGCGGGCCACACGCGAGCTGCGGTAGAACATCAGGGGCAAGGCGCCCGCCTGCTCGATGGCCTGCACGGTTTCGTCCAGCATGCGCTGCTGGCCATCGGAGATGTAGCTGGACGATATCTCGACGCCGATCACCGGCATGCCCTGCCAGGGGCGGCCCGCCCGGACCGCCCACCAGGCCAGGTACGGCGCCAGTTGCCCAAACACCAGTTGGTCGTGGCCGGGGTGGTAGATGCCGCCATCGGGCAAGGCCAGCGGTGGCGCGATGGCGCCCGGATCGCCGCCCTGAAGGACGGCCTGCAGGTACTGGAACAGCCGTTCGTGGTTGACGCGCGTGCCGCCCACGTAGTAGTCGAACACGCGCTGCGCCTGTTCTTTGTCCAGATGGGGTGCGCGCAGGCGCATCGGCGGACTCATGACGTGAATGCCGATGGTGGGCAGACCCTCCTCGCGCAGCCGCTGGCCGGCCACACGCTCGATCTGCGCCTGATCGTCGCTGCGCGGCGCGTCGATCAGCACGAAGCGCGCGCCGTCGAGCACACGCCGCGCGCCGGCCTCGCCTTCGGCGTCCACCTGCGTCCAAGCCAGTTCGATGCCCTGCGCCCGGGCCACCGCTTCCATAAGCTGGAACTTGCGCTCCAGCACGAACCGGGTGGAGAGCAGCGCCACCTTGTCGGCGGCGTGCGCCCAGGGCCCCAGCAGCGCCAGCACGGCGCACAGCAACAGACGTTTCATTTCAGGACTCGTCGAATTCGTAGGCGATGGGAATGCGCAGCCGCGCCCCGTGGCCGGGCTGGTGCGAGGCACGGACCAGATCGGCGGCCCGGCGCACCAGTTGCAGGGCGGCCTCGTCCAGCGCCTTGAAACCCGAGCTGCTGGCGACGACGCCCTGCAGCAGCTCGCCCTCGGCGGAAAAATGCGCCTCCACCGTCACCCGACCTTGCTGGCCCATGCGCCGCGCGATCAGCGGGTAGTGCTTGTACTCGCGCAGGGCGGCTTGCAGCAGCCCTTCCCAGCGCGCCTGCTGCGCCGCCAGTGGCTGGGCGCCGGGCGGTGCATGCGCCACCGCCGCCGCGGCGGTGGCCACAGCGGCGGCGGTGGGTGCCGTCGCCACGGGCGCGGCCGGGACCACCGTGTCGGCGGCCGTGGCCACGGCATCGGACTCGGGCTGCACGGCCGGCGTGGCCGCTGGCGCGGGCGGCGGGGGCGCCGGCCGCAGACGTGCCGGGGGGGCCGGTGGCGCTGGCGGGACGCGGGCGGGCGGTGGTGGTTTGGCCTCGGGTGGCGCCGGGGCGGGCGCAGGCGCCGGGACGGCCGGCGCGGGCGCGGGCGCCCACTGGATGGCCATGTCCAGCCGGCTGACCGGCGGCATCGGTGCCGGGCGCTGGGCCATCCCCCAGGCCAGGCTCGCCACCAGGGCGCCGTGCAGCACGACCGAGCGGCCCCAGTCGTGCCAATGCAGGCGGTGTGGCGCAACGGTGTTCATGAGCGCCGGACCTCCAGGCTGACCTGCTGGAAGCCCAGCGACTTGACCCGCTCCACCAGTTCCACAAAGTGGCTCAGCGCCAGGCGCCCGTCGGCACGCACCACCACCGGTGTGCTGCGCGGCTGGGCGTCGAGCGCGGCCGCCAGGTCGCTCACCGGTTGGTCGTTCAGGTACAGGCTCTGGTGCTGCGTGTAGGTCAGCACCAGGGGCACGGCGGGGGACGCCGCCGCCGACCTGGCAACCGCCAGGTCCACGGGGATGCGCCCGTTCACCACGAAGGTGGCGGTGGTGAGCACGATGGTGAGCAGCACCAACATCACGTCCACGAGGGGCACGACGTTGATCTCGTCGATGTCGTCCATGGCGCCGTCAGCCCCCGTGGGCCTCGTCGAAGTCGCTCAGGCGCTCGCGCACGCGGCGGCGCAAGGCGTTGTTCAGCGCCACGCAGGGGATTGCCACCACGATGCCCGCGGCCGTGGCCTTGAGCGCCAGTGCCAGCCCGGTCATGATGGATTTCACGTCCATCTCGCCGGTGGCGCCCAGGGTCTGGAAGGTCAGCATGATGCCCAGCACCGTGCCCAGCAGCCCCAGGTAGGGCGCGTTCGAGGCCACCGTGCCGATGACGTTCAGGCGCCGTGTGAGATCGCTCTCGAGCCGGGCGCGGCTGCTGTAGCCACGCACATCGATGCGGCGGAAAAAGCGCTGGCGCTCCAGCGCGATGGCGACCACCGCCACGCTGAGCAGCAGCAGGACGCCGAACACGGCGTATTCCACGAGGGGACGCAGTCCTTGCATGGGGCCTCCTCAGAAACGCAGGGCCAGCCCGGCGCGCCAGACACGCCCCGGATCGACGGTGATGGACAGGTCCTCGGCGTTGTAGCGGCCGTCGTAGCGGAAGTTGGTGGCGTAGCTTTGCGCGTCGTTGGTGCCGCGCGCGATGGTGTAGTGGCGCTTGTTGAACACGTTGTCCACCCGCACGAAGGCGCTCAGCGTGGCCCCGCCGAGCCAGGTGGTCTTGCGCCGGTAGTCGGCCATCAGGTTGAACACCGTGCGGCCCGGCCATTTTTCCTGGTTGATGTCGTCGGCCCAGGCGGTGGCGCGGTAATCGAGTTCGGCCGATAGCTTCCAGGCCGGGTCCGGCTTCCACGAGGTCCGCAGGTTGATGACATGGGGCGGCACGCGAGGCACCTGGTTGCCGGTGTTGTTGTGCGGCACGAGCCGGTAGCAGTTGTTCCAGTTGGGGCTGGGGCCCGCGCAGGCACCGGTGCCGGCCGGCATGCCGCGCGGATTGCCCTGGGACTGCAGGAACTGGTCGTAGCGGGTGAAGCTCGCGTCCAGGTAGGTGTAGGCCAGGTCCCAGCTCCAGGCCGGCGAGATCGCCGACTGCAAGGCCAGCTCAAGGCCGCGCGAGCGCGCGCCGCCAATGTTCTCGTAGCGCGCGATGTGGGCCGCGCTGCTGTTCCCATACTGGCCGTTGCTGTCCAGGATGAAGTCCCGGCGGTCGATCTGGAACACCGCCGCCTGCAGGCTGGCCTCGCGCTCGAGCAGCGTGAAGGTCTTGCGCATGCCGATCTCGACGTTGGTGGCCCGCTCCGTCCTCAGGTCGGGGTTGTTGGCCACACTGCCCGATGGGCTCTGGCTGCCGCGGTACAACTGGTCCACCGTGGGGGCGCGAAAGCCGGTGGAGAGGTTGCCGAACAGCACGGTGTTGGCCAGGCCGCTCCAGCTCAGACCCAGGCGCGCGCTGGTGGCATCGAAGGTCTTGCGTTCGGCGATGGTCGAATGGCTGTTGCCGGTTACCGGCCTGGCGTCGTAGTCGAGCTCGATGCGGTCGTGGCGCAGGTTGCCGGTCAGCGTCCAGTCGGTGGCCAGACGCCACTGGCCTTCGCCGTAGATCGCCTGCACGTTTTCACCAGTGCGGTCGTCGGTGAACACCGTGCCCGCCGCCGTGGGTCTTTCCATCGGGCTCGGGCTGTTGCGGAAGCCGACCATGGCATGGGTGCGGTTCAGGTACTCGTTGCGTTTGAACTCCACGCCGCCCATCCAGGCCACCGTGCCCATGGTGGTGCGCAGCTCGCTCTTCACCCCGCGTTGCGTCTGGTGGTAGTCGTTGAACAGGGTGTAGGCGTCGGGGCTGGAGATGGGGGCCCCGCTGACGCTGAACCGTTGCGGCGCCGACCAGAACCGGGTGTGGTCCCGGTACTGGTAGGCCAGGGCCAGCAGGTTGGTGTGCTCGGACAGGTCGTTGGAATAGGTCAGGTTCACACGCTCCAGATCGACGTCGAAGTGGCGCGCGTAGTCGCGGCCCAGCGTGCCCTTGGGGTCGAGCGCGGCCTGGGTCACCCCCGTCACGGTGCCGTGCTTGTCGCGGAAGCGGTCTTCCTTTTCCACGCCCAGGGTCAGGTCGGCGTGGCCGTCGAGCAGCCAGCGCAGGTTGCCCGCGAGCGCCTCGGACCGGTAGTTCGACTGGAAGTGGTAGTCGTCGGCCTGGCGCCGCGACACCTGCAAGTGGCCGGACCACTCGTCGCTCGCGTGGCCGATGCGCGCCAGCTCGCGCTGGTAGCCGTAGGCCCCGACATCGGTCTCGATGGCGATGCCCTTGTTGGTGGCACCCCGCTTGGTGGTGATGACGACCGCCCCCGCGAGCGCGTCCTCGCCGAACAGGTAGGAGGCGCCGCCCTTGATGACCTTGATGCTCTCGATGTTGTCAAGGTTGATGTTGACCTTGCCGGTGCGCTCGAACACCGGCACGCCGTCGATGACGATGGCCACACCCGGCTTCTCGCCCATGTAGCGCTGGTTTTCCACGCCTCGGAACTTGATCTTCAGGTCGTCCCCGCCCTGCGTGTCGATGGTCACGCCCGGAATGGCCTTGAGCACCTGCACCAGGTTGTCGGCATGCTGTGCCTCGATCTTGCGCCCCGACAGACTGACCGTGCTGGTCGGCTCGCGTGCGCTGTCACCGAAGCGGTCGTCGATGGTGGAGCCGGTCACGGTGGTCTGGCGCAACGTCTGCACCGGCGCCAGAGCGGTCTGCGCCCAGGCGCACGGGACGGCGGTGGCGGCCATGGTGGCCGCCAGGAGGGTGGAAGGGAGGGTTTGCATCAGGAGACCTGTCGGGATGAAGACGGGAAGAACGGATGGGCGGGGCGCATGGGCAGGCGGGCGGCATCCGGCAAGGCCCGCACCACGCGCAGGCCGTGCCGGGCGGTGTCCGCCTTGCGCGTGCGCGGCAGCAGCCGCCCCAGCGCCCGGCAGACGGTTTCGTGCTGGGCATCGATGACCTCGGCCAGCTCGCGCAGCGGCGGCAGCGAGGCTCGGATGTGATCGGCGTGCGCGCGGGCGGCCGGGTCGTCGCCCTGGGCCAGAGGCCAGGCGTGTCCCAGCAGGTGCAGCAGGTGCGACAGCCGCTGCGTCACCTGCCCGGTGCGCAGCGCCGCCATGTCCTGCCAGCGCTGGTGCTGCTGCAGCACGGCCTGGCGCAGCCAGTGCGCGGGGTCGTCCGCACCGGTGCAGCGAACGCGTTCAAGCTGGGTGGGCGTCAGCGCGGTGGCGCTGTACCGGTAGGCCTGGCCGCACAGCGACTCGGTGCCGATCAGATCGCCCGGCAGCGCCAGCAGCATGAGCTGGCGCGACGGGCCCTGCACGTGGTCGATGCGCACTTGGCCGCTGATGAGGCGCCACAGCGGGCCCTGTTCACCGGCGTTGAAAATGGATTGGGCCGCCGGGCTGATCAGCACCGGGGCGGAAGGCAGCGTGGTCATGGTTCCTGCTCCTGAAAGACGACGAGACGGCCAGGCGGCCCGTACGGCCGCTGGCAGACAAAGCGCCACCACCGGGGTGGCGCGGCTCATGCGTCAGACAGGGGGGCCGCGCGCCGGCCGGGGGCCGGCCGTTTGTCTCGGCCGTGGTGCGGACACACCGGGCAGCGCCACAACCAGTGGCGCGGCGAGCGGCGCCACCGGGTCGAGCGCGGGGTCGGGCAGGCAGCGGTCCAGCGAGAGGCCGCACAGCGCGCAGTGATCGAGCGCCACCGCGTGCGGCAGGTCGTGCCGCACCGGGTCACCGGCAGCGGCGTCTGCGAAGGCGACCTCCACCCAGCGGATCCCGCCCGGGCCGCACAGCTCGAGCCAGGTGCTGCCGGGCGAGGCCGGGTGCGGCGGTCCACCCGCGTCCACCGCCAGCGACCGCGACAGCGCGGGCGCCAGGGCGGACAGCAGCATCAACGCGCACACCCAGCGGGTGAGGCGCCGTGCCAGGGTGGACCAACCGTGCAGGCTCATCGCTGGTCAGAGCGGTGCGGCAGGTGGTTCAGTGCCGGGGTGCGTTCGGGCCACCATGGGCACCGTGACCCATCTGGCCACCCATACCCGGGCTGTTCAGCGGCCGAGCCGGTGCCTGGATCTCCAGCGTCTCGCGCTGGCCGCCCTGACCCTCGAACACCAGGGTCAGGGGGACCGTGTCGCCGTCCTTGACCTGCCCCTTGAGGTCCAGCAGCATCACGTGGTAGCCACCCGGCTTGAGCTCGACCGTCTGGCCGGCCGGCAGGGCGAGGCCGGTGGGCAAGGCGCGCATCTTCATCACGTTGTGGTCCATGGCCATTTCGTGGATCTCCACCACGCCGGCCACCGGCGACTGCGCCGCCACCAGCCGGGTATCGGTCTTGGCGGTCAGTTGCATGAAGGCCCCGGTGGACTTCTGCTGGGCCACGGTGGCACGCACCCAGGGGTTCTTGACGTCGATGGCCGCGCCCTGCGCCGGCTGCGCCCAGGCGCTGGTGATGCTGGCCGCGACGATGAGGCCGGTGGCGATGAACTGTTTCATGAGGGTTCTCCTTGCAAGGTGGATGAAAAAAGGGGGGAAACGGGGTCAGGCCGCTGGCTCGTCGAGCAGGACACGCACATCGGCCAGGTAGTCGTCGGCGGTCTGCTCGTGCCGCAGGACCACCCGGATGCGGCCCTGGCGGTCGAACAGGTAGGACAGCGCGGTGTGGTCCATGGTGTAGCTGCTGCCGGTAGGCACCTTCTGGTAGAAGACCCGGAACGCCTGGGCGGTCCGGGCGATTTC
>Ga0265293_10011882_pt1 | contig 11698 bp, 12 predicted proteins | sample Munlanlewell138R_FD_192505 | JGI IMG/M metagenome (GOLD analysis project Ga0265293, IMG submission 192505) | Leachate microbial communities from a municipal landfill in Southern Ontario, Canada - Leachate well 138R | ecosystem: Engineered > Solid waste > Landfill > Unclassified | place: Canada... | reverse complement strand
ACCACTCTCCAGCAAAGGGCAAACGCAGGTCCGTCTTGGTTTCATAGTCAAGGAACTCACTGGGAGCCTCCTGTTGCAGCGGAAAGATCTGAAGACCCCCAATCCTACCCGCATCATCATAAGCCCACTGAAAGACCATGTACAGCTCGTCCTCAGGAATGCGCCGAACCCCCTGGTAAACCAGCCAACCCTCGTGGGGAAAGACTTCTTCATAAACTGCTTCCCATGTGGTTCCCAAGGTCATGACCTGCTCGTAGAAGATCTGAAACGCCGCAAAGAAACCGAAGGCTTGCTGCAACTCTGGTGTAAAACTCTCCCATAGTTCTTCTAGGTCTCCGTCTAGGAACATCTCCGTAAGATCGCGTCCCCTCAGGTCCCCAGCTGACACCAACACCTGGCAAGAGAAGATCAACATCAACGCTAGCATGATACGAACTACTTTTTGCATTCCACGGCCTCCCTAAACTTGTGAGTACACTGTCTCCGGCGAAAATCCCTCCGGTTAACATATTCGAGCGCAAAGCCCTTCAGAACTTGAGTTCCTAGATCACACGAAATCCCAACCATCTACCCGAGTATGTACTAATAAACCGACGCCATAGACTTCCATATTCGATGAGTCTAATGGAAAATCCTGCAAGTTCCTAAGGTAGCTAGATCTCGGGTTCTTCTTTAAAAAGAGGCAGGAAAAAGAGGCCTCACTCCCAAAGTGTTTAGTTGCAGAACCGGACACGAAAGGAGCAAGGCCTCAAAATGATATCTATTTTGTTGGAAAGAGTTATGGAAGAACTAAGTTTTGGACAGCTAGAAGAACTGCTTTGGAAGTCTACTCTTAGTCTATTTCAACACGTTATGGTCGAAGTCCTTGTAAACGCTATCATAATAGTGAGCCATTAATGGCCAAAACGCTGACATAAAAGTGATCCACTTTGCCCTCATTCGGGGGTGCGGACGAAATCCTGGACTTAGAACCGGGGGCTGTTCATGTATTCATATGAGGAGAGTATGAATGCAGGCCTATGAAGCAAATGCTCGAACGTGCCGGAATTATCGACTTGATAGGACTAGAAAGTCTTTTCATGGCAGAAGAGGTACTTCGCTCATCAACTCACCAAGCCCTTGATTACGCCAAACGGTACCTAAGCAATGGGCAAGACCTAGAATCACACGCACGTTATTCCGCCAACTAGTGTGGGATATGTCAAAGAAAAATGCACGAAATACTGTTGGGCGAACTCCTCAACTTCAGGTGATGACTATAGGTTGGACGCGCCTCACTGAAGAACGTATTGATGACAAGCAGGCCGAAGCCTAGGGAACAATGGACTTCGGCCTTTCAATTGTAAGCGTTAAAGCGAGTGCATCTTGACGGTATGAGTCTTTCCCAACCCTTGATAAGATGATGGTTACCAAGTAGGGGGTCAAGAAGCCCTAACCAGTGACTCACTTCTATCAGGTGGCCCTTGAGGTTCGTGACAGTGGCCCTATTTGAGCGCCAAGGTGTCTCGTTTGCTCCGTCATGTATTTGTGTGAATGACTAGGAAAACATGTCGATCAGACCTAGATACCGATGGCAAGCTTCGTAGGTGTCCAGAACAGTTGGAGTCCCTCACTTCGCAACATGGTTACCAGCTCAGGGATTCCTTTGCCGACTGCGTTAACGGAATGGGCATCTGTCCCTGTCGAAATGTGACAGCCGGTCTCTATGAGTGGGCGAACAAAGTAGCGTAGATAGTCGGGATCAGGTTCATTCCCTAGTCGGAACATTGCCCACGCTGGGATTTCCACAGCAGTATTGTTTTCTAAGGCACAGTGACCAAGTTCAGTCACTAAAGTGCGTGGTAGCATGGAGTAGTCAAACTCAAAACCTCTCAGGTACTTGAACAAGCCCACCCAGGGGTGGGCGAGACAATGTACATAATGATTTTCGGTGGCCCCTATCAGCTGTTGGTGAGCAAAGTCGATTATTCTTAATGTTGTCCAAGAACTGTCCGGACTCTGCACCCATGGGAGGTGAAAGTGGTGGACACCAGCCAACACATAATCAGACATCGTCCACAACTCTTGATCGCCAGTAATGGTCCCATCGTTGTCCAGGACATCCGTTTCTACACCGATCCATACTTTGCACCTGCTTACAGGCAAGCTCGAGCGAACAGCCAGGTTATCCGAGACTATCTCCAAATCTGTCGTCGGATGGATATGATCCGTGATACCTACGCCATCGAGTTGGCGCTTCTCCGCACTGGCCAAAATGTTTCCTAAGGTCATTTCTGGGATCGAGCACAATGAGTTCTTTGAATGGATCTGAAGATCGAAATACATATCTACTCCCTCACAGATACTCATGTCAGTTCGGCAATACGTGGATCCATTGTGGGTGCACTTGGATTCCCGTCTTTCCCTTAGGAATAGAAGTAAGGGGATCTTTGGTCTGATTCACAACGAGAGTTTCTGAACCTAGTTTGACCCAATAACGCACGGTGGATCCTAAGAATACCGAACGAATGATCTCGCCAGGTAAGGTGTTATTCTCAACATTCGCTTGTGTCAACGTAATTGCTTCTGGTCGTAGAATCAACGTGACTGCATCGCCGGTCCTAAAAGCTGTTGTTTGCTCTCCAAGATGGACGCGGAAGGAATCACCCGTTTCAATTTGACACTCGGCATGGTGATTGCTAATAGAAACGATGCGGCCGTCTAGGAGATTAGCTTCACCAATGAAGTCGGCAACGAAGCGATCTACCGGTCGATAATAGATCGATTGTGGATCGTCTAACTGCTTGATAACTCCCTGGTCCATCACGGCAATTTCATCGGACATGGCTAGGGCTTCCTCTTGGTCATGGGTGACGTAGATGGTTGTGATACCAAGCTGGCTTTGAAGTTCCTTGATTTCGTTTCGAATACTGATTCGTAGTTTTGCGTCTAGGTTCGATAAGGGTTCATCCATCAGTAGCACTTCGGGTTTGAGTACAAGAGAACGCGCCAGGGCCACTCGTTGTTGCTGACCGCCGCTTAGTTCCTTGGGATACCGTTTGGGGTACTCTTCCATCCCAACCAGACGTAGAGCCTCTGCCACTCGTTTTGGGATGTCAGCTTTATTGACCTTGTGGGCTCGGGGACCATAGGCTACATTTTCAAAAACAGTCATGTGCGGAAACAGTGCATAGTCCTGGAAAACGATAGAGGTCGGGCGCTGATCAGCAGGAATGTTTTGCTGTGCTTTTCCGGAAATCAGAATCTCCCCACTGGTAGGTTGGATAAAACCAGCAATCATGCGCAGGGTGGTTGTTTTTCCACATCCGCTTGGTCCTAGGAGAGTAGTGAAACTACCCCTGGGAATTTCTAAGTCGATTGCATTAACAGCAGTAAAATCGCCGAACTTTTTGGTTAATGCTTTGAGTATAACATGAGACATTGTAATTCTCCTTTTCCTAGATATCAAAGAGTTTTAGACTGCGTCCAAGCGTAGCCTTAAATATGCCTAGAACTGCGAAGACGATACCTAACACAATCATTGACAATGCAGCAGCCTGGCCCCATTCTCCGTGCTCGATTAAGTTTAGAATGGTAATTGTGGCTAGGTTCGTGTCAGGCGTAATAAGAAAGACGACCGCGCTAAGGGTGTTTACTGAACTAAGAAAAGCAAATATCAAGGCGCTCATGAACGCTGGACCCAGCAGTGGAAGAATGATCGTTCGAAACGTTCGGAAAATCCCAGACCCAAGGTCTTGGGCACTTTCCTCCAATGATGGATCTATCTGCGAAAGACCACTTGTAGCTGTCCGATAGGCCATTGGCATAGCGCGAAACACCATACTTACGATGACAATGAATAGGGTTCCGGTGAGTATTAGGGGTGGTTGGTTAAAGGCCAGGATATAGCTAATGCCAAGAAGTGTTCCAGGAATGGCTGCCGGAAGCAAGACAGCGAAATCGAGAATGCCCTGGCCAAAGAACTTGCGTCTCTGCAAAGTGAATGCAGTGAACACGCCCAAGAAAGCCGTAATGAGTCCCGCATAAGCAGCGAAACTGACACTGTTCCAGATGTTCCTGCCTTGAGTAATGGCGAACCTAAAATTGGCGAATGACAAGGAGAAGTCAATCCCCCAGACCCTCGTAAAGGCACCATAGATAATCATTGCATAGATAGCGATTATGGCACTAGCCATGACGCCGCACAGAAAAAACAGTAAGGCCTTCACAGCTCGCGACACTGGTATGTATCCTAAGCTCCCACCGCCTTTGCCTGAAACAGTGACATAGGAGCCTTTGCGGAGCAGATACCTCTGCAAGACAAAAAGAACGGCAGTTGGTGCAAAAAGGTAAATCGAGATGGCGGCAGCCATTCGCAAGTTGTACCAGCCTTGGACTTGCATGTACGCTTCGGTTGCCAACACACGGAAACGACCTCCCAAGACCATTGGGTTAGCAAAGTCTCCGATAACGTATATCGCAGTCAGTAGTGCTGCGCTGATGATTCCTGGCATTGCCAAGGGGACTACGATTGTGCGAAATATATGAAGACGGGAACCACCCAAGTCTCTAGCTGCATGTTCAAGATTGGGATTGATGCCTTTCAGTACGCCTCGAATGGTGAGATAAGCCATGGGGAAGAAACCCATCGTCTGAACCAACCACAGGCCGTACAGACCATAGATGCGAACATCCAGACCCAGTAGGGTGTTCGTTATTAGACCCTGTCTCCCTAATAGCATAATGACTGCAATACTACCTAGAAAAGGGGGAGATAGAAGGGGTAGTATGGCTACAACACTAAAGAATTTGCTACCTGGTATCTGAGCCCGCTCAATGGCGTATGCGTAGATAAAGCCAAAGAGTGTGGCAGTTGTTGTTGATAGAAGTGTCATCTGAAGTGTATTTTTTGACACTTGAATCCAACGGCTTTGGGAAAACAAGTTGGCCCATTCGACAGTTGTCGGTTCGAGTAAGACGCGAATCATGGGATAGATAACGAAAAGAACAAGTAAGCCTGATATTGAGAATATGGAAAGGTATTTCTGAGGGTCCTTCCATACAGCATGAGCCCACTGGCGTAAACGACTGTGATTTTCCTGTCTTAGAAAATTACCCATATTATTCCTCCTGACAAAGACCAGGGGCTCATTGAAAGGCCCCTGGTCTTTGGTTCTGCTACTCGATACTAGGACGGTTCCTTTTCTTTTCCATTCTCTATGGTAACGAGTATGCTGTTCTGTCTATCGTGGTCTTCTCAAACGAAGACGTTTACAGGCCTAATAGACAGCGTCTACAATTTCTTCCCACTGAGTAAGGATCCGCTCGCGATTCTCGGATGCCCAGCTTGCATCTACCTCTACGAACTGGATAGTATCTGCGTCAGGATATCCAGGGGGAAGGAACACACTCTCGTGCAACGAACCGACATGTTGCAGGTCAACAATTAACTGTTGGGCGTCTTGGCTCATGATCCAGTTAATGAAATGGTCAGCAGCTTCTTGTCCGTTCGGCCCGCCTTTTACTGCACTAACAACTCCTACCGTACCACCAACTGATCCTGGAATGACAAAACGTGCGGGGAATCCTGCGTTGATGTTGGCCAATGCATCGTGAGCAAAGGTCACTCCAAAGGTATACTCACCCATGGATGTCAGTCGTGATGGGGCTACCCCGCTAGCGGTGAACAGATCGACTTGTGGTGCGAAAGTCTCTAGGTAACTCCAATCTTCCTCGCCTCCTCGGAGAAGGTGAGAGGTCAAGAATGTGTAGCCGGTACCAGAACTAACTGGATCTGGCATTACGAAGTGTCCTTGGTAATCAGGATTTAGGAAGTCTTCCCACGTACTTGGGAAGTCACGGCCTGGGAACAAGCGTTCGAATGAAGTTTCATTGACAATGATTCCTTGAACGGTGAAGTCAGTGCCATACCAGTATCCCTCAGGATGGTGTACATCAGCTGGGTAAAACTGTGCGTTCTCTGGGAAACTGGGTACCAGTAGCCCTTCGGTGTAAAGTGCGTTCATAAAATCGGTCGCAATACCCATAACCACGTCGGCACGGGGACGACTTTGCTCAGCCATTACCCGGGCTACCATTTCGCCAGCAGACAAACGAACGAAAACTACTTCGTTTCCAGTTTGACGCTGATAGAGATCTGCCCAACGCGCTAACGTATTCTCATGGGCTGGAGAGTATACGATGACTTGGGAAGCATGGGCCAAACTCGAGCTTAGTAATACCAACAGCAATAGGAAAACCGTAAAACCGTATCTTTTCAACTTAATCGCTCCTTTGTGTCTTAATGTAATCAACGTTTGTTAATGCGATGGATATTACGGCTGGGGTTCACCTCCTCGGCAAGTTGTTCACTGATGTACTCGATTAGTGCCAATGACGCTAATCTTGGGGTGAAGCGAAGTTGGTCAATCTGGCGTTCAGCCATTCCGGTGATCAGTGCTAGATGTGCGGATTTGGCGACTGGCGACAGTGGATAGTTAGTAATAGCTACGGTAGTCGCACCTGCCTCGCCGAGTTTTGTGAGTGTCCTAGCGACGTCCACGTTTTCCCCGGAATGGGACACACCAACAACCACGTTATTGTCACTTGGTTGTAGGCACAGAAGACCATAGATCCGATTGTCTACCCAGCTTAGCGACGTCTTTCCAACCACATTGAGCTTAAAGGCGGCCAGTTCAGCGATCTTGCCAGATACCGAACCCATGCCACAAACGTCAATCCGCTGAGCACTCCTCATCGCAGATACGGTTTGTTGAACGACCTCGCTATCAATGGTGACTAGCGTCTGCGCTAAGATCCTCCATGTCTGTTCGAACAAAGCGGGTACACTGTCGACTTGTTTCTCGTGGGGCATGAATAGTTGGGCATTTGCTGGCAAGAGGCGGAGTTCACTTTTCAGTTGGGAATACGTGTAACCAATTGATTTGCAGAAACGAAAGACGGTAGCCTCACTAGTCTGGGTGATATCCGCTAACTCCTGGCTGGACAAGTTAGAAGCTTCTCCGGGGTTATTCATGATAAACCGAGCGATCTTACGTTCCGCCTTTGCTAGGGCAGGATAATGATGTTGGACAATTAACATGCAACGCCCAGATTCGACTTGCTTCCATAGTGCTGAAATGGAGTTAACTTGCCTCGCCTCCTCTCTGTAGTAATGTCAAGTTGAAATTCTTTGTTAATACATTCGTGTCACTCTTTCAATTTCCTCCCCAGAAATGAAAGTTTTGTTACCCAAAAGACAAGGATATCAAGGGAAATTGTGTCTTGGGCTTCAAATTGCAATCATATTCCTTTTTTAAAATGATAATTTCCGATGGAGAATACGTGTTTCGTCGAGCATAGAAAAATTGGTCGCGATACTATGTATTCCCTCGCTTCGGCAATTGCACAAGGAACCGAGACATGGAGCACCAGAACTTAGGACTCGTTCCCACACAGCAACCTATGGATCTGCTCGTCCGATTCGGGAGCCAAGATACCAACACTACGTATAGCCTCGCCATTGCTATCAGGCTCCTTAAATGCTGATGACACCGGAATACAACGTGTCATTTTTTCTCGAATGAGGCCAATCACTCGCTAGACTTACAACGGATTAACACGGTCTTACTGTCAGGATGGTGGCTTTTCCCAAGGTAGTTTGATAGACTCATATAGGTTATTTACTTCACAAGTTAAGTGAGTCTAGGGAGTGATGTGATCGTAGGGGAAGATTCCTGTGTTCATAGGGGGGAGAGAAAGTGCTAATCGCTATCGTAACAATTGGTATCTTGGCCCTCATCCTTCTAGGTGGAATTCTTGTAGCCATTTCCCTGGGCATTGTCAACAGCCTCAAGGCCACGCAAATCCAGCTATCTAGCATGGCCCAAGGAGACTTTAGCACAAACCTCAACCCCAAGTATCTGAACAAGCAAGATGAACTAGGCGAAATGGCCCGTGCGGTAGAGCATACCCAGAGAGCGATTCGAGATGTACTTAATGAAATGGCTCAGACTGCCTTGAGTGTGGCAAGTACGAGTCAGCAACTGTCTGCTTCTACCGAAGAGACCAGTGCCTCTATTCAGGAGATCGCCAGTACCAGTAACGAGTTTGCATCCACCGTTGAGCAGATGAACAACAACTCTCAGGTTATGGTCAGCTCAGCCCATCAAATCCTTGACTCCACCAACAAAGGTAGTCAGGGGGTTACTGACGCCATTAGCAGTACGGAAGAATTGAAAGGTGTCATGATTCAAATCGCCAAGACGGTAGAAAATCTCGGTAGACAGTCGCAGGAGATTGGCGAGATTGTCGAAGTGATTACCGGCATTGCTGATCAAACCAATCTCCTAGCTCTCAACGCAGCCATTGAAGCTGCTCGGGCGGGAGAACATGGTCGTGGATTCGCTGTTGTTGCCGATGAAGTGCGAAACCTGGCTGAACAGTCAGCTAGTTCCACAACACGCATTACCGACTTGATCCAGAGCATCCAAGATGAAACCCAACGCACCATTCTCGGTATCAACCAAGGCGTGAATCAGGCAGAGAAAAATGCCGAAATTGTGGGTGTGACAGGTGCATTGATGAACGATATTATTGATGCAGTCAACAGCATCATTGCTCAAATCGAAGAACTCTCGGGAGGCATTACAGAAATACTTACAGGCAGTCACGAGATGGCAGCCACTACCGAAGAACAATCGGCTTCCATCGACAGCATTGCCCATTCTGCCCAGGATCTAAGTAATATGTCAGAACGTCTCCAAGAAATGGTTTCTCAGTTTAAGCTAGCCCAATAGAGAAATCTCAGATAAAGACCCACGGACTCGTCCGTGGGTCTTTCGGCAAAAAAGGTAGAAGAGGACCTACCGAGTGGGCCTGCAAGCCCGAACAGAATGCTGCTATATTCTTGGGCGATCCTGTGGGGCAACGATGGTTATTGACTCAAGACCCAGAATATCACATGACAATCTCGCTACAGCTTGGCAGATCGAGGATCTGTGACAAAGAGGATTTTTAGGAGAAATGTGGAATTTTATGAATACTGGGATGGGGGAAGGGGGAGAACGCCGCGGTCAAATTTTGACCGAAATCGTTGTTTCGAATTATCGGATTACTAAGGGCTCTTGGAAAAGCAACATTATCGACTAGGGGTGTGTGATATGATGAAATGCAGATTCCGGGTATTGTACATGCTGGTTATTGTTGTCGTAGCCGTAGGTCTGGCTGGTTGTCTGGATGGTCCCGTTGGCAGCAAAGATACAGACGCGGGAAAAAAGGAAGAAGTCGTAGCGAAGGCGCAACTTAACGAACTGACAGATGATTTCATTGCTGCATCGGAAACAAAGGAGCTAACGGCAACTTTGGAGTTCTTTGCATCGGACATGAAGTTTGTTGCGTATTTCGGAGAATCGTTTAGTGAGTACATTTCAATGTTTGAGGAAGAGTTGAGTGAGGCGTTGGAGACGCCCGAAAGAGAAGAATTTGTTAGCAAATTAGAAGACATGCCTTTCCTTGAGGAGATGGGTACAAGCCTGTATGACTTGTATCATAGCAAAGGACCTGGAGACAATGAGGTAAAGGACATGATGACTGCCTTCACGCAAAGGGTGTTCAAGGTAGAAATACTAGCAAGTCTGCTCGTGTTGGTTGAGGACGACCCTGACATAGGAGACGAGTTTGTCGAGGAGTTCCTTGGATGGGTAGACGCGTCGGAACTGCTGAACGATGGCTTAAGTATGCCGCGAGGTGCTTTTGAGCGGTTCTTTGCGAGCCTCTTGTCTTTAGAAGGCCTGGATATAGGCAGGGGTGAGGGGGGACCTGTAAAGGAGTCAGGAAAATGGTATGTTACCCTGTCAATCGGCAATAGTGATAATGAGTCTGACGAGGAGCACGTGACCCTTCTCCTCGGTTTTAAAGAAGTGGAAGCCGGATGGGTCATTGATCTATTCCATCTCGACGTATCACTTCTCCTCACGGAGAGCTGATTGAGCTGTTCCTAAGAACGGACTTGGGGCAACCCTCCAGGAGGGTTGCCCCCTGAGAATGCCTTCCTTGTCTCTGTTTCCATTTGGGAGGCCGTTGCCGGAGCTCCGATCATTCTCTCGAAAGCCCCAACGTCCTTTTGGAAACTTGGTGTTGGTTTTCGAGAGTATTGTGTCCTCAGCCTTTCCATTTGGATTTCCACCACTATGATCCCCATCCAAGAGGGGATTTTTGCTTTTCTCTAGAAAGAATCACCCTAATAGGGGGCACCACCCAACAGCTATTGCATCTCATAGAAAAGTCTCACATAAAGACCCGCGGACGTGTCCGTGGGTCTTTAAATGAGATAACAGAGAGGAGGAACCCTAGCCAAAGGCTCCGCAAGTTGGGGTAGAACATGGCTGTGCTGATCGTGGAGTAAATATATGGAAGGTAAACTGCACATGACGTGGAAAAAGAAGGTATAGGAGGTGGGTATCCAGTGTTATCCAGGTTTTATGTCCGTTGTTTCGTCGGATTGGTGGTCATAGCTATCTTACTAACTGGTTGTATTGGCGAAAGTGGGACTAGCACGAACACCATTTCTCTTTCCGGAACAGTGTTTACAGCCAATCATGTCCCCGTAAAGGATGCTATAGTTTCACTGTTGGAAAAAGACACACAACATGACCAAGTTTCGGCTCAGACTGCAAGCTCAGATAGGATCTACAGGACCGAAGCCGATGGAATATTTCGTTTTGATGGGGTTACCCCTGGAACCTACGAGATTATTGTCTCAAGGGAAGGTTATGAGTCCATAAGAATTACACGGACGTTCAATAAGAGCACTAGCGTCCCTGTCAATATCAGAAGCTTCCTCGAGGTAGTGCATTACTCCGATTCTCTTATCTGGGATAACTATCAAATATCTGCCATCGTTTATCAGGATGATGAGGCGACGCTAGAGGCAGTCAGGATCATAAGCCCCTCCGGCCACATGCGAGATCTTGTGCATGAGGCACCTTATGGTAGGGAGCGGTTTAATGCATGGTGGAACGAAAAATTGTTCGAGGAAGGAAAGTGGGAGTTACAAATACAAGATAGGTTCGGTCAAACGTACACCCATTCTTTCGTGATAGACAATAGTCAATTCCCCAGTAGACCAGAACTGATCTATCCAATCGAATGGGAAGAGGTGGATACAGCTTCCCCCGACCTCGAGTTTGTCCTACCCGATGACGTTGATATTGTTCATTTTCGGGTCTATGACGTCATAGATCGTGACGCGTTCTTTCTTGAGGACACCGTTGATCTACAATCCAGGAGAGCTCTCCAAGTAGATACAAGAACTGGTCGCTTCAGCATTCCTCCGGGATTCCTGGAAAGGGGCCAAGCCTATGCTTGGCAGATTTATGTCATTCGAACAGGAGATGTCCCCCTGAGTTATTCGGGGCTAAGTGACCTACATTATTTTAGTGTCAAGGGTGAATCGAGATGAGAGATGAACTAAGGCGCTTTATACCTTGCTCTCACTCTTATAGGTTGTTTTGTTTGGTTGCGGAGTTAGCCTTTAGAGAATAATCCTCCATTTGGTCAAGTGTACAGATGGTGGTTAGGTCTGTCTTGATTGATACTTGTCTTGGGCTTGATGGAAACTTGATGAACGATGTCGTTTCAGGAAATGGAAGCAGTGGCGTGGTGGCTTGGGAGAATACTCCTGCAATTTACTGTCATGCTCACCAAATATGGATTGGCT
>Ga0265293_10011881_pt1 | contig 11698 bp, 10 predicted proteins | sample Munlanlewell138R_FD_192505 | JGI IMG/M metagenome (GOLD analysis project Ga0265293, IMG submission 192505) | Leachate microbial communities from a municipal landfill in Southern Ontario, Canada - Leachate well 138R | ecosystem: Engineered > Solid waste > Landfill > Unclassified | place: Canada... | reverse complement strand
CCCGCCGTCCGCCAGCTGGCGGAGGCGGGGCTATCTATCTTATCTAAAGTAACGTGGGAATAATGGCGAGACGCGGGTGTTCTTAAGTCAAGCGCTTATTACAGAAAAGTCTTAAAGGAAATTTTTATGATCCAAGATCTTATAATCTATCAAAAATCATATGATTTGTTTCTATATATCCATCCGATCTTGGCGAAATTTCCGAAGAATCAAAGACATGTTCTGGGACAACGGATAGAAAATAAAATATTGGATATAATCGAATCAATAATCGCGACCAATATGGAGAGGAATAAACTTCCGGGTCTTCGAAGTATCAGTATAGCGATGGATGAATTAAGAACTCTTGTCAGGTTGTCCAAAGACCTGGAATTTTTGAGCATAAGACAATATGAAATAATCGCGGACAAACTGAATGAAATAGGAAGAATGCTTTCGGGGTGGATAAATAAATGCCTTAATCAAAAGCAGTAGTCGGGTTATAATGTATCTGCCTTGTGTAAGCAGGCAGGGTAGGGGTGAGGACGAGAAAATGTGCGCGTTTTCCTACGCGGCGGCAATTGGAACAATGGCTCGAATGCAGGCGCGTTTGCGCTGAACTTGAATTGGTCAGGCACGACGTCGAACAACAATGTCGGTTTCCGATGTGCCCGGTATTTGCCACACAAATTTGTTCGAAGACGCGGTCTTCGGGCTTGGCCTGAATGAAATGTTTACGGATGTTTTTTCCGCGCCAAGACAGCTACGGTTTTCATTCCTTCTCGCGTGTTTTCTGAGCGGGAAAATATATCCCTTGCCGAAGGCTTGTTAATATCATCCAAGAAGAGGCGCTAAGGGGTTTTATAATGTTTCCCGCTTTAGTTAAGGCGGGAAACATTATAAAAAATAAATTAATAAGGAAATTCTTAATGGGTGATAAATTTAAGCGGCTTATTAATATCATGTCAGAAAGTTTATATAAACAGATAATTGATTATCCGAATATTCACCAAGCATATCTTGATGCTCGACAATGCAAACGGTATCGCAGTTCCATATTAAGATTCGGATATGATCTTGAAAGTAATCTGTGGCAAATAAAAGATGATCTGAAAAACGGAACGTACAAACACGGACCATATCGTGAATTTGTCGTTGCTGATTCGAAGAAGAGGCACATTAAGGCCGCTCCGTTCAGGGACAGGGTGGTTCATCACGCGCTGTGCAATATAATAGAGCCGATATTGGATAGAACTTTTATATATGATTCTTATGCCTGTCGAAGAGGAAAGGGAACTCATGTGGCGGTAAAAAGACTAGAGAGGTTTATAAGATCGATACGTGAAATAGAGCACGAGAGAGAGAGAGAGAGAGAGAGAGAGAGAGAGAGCCGGCTTCGCCGGCTCATAGGATCTATTGCTTAAAATGCGATGTTTCCAAATATTTTGCGAGTATAGATAAAAACATTCTTTTTCAGATTTTAAGAAGAAAAATAAGAGACAAGGATGTTTTATGCTTAATCTGGGAGATTATAAAAAGTAATCCAAAGGGAATACCAATAGGTAATTTAACAAGTCAATTATTTGCTAATGTTTATTTGAATGAGTTGGACCAATATGTCAAGCGTGTATTGAGAAAAAAATATTATATTCGCTATATGGATGATTTTTTAATATTAGATACAGATAAAAAGCATTTACATAAGATCAAAGAAGAAATAAGAGTTTTTTTATGGGATGAATTGAAATTAACTTTACATCCTAAGAAGGCTGAAGTTTTTCCAATAGACAAGGGTGTTGATTTCTTGGGATATGTATTAAAAAACGGAAAAAGGTATTTGAGAAAAGATACAGTTAAAAGATTTATGAAGAAGAGAAGGAAGTATAGAGCAATGATAAGGAACGGGAAGTTAGAAAAAAATCGCTTAAGAGATGCTGATGCGTCATGGAAAGGGTATTGCAAATTTGCTGATTCACATATGTTAAGAAAAAAATTAAGGATTTAAAAAATATTGTGAATCATATTCAAAATGAAAATATTCCTTCAAACTTCCAAACTTAAATCCGCAGTTTTTCATAATATCTGCTAAGAGGGCCTGATTCTTTTGGCACTTAAGGCTTTGGGCATCCTTTTTGTTTTTATAAAAATCTGCAAAGAGGGCGTTTGGACCGTCTTTTCTATCTTTAAACTTAAGTTCTTTGCCGGTTTTAATATCTAAAAGTGATACATCTACGCACTTTCCGGTAGAGTGGGGCATTGTTTTTACATTCAATAATTTATTAACTGATTCTGCGCCGTATTTTTTAACCCTCTTTTTGTAAACAAGATTGTATAAGTCTTTTGAACGGTAGCCGTCTTTAATATAAATTTCGAAACCTAATTTTTTAAATTGTTCGTTTGCTTTTAGTAGGGGAGCGATAAGGTCTTCGTGGACTGATATACGGTTGCTGTCTATGCCGATATTTCGGAGCTCATCTTTGGTTATGTCGTATTCGTCGGCCTTTTCCCAATAAAAGCTTTTTCCTTTTAGGCCGTATTCATTAATGTAAACCATGTAATAATAATAAATTTCAAAATCCAAATGACAAATACCAAAAGGAATGCGGGGGAAATTTTCAATTTATAACCCGCCTAACCGGCGAGGCAAGTTTCTATTAAATTTTAAATGAGGATTAAATGCGGGTCTGGATTCCCTCTTTCGAGGGAATGACGGGAAAAAATGACAGAGAAGGGGACATGGAATTTTATTTAAGAAGAGAAGGTGTTATTTCGGCTATGTCTCCGGCGCCCATCATAACGATGATATCGCCTTTTTTGAGAGGGAGTTTTTTTATTTCTTTGGGAATATTTTTCAGAGAACCGATATATTTGGCTCGGGGAAAATTCTGGATTCCCGCTTTCGCGGGAATGACAGAGGTAGTAGTGGTAATGACAGAGGTAGCGGGAATGACAGAGGTAGTAGTGGTAATGACAGAAGAAGGGGTAGAAAGGGATTTATTGATATCTTTAGCTAAAGATTCGGAGTTAATATTATGCGACAGTTCATCTCTGCCTTTTGGGTTATAGACATTGGGGATTAGGATGTAGTCGGCATCAGCGAACGAAGTTGTAAAATCTTTATAAAGGGCAACTAGGCGTTTTTGCTGGTGCGGCTGAAATACGCAGACGATATTTTTTTTCGGGAATTTTTCATAAATTGCTTGCAAGGTTGCTTTAATTTCGGTTGGGTGGTGGCCATAGTCATCAAAGACTTTATAGCCTTCAGGGGTATTGCCCTTATATTCGATTCTGCGCCAGACGCCCTTATAAGAGGATAGAGCTTTAAGTATTATTTCTTCTTCAATACCGAGGGCTTTGGAGAGCTTAAAGGCGGCGAGGGCGTTCATAATATTGTGGCGACCGGGAACTTTAATGATTTTTTTAATCATATCTATCGTTTTTTTATCATCATCTCCAAAGGTGATTATGCTCCCCTTTTTTAGGCGGGGGATTATGGAGCTTATATTTTCATTATCGCCGTTCAATACCATATAGCCGTTTTTTGGAATATGGTTAAGAAATTTAACAAATGAATTTTTGACGGCTGTAAGATTTTTATAGAAATCAACATGTTCAAGATCTATATTTGTAACTATCGCGGCATACGGATAATAGTTCCAAAAAGCGCCTTTGTATTCATCAGCTTCTATAACAAGATATTCACTCTTGCCTGCACGGAAATTCCAGCCGTTTATCTTGGTTCCGATAATGACCGTCGGGTCCATCTTTGCCTTTATAAGTATCGTGGCGACCATAGCGGTCGTAGAACTTTTGCCGTGGCTGCCGGCTATGGCAATGGTCTTATATTTTTTAGTCAGTTCGCCGAGAGCCTGCGGATAGGTTTGGATTTTAATTCCAAGCTTTTCGGCTAGCTTAAATTCCGGGTTGTCGGCTGGCATAGCGGCTGTATGAATTACTAAATGGGCATTTTTAGGCAAATTGCTCTTTTTATGACCAATTTTAACCTCTATACCGTCTTTGGCTAATTCTTGGGTGATTACACTATTTACTGCGTCAGAACCCGTTACAAGCCAATTTTGAGCCAAAAAATAACGGGCCAAGGAGCTCGTGCCTATACCGCCTATACCTATGAAGTGAACCTGGTTACGACCGGTATTCGGGGCTATTTTTTTGATTTTCGGGGGAGTATGCATTTTTAGTATGTATCGATAAAGTTTAAGACTTTATTATTTCAGATACGGAACGAGTTCGGGGATTAATGATTTTATATCGATTATCGAAAAAATAATTTTACACAAAATAATTAACGGGCTTCGAATCTTTTAAAATCCATAAGGGGAGTATCTATCTGTATTTAGAAAGATATATGTGTCGCAAAAGGTGTATTATGCGACAGTATATATTTATTGAAGCAGATCGCTTTCTACATCTTCCCTAACCCATCTCTTATAAGGTTGGCGAGAGTTTCAAAGATGAGAGCAAAAACATTTAACAAAGCTTTAACGGCGGGAATAATATATTGCCCGGCGTCTTTAAAAGCTTCGATTACCTTTTGTATGGCTCCGGTTGTATCCATAGATTAATAATAAACTTACAACTAACAAAATCCAACTCGTGAACTAGAAGTAGTCAGCGGGATTAATAGTTACTCCAACTGGCACTAATCCGGCGGCACCGAAGCTCTTAAGCTGGACGCATTGGCTGCTTACTCTTGTTTCTCGACAGTAGGACGGTTCGGAGTAAACTCCAAAGTGCAAATGAGGCCCTGTAGAGTAGCCGGTACTACCGGAATATCCGATTATATCCCCTGCTGAAACAGTTTGGCCTTTGGAAACTGCATGGCGAGAAAGGTGCGCGTATATGGTGACAAGATTATTGTTATGTTCAATAAGGACATATTTTCCATATTGGTACCGTCCATTATCTCCAGCGGCGATAACTTTGCCGTTTGCTGCAGCTTTAATAACAGTTCCGGTTGGCACTCCCCAATCGATGCCGTTATGAAAACCAGTTTTATAAGCTGTTCTGGCAAATTCTGTTCTGCCGTAAGCTTGGGTCATTATCGATCCGTTTGGAACGGGAACTAAAAGAACGGATGTTCCTTTGGTAGGCAGAAGGTTGGTGTCATAATCCCCTCTTAATTTTTCTTCAAGCTCTTCTATTTCTCCGCTGATTTCTTTTTGCTTTTTTTCAAGAGCGGAAAGCTGTTGCTGATATACTGATTCTTTGTTTTTAGTTTCTTCAAGGAGGGTTTCTTTATATTCCTTTTGGTCTTCTACTATCACTTTGCGGCTTTTAAGATTAAGTTTTTCGTTTTCAAGAGAAGATTTTTTAACGGCGCTTTCTTGAATGTTGTCGTTTAAAAGATTTGATAAATTTCTAAGAGAGGATATTTCTTCAGAAAGGGATTTTTGCAGCTGTTCCAGTCCGCTTAGTTCTGAAACGCTATCTGCCAAACTTTGGCTTGAAAGAAGCGTTTCTAACACGCCGGCTTTTTCCTTCTGGTTTATCTCCCTTATGATCAGGGCTATATCTTTCTTTTTTTCTTTAATAAGGTTTTCAGTATCGGATAATTTTATACCCAGGTTTTCTAACTCTAATCCGAGCTTATCTATGTTTATTTCGCTTGAGCGGATATTAAGCTCAAGGTTTTGGATGGAATAGTCAGTGCTTTTTATTTCTTTTGAAAGCGATTGGCTTTGAGAGCTTATATGTTCCAACTTGCTTTGCGTTTCCTGTATCTGGCTATTAATAATCTCAAGCTCCTTACTTTTTTCTTCAATACGGGATTTAAGCTCTCCTCCTTCTTCAGCAAAAGCAATCAAAGGGCCGGCTACAAGAGTGGTAACCGCCATAATGAAAAAGATTATTTTAACTATCTTTTTAATAGTCATTTTGGGTTTTAGCTTATTTTATCTATCGCCTTATTTATTCGGAAAATAGATTTTTCTTTTCCGAGACCTTCCATTATTTCAAAAGGACCAGGCGAATTCTTTTTTCCGGATAAGGAAAATCTTAAAGGCCATAAGTATTCCCCTTTTTTGTCTTTGGGGATTATAGCCATAACAGCCTTTTCTATATTTTCCTTATTAAATTTTTCTTCTTCAATATCGGAAATAATATCTATTATTGATAAGAGATTATTTTTTGTGTTTCCTTTTTTTCCTTTCCAAAAAAGGCTATCTGCTGAATAATCCGGTTCAGTAAAGAAAAAACTGACGGATTCTTCGAGGTCAGCTAAATTAACCAATCTTTCTCGGACGGCACTCATTATTTCAGGAGTCAGCTTCCATTCTTGCTTAATAAAAGATTGTCCCCTTTTAACTAATTCTTTAAGAGGAATAATTTCGGATATATATTTTTTGTTTATCCAATCAAGCTTTTCATAATCAAAAATCGAACCTCCTTTTTGTACGCGGTCCATACTGAATTCGCTAATTAAATCGTTTATGGAAAATATTTCCTGATTATCTTTAGGGTGCCAGGAGAGCAAAGCGAGAAAATTAATTATTGCTTCTGGCAGATATCCTTTTTCCAGGAAATCTACCAAAGCGACGTCTCCTCCCCTTTTAGACATTTTGCTTCGGTCTTTGTTAAGGATTAAAGGCAAGTGCGCGTATATCGGCTCTTTAAAGCCGAGAGACCGTAAAATAGCTATTTGCTTAGGAGTATTTGATATATGGTCTTCTCCGCGGATTATATGGCTTATTTCCATAAGGGCGTCATCGATAACTACAACAAAATTATAAAGAGGCTCATCGTAGCTTTTAGCTATAACTATGTCCCCTATCAGGGAAGCGTCGTAGCTTATATCTCCTCGAACCATATCGTTAAAATTTATTTTTTCTTTTGGCATGCGAAAGCGAATAACATAATCCTCTCCCGCTTCTATTTTTTGGGCTACAATTTCTTTGGAAAGATTAGAACATTTTCCAGAATAGATATAAGCTTTTTTTTCTTTTTCAGCCTGTTTTCTTTCTTTATCAATATCTTCTTTGGAGCAGAAACAGGGGTATGCTTTACCTTCTTCAACTAAAGTTTTTAGGTATTTTTTATATATTTCTGTTCGTTCGCTCTGCCTGTAAAATTCGTCCCATTCTAAACCAAGCTTTTTAAGCCCGGTTGTAATACTGTCTTCATATTCTTTTTTAGAGCGTTCTTTATCAGTATCTTCTATTCTTAAAATAAATTTACCATTATTTTGTTTAGCAAAGATCCATACAAAAAGAGCGGCACGAGCGGTGCCGATGTGCATCATTCCGGTTGGAGATGGGGCGAGTCTTACTCTAACCATTGGCTAATTTTATCAATTTTTCGGCTATTTTTATAGCTGCGTCAGGTTTAGAAAATTCTCTTGCGGCAGATGACATTCTATCTAGCATTCCAGGCTCGGATATTATATGTTCGACAGTTTCCACAAATAATGGAATGCTTATTTGGTCTTCTTCCAATACTATGCAACTGCCGGAACGTTCATAGCTTAAGGCGTTTTTGAGCTGGTGGTTTTGCGCTGATTCAGGAAGAGGTATAAGTATAGACGGCTTTCCCAAAGCGGCGAATTCAAATATTGAAGAGCCTGCTCTTGAAACGATTATATCAGCGGCAGCAAGGACGTTTTTAATATTGTTGTCAAAAAAATCAGTTATCCGGTAACCGGATTCTTTCATTTCTTCTAAACTGTCAAAATAATGGCCCACTACGCCGCTAACTTCATTAAAGAGATTGACTCCAGTCTGGTGGAATACTTGCACATCGAGTTTTAGCAGGTCGAGCAGAGAGGCGGTAATAAGATTATTAATCCTTTGAGATCCCTGGGATCCGCCCATTATAACCATTAATAATTTATCAGGATTAAAACCAAGTTTTATTTTAGCTTCTCTTTTTTCCGGCAAATTTTCAAGAAGAGATTTTCTTAAGGGATTTCCGACAAATTCGCACCTTTTTTGCTTGCTTGAAGAAAGTTCTTTTTTGGCGTCTTCAAAGGAAAGGAATATTTTCTTAGAGAAAAAGGAAGAAATTTTTGTAGTTATGCTTGGTATGGCGTCTGATTCGTGGATTACGACCGGTATAAAGAAGAATCTCGCGGCAATAACCGGAGCTAAACTGCCGGGACCTCCTTTTGACATTAATATGTCTGGCATTTCCCAGAATATATGCCATAAGGATTGCAAAAAACTTACAAAAAATTTAGGAAATTCAAATAAGTTTTTGAATGAAAAATACCTTCTTAATTTGCTTGGGAGAATGGTTTTGACAGGAATGCCTTCTTCTTTGAATTTTTTTGCATATCTGCCAGGGTTTCCTATATAAGTAACTTTTATTTTTAAAGATTTTTCCTCTTTGATTTCTTTTATTGCCGAATACACCGCGAGAAGCGGGTTGAGATGGCCGGCGGATCCGCCACCAGCAAGCATTATTCTTATTTTTCTTTTTTTAGCCATTTCTTAAAGCATTTACCATAAGTCCGGCAATTGCCATAAAAGTAACGAGAGCCGTACCGCCGTAACTGATAAACGGCAATGGTATTCCGGTCATAGGTATAATGCCGGATATTGAGGCTATATGGGTAAATGCTTGAAGCCCGATTATGGACGAAAACCCTACAAGTAGCAACTTACCGAAGTCAGAATGAGTTTTTAAACTTCCAATAAATCCAGCGTAAATAAGCAAAAAATAAAGAAAAATAAAGAAGCTTGCGCCTATAAACCCAAATTCTTCGGCAATGACGGCAAAAATAGAGTCGCCAATTGGCTCTGGCAAGGATGATATTTTAAGGGTTGATTTTCCGTACCCTACTCCCGTAAGGCCTCCGGATCCTATAGTAATAAGCGATTGATTGAGGTGATATCCGGAGTCGCGGATATCTGCACTTGGATTAAGAAAAGAAGTTATTCTAGACATTCTGTATGGACTAAATATAGTAACAAGAGCGATTAATATGACTCCCGCTATACCCATAAAAGCTATGAATGACAGTTTCATTCCGCTCACAAAATAAATAATTAGAGCCGAAACCATTATTATTACTAAAATACTAGTTGATGGCTGGGCAAGAAGCAGTCCGCCGATAATTGCACAAATAATCATAAAGGGTATAAGCCCTTCAGAGAGGTCTTTTTTTCTATCTCTTCCTTTCGATGTCAGCCATGCCGATATATATACAATGAAAGTGAATTTAAGGACTTCTGACGGCTGAAAAGGAAATCCGGCAATATCCAACCATCTATTCGATGTTCCAAAGCCTCCGCCAAGCGGAGAAAAAACAAGTATTAAGCCGACAATATTTATTAGAAGAAGTATAAAAGAATATTTTTTAAGAAATTTGAGAGGTACAAGCAAAGTTGCAAAAAAAGCGAATAAGCCGATACCAAATCCGAATATGAATTGGTGTTTTATGAAGTAGTAGGCATCACCGAACTTAGCTTCTCCAAGATACGAAGAAGCGCTTGCAAGCACTGCCAGCCCGAGCACTAAAAGGGCGGCGCAAACAGCGATGATAATTACGTCGGCTTTTTTCTTAATAGCAAGCATTTTATTTGCGAATTACTTTTCCTTTGCGATTTTCGGTGAGTTTTTCTTTTTTAGCGGAAAGACCTCCTTTAATTATTGTTTTTTCCGGAACGCCGTCTTTAATAATAGTAATATCAGCGGAATAACCTTCTTTAATTAATCCTGTTTTTCCAAGATTAAGTATACGTGCGGGAGCGCAAAGTTTTTTTATAGTGGATTCAATGGATAAGCCAAGATAATCTGATCTTTTGATAAATTCAGTAAAGGGAGAAGATAGCTTATAGTGGATATCGGAGAGGTCGGAAGAGGGACTCCACATAGAACTGCCGACAATGCTTTTTGGATGAGCTATTAATTTTTCTATTATAGAATCGTTAGATATTTTAGTAATAAAAGAGATGTCTATTCCAGCGATATCTATCATGCGCATCAATGCTTCTGCAGGTTTTATTCCTCTATTTTTAGCAAAGTCGGCAATGGATTTTCCTATTATAAAACTCTCTTTTTTGTTTGCAGGCATATTCCAAACAAAGGTATTTTCAGCATCGAGTTCAGAAGCTTTTTTGGAAAACAATGATAATACTCTCTTTTTTTTAAGGCTTTCTATGGCGGTTTTTTTATTTTTTAAATCAATTGAGGAAGGAAAGAGCTCGGAAGCTTCGAATTGATAATAAGGAAAAGGAAATACAGCAAAAGAAAATTCGGCTTTAGGAGCCTTGCTTTCTATTGCTTCAGCAAGCTTGTTAAAGGCTAAAGCGCTTTTAAGATTTTTATTAAGTTCGCCGATTATTACTTTTACTTCATTTTCAGCAAAGTGAATTGCCTCATCTGCTTGTTTGGATACTTTTGCTTCAGTTATAAGCGAAGTAAAAAGAGCTTTTTTAGACTTTTTAATAATGTCGATAACTGCGGATATTTCCTCTTCGGAAGCATCGAATTCTGCAAATCCTTTATCGCTTACGGATATACCGATAGCTCCCTCGTCCAAGCATTGGCTTAAAAGATGCGATAAAACACTTACCTCTTTTTGGCCAATGTTTCTAGGCTTTGAAACTATAGATTTTCTTATTGAGCTATATCCGGCAAAAGTAGCAAAATTTATTCCCGGTTTTATTGAAGCCACGGCATCAAGGTACTCGCTGACAGTGGTCCAGCAGGTATTTGTGGGAGGTGCTTGGTCTGCGTACATAATAGGAGCAAGAGACTCCCCTTTTGATCCACAAATAATCGTAGTAACGCCGTCTTTAAGAAAGTCGGCTTGTTTTGGTTCTTTGAATAAGGAAAGGTTAGTGTCTGAAGTTGAGCTTATATCGATAAATCCGGGGCAAACAAAACTGCCTGGAGCAAGAATTACTTCATCTGCTTTATATGATGCCAAATCTCCTATAGCTGCAATCTTTTCCCCTATTAAGAGAATATCGTTTTTTTTAGGAGAATTTCCGAAACCGTCAACAACATCGCCACCTTTAATTAAAAGACTCATTGCATTTAATTATAATCGTGAAACTAAAAAACATGAAACTTGGGTTTTAAGGAGCCTATCCTTATTTCCCGGCGTTATAAATAGCTGATATTTCAGAATCAGAAAGAGCGCGATCATAAATTCTAAGATCATCGAATATCATACTTCTGCCAGACGAGGTCCTTCCGATTGATACAAAATCTTCAGTTGAAGAATTAATTAAATAATTTGGCAAACCAGATAATTGGATGCTGCTTACAAGCTCGCCGTTTTTATATATCTTTGATAATTGGCTATCACTATCGTATGTATAGGTTATAAGATACCAGTTTCCATCAAAAGGCAAATTTACAAGCCTTGATCCCATTCTAACTCCGTCTATTAAAATTTCTCCTCGAATATTGCCTGAATTATATGAATCGTAAAAATACCAAGACGGCGGTCTAGATAAAACATGCACGTCTGCAGCTTGGTTAAAATCAGTTAATCTTTTTATCCAAGAAGACAGAGTTATGCCTTCCCTTATATTAAATACTGGCGAATAATTTAAATCTATTTTATCGCCTAATCCATTGAATTTCATAGCAAGCCCGCTATCGGAAGGCGTATCGGTTACATAAGTTGATTCGCTTATTATTGCGTGATTATTATTTCCGCTATTGTCGTAGGCAATACTTTCATTTTCTTCATCAAAATCCCAACAGCCGACAAGTCCGTATATATCGTTCCATAAGGAAAGATCAGAGC
>Ga0265293_10011880_pt1 | contig 11700 bp, 4 predicted proteins | sample Munlanlewell138R_FD_192505 | JGI IMG/M metagenome (GOLD analysis project Ga0265293, IMG submission 192505) | Leachate microbial communities from a municipal landfill in Southern Ontario, Canada - Leachate well 138R | ecosystem: Engineered > Solid waste > Landfill > Unclassified | place: Canada... | reverse complement strand
TGTCGGGACCGAATACCTCGCAGAAAAGCCGTACAAATTCGTCCTCTGCTACCGAATTAACGGTTGTCGCATCTGTTTTTTTCATTTTGTGTTAAGCTTCTTTTGTGTAGACTTTTGAATCAATGACATTAAAAAAATATTTTCAGTCATCAAATTTGCATTAGAATACCGATAGTTTTTATATTTCGTCGGTAAATTAGTCTTGCCTACAGCTCGCTTTATTTGCTATAAATGCATTAAAACATCGACGATTTTTATAATTTGTCAGTAAATTAGTAGTGACATAAAACTTTCGGTGGAGTCATCTGATTCGCCTCGAATAAAATTTGAAAGGAAAAATTATATGGAATCTGAAACTGCAATCTCATTGCTGGCTTTGAATAATTCTCTTATCGAAAAATGTCTTATTGAAATGGCCATCGCCGATGGTGCCCAGGCACAAGTCTATACTGAGCTTGCAAGAAAATGCCGCGAAAACAAAGTTCTGCTAAATAATCTTGAAGTTAAACCTAGTTTTTTGCTTGAACCAGAAACAAAGCAATGTTTCGAAAACCTTGTGCGCGAAATGATAACAAAGGTTTTTAGCAATTATCTCTCTAACCAAGAACTTCAGGCACTACTTACCCTTGTTCGACCAGAAGTTGAAATAGCTGTAACTGAAGAGGAGGCGTTTATTCCTGCAGTAACTGTTGCAGCAAACTCAAAAGATAATCAAATTGCTACCACTTACTCTCATAAAAAAGGTCACACAAAAAGTCCTCGCACCAACCTTAGCATCAATTTCGAAAATGGTCCCTTAATTCATCGGTCAACGGCCAAAGAGGGCTTTGTTGCGGCTCTTGAATTCATGGGACTGGAAAGAGTGAAAAGTTGTGGTCTAATGGCCTGTGGTGAGCCTCTTGTTTCTGAAACACTTTCAAAAAAACCGAAATACGCCAGTCAGCAGGCACAAAGCGGTAAATACTACATTTTTACCTCCACAGCCACCGAAAAGAAAAAATCTGATTTAGAAAAACTAGCCCGAATGCTTGAATACAAGGTTCAGGTAGAAGTTGTCTAGACTATTGCTTCTTCCTGTTCTTTCGTGCGCTCAGCTTGCTGTGGGGCAGATAAATGAGTGGCTTTGGATATTTTAGCAAATAGTTTATTTGAAAGAGCGGATTTACATTTTGAACATAATAAGTTAGAATGATATTATTTTAAGCTTGCTTGGACTAAGGAGGAAGTCGCTAATAATGAAATATGAACAAATAATTAATAATGCAACTTCTAAACCAGAAGTGAGAATTGTTTCAGCGACTTCGGATATCTCTGCATTAACAAAGAAGACTTTTAGCAAATGGTTGTCAGTAGGCAATCCAAAAGACTGCTTTCCTGCAGTTGTTATTGCATGTCTCGACAAAGTTTCAGCATATGCTCTTATGAACAAAATCAGCTTTCTTGATTTTTGGAATATAAGAAAGCCTAATGTATTTAAGCCGATATACTACAAATTATTGAATACAAACCTACTGAGAATAACAGACAAAACTACTCATAGGATGTTTATTATTGCGGGACAATTATATTTAAAATTCTTGAGGGAAACGCCGTTTGCGACTGATGCATCCCTTGTAAGTGACAAGACAAAACCTTTTGTTCAAGAAAAATTTGTTGTCTCTATTGATAATGAACCTGAGGAGAAGTCTGACAACATGTCTGGTTATTTGTCAGATAATGCTATTGATCCAAATGATGTAATTGCTTGGTTGGTGACACAGCCAAATGCCAACGGTACTTTATATTTAGAATCTGTGGTTCGGCAATATATGGGCATGCTTCGCGCCACCCCCGCTAAATTTGAGTTTTCTAACCTTGGAGATAGGAAAAGTGTTTTTGCCTGCCGAACACCACAGGAATTAATGGGGTATTGGAATCGTATTAAAGCTACTCCAAATTATAAACAAGTAAATAGTAGTACTTCAGGCATGTTTTCAGCAGGCATGAGTTGCTATTTGAGATACTTAAAGCATTTGGAGCAAGGGAATTTATTTAATATCGCCATTGATGAAGAAGCAAATAAGAGGCAACTAGTAACGGATAATAGTCCTATTAAAACTAAAGATTCATATGGCTTTGATATAGAGATTAACGAGGCTATTGATCTTGTGCTGTTGAAGAAATTCACAAATGGCTTCCGGTATTCAAATGAAATTGAACTTAGTCGTTTGCGAAGACTCATAAATGAGCAACTTGGTAAGGAAGTAATACTTAATGATGCTGAGCTTATTAAATATGTTAGATCACAAGGTAGAGAGTATGCTGGTAAGATTTATATCATTTCACAAGAAACAATAGAACATATTCAACAATTGGTTGAGGACTATTTTCAAAATGGTGCTGTGGCGATCTTTTACGCTGAATTCTATGCAAAACATGAATTTTGGCTTATTGAGTCAAGCATAGTATCAGAAGAAATGCTAACTGAGATTCTCCGGGGCAGTTTTCAAAGCTTTTGCTTAACTGAAACTTACTTTGGGAAGAGCAATGATTCCATATACAACGTTCTCCAAAACGAAATACTGCGGGTATGGAACAACGAAGTTTTGCTAACTTATGAGGCACTTGCCGAGCGTTTGACATATATACCACAATGCCGAATACAACAACATCTAGGGCAAAATAATGACTTCATAAATAATTCTAGGGGCGAATTCACTCACGTCAGCAAAATTGATATAGCTGAGCATGAGGCACGAGAAATAATGGACTATATTGAAACCGAGATTCGTGCGCAAGGTTACGCGTCAATTTCTGATGCACCACTAAATGAGATCATTGAACGCAATTATATGTTGTCAACTACAGCTATTCATAACGCTGTTTACTTTATCTGCCTTGCTAATAAATATTCCAAGAGCGGAAAGATTATCACTTGCATAGGTGAAAAAGTCAATGCTTTGAACATTATAAAGGGATACTGCAAAACACTTGACCGCTGTATGCTTAGCGATTTGCTGGATTTCGAGCGAAACTTAACTGGTGAATCTCATCGTTGGATTCCTATGAAAGCAGGCTATGATGTTTTAATAAGAATAGACGAAAACACTTTTGTTGCTGAACGATATGTTCACTTTGATACATCGGCAATAGATATGGCTATAGAGTATTTTTTTCATGGTGGTGAATACGTTCCTCTTCAGTCAGTGACTACATTCGCTATGTTCCCGCATTGTGGGCAGACCTGGAATTTATTTTTACTTGAAAGTTACTGCCGCCGTTTTTCAGAAGATTTCAGGTTTGAGTGTTTATCGGTCAATAGCAAAAATGTGGGGGCAATCGTCCGGAAGAAAAGTCAACTGCCATATGTCGATATAATGGCGGATGCAGTAGCAAAATCGAATATTCCACTTGTTGAGCAGTCTATATTGAATTTTCTCATGGAAAATGGGTATATTTCAGGACGGCGCTATAGCAAAGTTATAGAACTTATCAACCAGGTAAAAGCCATGAGAAATAAATAGGAAAAGGAATGATTTAAGAATGTACTCTTATACTTACTCGGCAAAAACAGGAGGGTTATTGCTTAACTCTACCCCGACAGGCTTTTCAAAAGAACCGCGTCCTGTCTATGCTCCAGAGCTAAATTTGCTTGGTTTTAACAAATTCTGGCAATACGAAAATCAGACTGACGCTCCCTACATGTGGGCAGAAGCAAACCGCTATTATTATCGAGGGCGTCTTGTCGCCTCACTTTTAGGCGGTGATGTTTATCATGCGCCTCTTGTGCAGCTTGCCTACACATGCCTCGATTGGAGGGAAACAGCAAACGGCAAAACAACCTCAAAAACCGTCTGCGAAAACCCTGAAAATAAGGGGGAATCTTTTACTGATAAGAAAGGAAACATTTTTACACTTGATTTGCCGGAACCGGGCGGCAAACTCCGCCCTGTTGATATAACATCCATGATTGATGATAACCGGGAAATTCTTGGATGGCTTGAAGAGACCACCGCCAAGAAAATTCTTGAAGTATACGAAAAATATGCAGACAAGCTGGATATCTTCCATGTTGCATTTAGTGGCGGTAAAGATAGTTGTGTGCTATTGGAGCTTGTGAAGAGCGTGCTACCGCATGATAGTTTTGTAGTAGTTTTCGGTGATACAGGCATGGAGTTTCCTGATACATACGATGTTATCAATAAAATAGAGGCACAGTGCCAAAAAGACGAAATAAAGTTTTATCGCGCAAGTTCGCACTTATCCCCCGCCGAGAGTTGGGATCTGTTTGCCCCGCCGTCTCGTGTGTTGCGTTGGTGCTGTTCTGTACATAAGTCTACGCCACAGACATTGAAACTTAGAGAAATTACGGGAAAACAAAATTATATCGGACTTGATTATGTGGGGGTTCGTGCTCAAGAAAGCATTACCCGCTCCGAATATGAATATGAAAGCTATGGTAAGAAACAAAAAGGGCAATATAGCCATAACTCAATACTCGAATGGACTTCTGCTGAAGTATGGCTTTATATATACGCACACAATTTGATTATTAACGAAGCCTATAAAAAAGGAAACGGGAGGGCGGGATGTTTGTTTTGTCCAATGTCGGGTGGTACTTCTGACTATATGAGACGGCAGAATTATAAGGTCGAGGTGGATCAGTATATTGATGCAATAAAACATAAATATACAGGTGATAAAAGAAATACACAAAATACTGAAACCTATATAACAAATGGTGGATGGAACGCACGAAAGAACGGACGAGAAATAACAGAAAATGAGTTCCGCTGCATCGAACGATATGAGGATGGATTTTTATTTATTGATGTTAAGCACCCATCTTCTGATTGGCAAGAATGGATAAAGACGATTGGTGAAGATAATGTTGACTTTTTTATTACACACAAAAAAGACGGCTATACCGTTAAAATCTCTGAAACACTTCAAAAAACAAAACCGCTTTTGAGTAGACTGTTTCGACAAGTATTTAGAAAGGCTGCTTATTGTGCTGGTTGTCGTGTTTGCGAGACTAATTGTAAAAACGGTTGTATAACCTTCGAAAATAATAATATTAAAATTGAAAACTGCGTGCAATGTCACGAGTGTCATGCTATTGACAGCGGTTGCCTACTATTTCATTCATTAAGACACCCACAAGGAGGAGGAAAAACAATGAAAAGCCTAAACTCATTTGCTGACCACGCGCCAAAGCCAGAATGGTTGCGTTCCTACTTTGAATTGAAGGAGGCTTTCTTCACTAATCATACCTTGGGTTCAATGATGTTTGATATGTTTAGGCGCTTTTTAAAAGATGCTGGACTAAATGAAAAAAACCATTTTACGCCGTTTGCTGGGTTAATTTCAGACATTGGATATGCTACTGACACTGCTATGGGACTAATTTTTACTAATCTTGTATGCGAAAATCCCCAAATAGAGTGGTATGTGAATAATCTTGATATTGGTTGCATTTATGATCGTAGCATGGTTGAAAACATGCTTATAAACCTTGACGTAAAGCCTAAAGATGCTAAGTCTATTGTTAAGTCTTTTAAACGTCTAACCGAAACGCCTCTTGGTACAAAGCTCAATTTTGGCTATGTTTCCGATGATGGTGAATTAGTAAGGACGAAATGCTCAATTAGCGACCCCCGAGTTATCCTCTACGCCCTCTATAAATTTGCTGAAAAATGCAACGATTACAAGGAATTTACGCTAAATGCATTGCTCTCCGATAAGATCGAACGCGATGGCGTTTCACCCACGCGAATTTTTGGGCTTGACCGCGAGGCAATGATACCACTACTACTTGGTTTGTCTGGTAAATACCCCGAATTTATTAACGCAACTTTCACTAACGATCTTGATAAAATTTCGCTTAAAGATGATAAAACATCAGGAGATATTCTCGAACTATTTAAAGAGGAAAACTAAAAATGACTAGCTATATTGAGTATTTTAATATTGACAAGGATTTCTTTCGCTGTATTGACTATGAAGCAATTTGCAAGAGCCCTCAGTTATGGACAAAGACATATCCTCATCCTACTTTTATTGAGCTCTTAAAAAAAACAGAACGTATGCTTGCTGGAAGTAAATCCCCTCTTTGGATACATGGTGCTTATGGTACAGGCAAGAGCCAATGTGCTTATGCCTTGAAAAGGATTCTTGAGGTTTCCACAGAAGAACTGCTTAGTTATTGGCAAGATGAAAGATATAACCACGTATTTCAAACAAATTCAAATATAGATCTACTTAATAAATTACTCGGTCATAAAGAAAGAAAGATTGTAGCTGCATATCGTTATGCCAGCGGAGGTATTAACGGCACTCGTGATTTGCTCCTTGCAGTACAGGATAGCGTAAAAGCCGCACTTGTAGAAGCAGGTGTTTCCTATCAAGGGGAAAACACTTTGCGTGATAGCGTTATTGTGTGGCTTGAAGATCCGTTAAATAAAAAGCACTTTGACGAGTATTTACAGCTACCAGAATTCTCTAGTCGCTTCTCGCAATCCACGGCTGACGAGGTACTGACAGATCTTCGTAGGGGGGGTGAGTTAAAAGAATTGATGGAAAATATTTTCTATCTTTCTGATAAGCGTGGTATTACCGCATTTGAATTAAATACGGATAGGCTGATTGATTGGCTTAAAGACATCATCAATAACAACGAGATTAAAATCGTCCTTATTTGGGATGAGTTTTCCTCATATTTTAAAAACAACAGAAATTCACTTGATGAATTTCAAAAGATAGCTAGCCTAGCTCAGAGTACTGCATTTTATTTTGTAATTGTTACACACCAAACTACAAGTGTAATTGCAAACTCGCAAGACCAAGCATGGAAAGTTGTTCAACAACGTTATGAGTTTACAGAAATTACTCTGCCTGATAGCATAGCATTTGACCTTATCGGCAGTGCGCTTGAAGTGCATCCTGTTGCCAAGAGTATATGGGAAAACACTGCAAATAGTCTTTATGCACTTGTGCCAGAATCAAGCCGTGCTGTTAAGAAAACGGCTGGTATTGCAAATGATGAGGTTATTAAAAAAATCATGCCACTGCACCCATATGCTGCAATGGTTCTTAAATATATAGCGACTGCATTTGAGGCGAATCAGCGTAGTATGTTCGATTTTATCAAAACTGCTGATAACGAGGATGTTAGAGCGTTTCAGTGGTTTATTGCAAACACTGCCTCAAATGACGAACGCCCTTTACTAACGGTAGATTTGCTGTGGGATTTCTTCTATGAAAAAGGTAGAAATAATCTTACAGCTGATATTCAATCAATTCTCGATACATACCCGCGCCAGCAAAACTTAGACAAAAGAGAACAATCTGTCTTAAAGACAATTCTAATTATACAGGCGATTGACCAGCGGCTAGGTAATCAGATAGAACTGTTCCGGCTTATTGATAAGAATCTATCCCTTGCTTTTGAGGGCACTCAACTAGAAGGAAATGCTGCAATTTCTATTGCCAAAAAGCTTGTTCAAGATGGCGTGTTGATTAAACGTAACATCGGTAATAATCAAGAAGTATATGCTGTTGTTGCTCTTGCGGGTGACCAAACAAAAATTGAGAGGCATAAAAACGATGTGCGTAAAATTTCAACGACTGCAAAGCTTATTAAAGATGGTAAATTGGCAACTGTGCTACCACTTACACCTGCACTTAAATTGCGATTTGACGATCCCCCAAATGTCGAGTTGCGTGTCGCCTCTGTAGGTGGGGACTTTACCCGATTATTGACTGACATAAAAAATAAAAATTTTGCTCCACATTTTATTGCCGTTCTTTGCTTTGCCAAAGATGATATGGAAGTCCCATCATTTCGTGAAGCAATCAAACAAGCCGCTACAAACGATGATTGTAAAAATATTGTTTTCATTGATGCACTCTCAACACCGCTTGGTGCAGATGCCTTTGAGCGATATGTAGAATTTCAAGCAACATCCATGTATTACAGTGGCAACGACAAAGAACTTGCAAAAAAATATGCAAAAGATGCGCAAAATATTCTTGATACAGAATGGAAAGCAGAGATTGAAAAAGGAGCGTTTGTCGTTTACTCAGCCGCAAATCGTGCAGGTGAACGCTATCAGGAAGCAAAGAGTGTTATAGATGCTTTGCAGAGTTTTGTCATTACAAAATATCCTTTGATTATGGATTTCAAGAGAGGCTTGACTGAATCTATGTTGAAGCTAACTCAAGCTAAGGCAAGTGCAAAACATGGTGCCTTAACAACTTCTGCTGGAGCTGTTGCAAATATTGAGAAGTGGACATTGGACACCGTTCCTAATTCAGTTTGGAAAGTTGATAGATATTGGGAGCAACCTGCTCTTTCGGGATTGCCTGTTTCCAAGATTAAGATTGCTCTTGAGAAGAAAATTAATGATGCGTTTGAAAATAGTAGTGGACAGAGCTCTATCCGTGAATTATATGATATGCTAGAGAAAGAATTTGGATTTTCGAAAAGTAATCTTTCTGCGTTCCTCGCTGGATTTTTGTTGAAAGAATATTGCCAAGATACTTATCGTTTTATTGACAATACAGGCAAGCCCTTAGATCACGCATCCAAAGAAGATACACTTGCTTTTATGCTGAGCGATTATATAGGAAATTCTAACCTTGCCAGATACAAGGACACCTATATTGCAAGAATGACAGCGGATGAAAAGGCGTTCTATGCTCTTACAGAAAAAGCCTTTGGGATTTTACCCAACTCCTGTGCAACCGTTGGCGTTGCAGCAATAGCCGTCGGAAAAAAGATGTCTGACCTTGGATTACCTATTTGGGTGCTTTCTCAAGTTGATGAGTTTGGCGTATATGATGTTGTTGAAAAATATATCGCACTTATTCAAAAAGAAGGGGCAGAAGCACAACAGGTTGCCATCGAAATCGGTAAAATTGCTCAGGTTAAATCCAACTTAGGTGACAATTTAAAAATGCTTATCACCAAAGAAAACTGCCAAAATGGTATTCGTGAATATTTGAAAACTTTTGAAGATGGAAAAATTCTTGACCTTGCCCGCGATATTAATGCAGAGGGAAATCTCATCGACGATATTCGCAGGCTTTTCAATGTTGAACGTTCTCGATTATGGATAAAAGATACCGGTAAAGAAGAAATTCGTAAATTGTTGGTTGAGTATGGAATTGCTAGAGAAACCAACAGCCTTCTTTCAGCCAATGCGAATTCCCTAAAAACAGCCTTATCTGCTTGGCGTGAGAAGTTGAAATTTATTCATGTTTCGGCTGAAGGTTTTAGAAATAAGTATCCCAATCTTACAAAACTTATTGATTTTATGATAAAAATTTTTGGGCAATCAGAACTATTGCATGAGCAATATAAATCATTCCTTGCCGAATTGCATTCTAATGGGAGAGGATTTGCTGAACTCTTAAATAATGAAAGAACTCTATTTGTTGATGTTTATTCTTCATATCTGAATGAAGTTGATGTGGCTGATACGGACGATGTGAGTGAAATAATTAGCAAACTTCCTATGGGCTTGTTCTCGATGAATGCAAGCGAGTGCAATATGAAAGTTAAAGATCAGATAGATGAATTTCTCAAGGGGCAATTGAAAGTACAGCTGCTTACTATATGGAAAGATAAAACAGGCACATCTACACCAAAAGATTGGTCATCTAAACATAATACACCAATATTGGCTATGGTAGAAGATACAGATTACGACAAGGCTAAGACAACATTTGAGACATTAAATCAAACTAATCCGCCTGAACTTGCTATAAAGGATGCTCTTGTATTCCTTCAAAATGCCCCATTCTTTGAGGATTTACAAAGCGTAGAGAAACGTGATGAGGCCTTTAGAAAGCATATTATAAAAAATTATTCAAAAATACTTGCGATAACAAAAGTGAGAGAGCGGCTTAAAGTATTAATAGTAGAACCATATGATTGGTTCTCTCATCCAACAGTAGAAACTGAAATCAAACAACTTGCAGAGGCAGAATATTTCGCAGGAGGAAGCGACACCGCGCTCTCTATCCTCGGAAAAATGACGGATAGTGAGCGTGATGTCTATATCAAACGCCTTGTAAAGGAGAATATAACTGTTGGTATAGAAATTATTAACCAAGGGGGAGCTAACATTGAATGAGGTTACAAGATACCTTGCTAATACAAATGTTAATGCGCCTTTTTTCCTCGTGGTAGGTGATAGCAATTACGATGATATAAAATTAAAGTTATTGGAGACTAGTTTAAAACCTGTTAAAGTTAGCGAATTTTGTAGAAATGCTGACAAGCGCCCGAATTTAGATAACCTTGTTGGCAATGTCGATTTTGCTGATATTGACGGGCAAAGTCGTGATAAAAAAATTCTAATACTCGGACTTGGAGAATATCTTGCACTTTGTGGAGAAGATGTTGCTTTCAATCACTTGTCTAAGATAAAAGACATGAAAGTTGGTAATGCACGCATTGTTATACTCCTTCGCGGAGTTACGAGTATTGTGCAACGGCTTCGGACTGGTGATCCAACCCGATTTGACGGGAGACGGGTGCTGTTTACAGATGACACAATCTCTTCTCTTAATGTCGTCTTTATGCCTTCAAAACTGAAGTTACCTAGTGTAGCAGGTTTAAGGGGGTTGCTGGGTGAATTTGAAAATGGAAAAACAGCGATAAAAGTAAAAACGAATATTGTTTTTGATAGTCCAATGTTTGTGGTGAGGAGAATAAACTCTGCTTATGAGGCTATAAAAGACCTAGTTCCTACCTTCCCAATAGCTGAGACTTTTGGAACTGAGGAGCAATGGAACGAATTTCTAGCATCTCTAAATGCGGTTAATGGTGAAATAAACTCAATTATAGAAGAATTTGGTATCAATCCTGAAAATAGCTTTTCTGCTTGGATAAACGGAGTAAGCTATAAGAATTGGCTGTATTTTATTTCATTAAAATTAAAATTATCAGAAATAAGCAACTCATACTTGAAGTATGTCATTGAAAAGACGACTTTGTTTGAAGATTTTAAGAGAAATGTCATAAATACAATCATCGATGTGCCTCATGTAGATCGACAATTTAATACTTTCTACAACGAACGAAAAATTCTTGTAGAAAAATTTGTCGAATCAGATATTGCTGCTTTTGTTTCGGAGAATAGACGTAACGTAACAGAAAGCATATACAAACTCACAGATAATACGTTGACGGAGCGACAGGAATTTATTTCACTTTTTTCAAGTGTTGAAAAGAAAATTTTTTTGCAACGTGCTGAATTTTCTTATCCAGCGCTGTTTGATTATTTACAAAAATACATTTTTATGGACCCGAAAGTAAATCAAGAACTAAATACATTGCTGACAGAATATTTTGAAGCCTATAAAAGTCAAAAAATCAACAATGTCATTCAGGATGATTTTTTAGAGCAAGTTGAAATGCTAGCCACTGAGCGGAAATATAACAGCTTGCCTACCCGTAGCGAAGTTTTAACCTCTCTTGATTTGACCAATTCCTATCTTTACTGGGTAGATGCGCTTGGCGTAGAGTTTCTAGGTTATATTCAAAAACTGTGCAAAAACAAAGACTTATCGCTTCGCATTTATATTGCACAGGCTGAATTACCAACAATAACTTCAATGAACAGCAAATTTTATACTGAATGGGAAGGTCTAAAGGAAAAAGAACAAAGACTTGATGAATTAAAGCATAAAGAAAGCGATGGCTATATTCAT
>Ga0265293_10011879_pt1 | contig 11701 bp, 8 predicted proteins | sample Munlanlewell138R_FD_192505 | JGI IMG/M metagenome (GOLD analysis project Ga0265293, IMG submission 192505) | Leachate microbial communities from a municipal landfill in Southern Ontario, Canada - Leachate well 138R | ecosystem: Engineered > Solid waste > Landfill > Unclassified | place: Canada... | reverse complement strand
ATCGGCGGTGGCATGGGCATCGCGGCCCTGGTCGAGCGCTGAAAGGGGCCATCATGACCTACATCAAGCTTGAGAGGCAAGACCATGTGGCGCAGTTGACCATTGACAGGCCGGAGGGACTCAACGCCCTGAACAAGGGACTGCTGCAACAACTGTCCGCTACCCTGCTCCAACTGGCCGGGGACGGCCAGGTCCGCGCCCTGATCATCACCGGTGCCGGTGACAAGGCCTTTGTCGCCGGCGCCGATATTGCCGAAATGGCAGATATGGATCGCAACCAGGCCGAAATCTTTGCCCGCTTCGGCAACCGGGTCATGAATCAGGTCAGCTCATTTCCTGTCCCCGTCATCGCGGCAGTCAATGGTTTTGCCCTGGGCGGAGGTTTTGAACTGGCCCTGGCCTGTGACCTGCGCATCGCCTCAACGAAAGCAAGTTTCGCTTTTCCTGAAACAGGCCTGGGAATTACACCGGGCTTTGGCGGTACCCAAAGACTTGCAAGACTTGCCGGCCCCATGACCGCTTTCGATTTGATCATGACAGGCAGGCGTATCCGGGCCGATGAAGCCAGAGAACGGGGTATCGTCCTGGAAGTGACAGAAGATAAGGAACTCCTTGAAAGGGCATGGGAAATTGCCGGATTGATCGCACAAAAGGCACCTGTGGCTGTCCGGGAAGCCAAGCGCGCCATTATGGAGGGTCTCGATCTGACCCTGGCGGAGGGCTTAATCCTGGAACAGGTGTGTTTTGGCTACTGTTTTGAGACGGAAGATCAAAAAAACGCCATGAGCGCTTTTCTGAAGAAGGAAAAGGTCGGGGGTTTCAAAGGAGAGTGATTGCTTTTTGTCTCTTCACCGCCTCTCCCGGCTAAAAAAGCCGATGTGCGAGGAGATTGCCTTTCTGTATCCTTGACGGGATCGAGTGCCAAAATTGGTATTGGGATGAAGGAAGACATCAGAAGAGAGGAGGCGCGTTAGCGTGGGCATTTCTGCCGGCCGGCCAACTTGTAAGCGCCATCGCTTTCTTCTTTCCTTTGTGGGCGAACTGAATGGTGGTGTGTGGGGTTCGGATTTACAAAAATTAGTCTTTCTTTACATCATGTCGGGTGACTCCGACATCTATGAATTCGTCCCTTTCCGGCATGGCGCCTATTCTTTCCAGCTTGCGACAGACATAGATATTCTCCACAGACGCGGCTACCTCAAGATTGAGGAAGTAGCGGACGGGAAAGAGATGTCAATTACGACTGTCACCACCGGTCTGGAGGAGTATCTTCCTTTCGGGATTGCTCCTGAACGCGGTAATGAACTTTTTCGCCGGGCTTACCAGGAGTATCCCTATTACACCATTAAGAGTGAGATCCTTGCTGATCTCTTCAGCGGAAGGGAGCTGGAAAGCTTCATCCAGGAAAGACAAAGCTACACGAAGACAGATCAGATCCTTTTCACGATCGGCTATGAGGGCAGGAGCCTTGAAGCTTTCTTCAACCAACTGATTCAAAATGACGTGCGTCTGCTTTGTGATGTGCGGAAAAATGCGCTGAGCCGGAAATTTGGGTATTCAAAAAAGAAACTTGGTGAGATCACAGAAGCTGTAGGGATAAGATATGTTCATATCCCCGGACTTGGCATCGAGTCTGCCAACCGGAAATCGCTGGAAACGAAAGAAGATTTCCAAGACCTCTTTGACAGGTATGAAAAAGATATGCTCGATAGAAAAATCTATCTGAATCAAGTTGAATTTCTGTTAGGAAAATACGCCCGCATTGCCCTGATGTGTTTTGAGCGGAAACCGGCCATGTGTCACCGGCATATGATCCGGGACTATATCACCAGCAAATACCAAGTGAAGAGTATCGACCTGTAAGAAATGGAAAAGAAACGGATCTACATCCTGGTCAAGACTTATCCTGCAATTTCAGAAACCTATGCTGAACTGGTTTGTACAGCGGGCATTCTTGAGGATGGGAGCTGGATTCGCCTTTATCCAGTCCCCTTCAGGAAACTCGACCTTGAACAAAAATACCCAAAGTTCAGTTGGATCGAGGTTGAGGCGACAAGAAACACCAAAGACTTCCGGCCCGAGTCCTACCGGCCGAACCTGGAGACACTTTCGGTTGTACAGGAGAAGAAGAAACCGGATTGGGAGGAACGCCGAAGAATAATATTTGGTAATCAGCGCGTTTACACCAACCTGGAATAATTGATCACCAAGGCAAAAACAGACGACACCTCCTTGGCGGTATTCAAGCCAGCCAGGATTCTCAGTTTCAACGCAAGTAAAACGAATCCAGCCTGGGATTCCGCCAAGCTGGCCAATCTCGAGTATGTATCCAGACAATTGAACATCTTCCAGACGGTTGACGAGATCGTTGAGGAGTTCAGGGTGGTGCCTAAAGTGCCCTACCACTTCTCCTACAAATTTCAGGATGACAGCGGCAGGCAGTCCACCATGAAGATCCTGGACTGGGAAATTGGTATGCTCTACATTAATTGTTTGAAAAGGGCCAGAGGAAACAAAGAGATTGCTGTTGAAAAAGTCAGACAAAAATACTATGAAGAGTTTTTGAAACATGACCTTCATTTCTTTCTCGGTACAACCCTGAAGTATCATAAAATTGCAGAGAATCCCTTCACCATCGTTGGCGTCTTTTATCCGCCATTCCCGTCGAAGCAATTGAACCTGTTTGATTTTGATTGACATTATTGGCAAAAAAGTCGGAAGGCTGAAATTATAGAAGTTCTTACCTTTGTGGTGTGCGCGGGCGCTTGGTATAGCATTAGGAAGTGAGATTAAAATTCACGGGTTCTTGAATTAGTTCGTTAACCAGCAGGATAAAACAAAAAAGAAGAACAACTGAAGCCCGAAGAAACGAAACGATTGATCGGCAATGCTTTTCATGACGGAGCCCTGAAGACAACAAGCACGGAAATTGACCGGATTATGCCGGCCGTATCCCGGTTTGGTTCACAGGACAGAGATGCGCGAAAGCGTAGTATAATCGAAAGACCGATTGCTTTTTTTGAGAAATACTTCGGACTGGTTTAGACTGCCTGACGTAACAAATCTCACACCATTGGCGGATTAACAACCCAGCCGGGGCTTATGGCAGGCAAGGCGAACCGGTTGGCTTCTGCCGGCTGGAAGAAGAAACAAAGGAGAAAACAGCCCGTGACGTGACAAGGACGGGCTGATTGATGTACTATAGGTACCGAAGCCTTATCCAAAATTCAAAATAACAGAGGCTTCATGCTAGATTATTAGCATCAACACTATTGGAGGTTCAAGTATGAGTAAAAATTTGCTTAGAAAATCACTTGTCTTCTTACTGGTGGCAGTAATGGCATTTGCTGTGTTCGGCTGTGCCCCGAAAACGCCGCCTGAAGAGACGGGTAAGCCGACAGAGTCTGCGGCGCCGACTGAGAGCGAGGCACCGCCGAAGGAAGTCAAGGCCGATGTACCCGAAGACCGGTATGACGCCCTTGCCACACCGAGAACAGGCAACAACGCCAGCTCGCCCCTGGTTGTCAGCACCGGTACACTGGACGGGAAATTCAACCCCTTCTTTGCCACATCAGCCTACGATGTGGACGTGTACGGCATGACACAGCTAGGCCTGCTTTATTACAATAAGCTGGGCGCGCCCGAGGCGGGCATCAATGTCCCCAGCTTCGCCTACGAGTACGATCAGGACATCGCAGGTGACACGTCGACTTATACCTTTGTGCTGAAGAACGGCATCCCTTTCAGCGACGGTACTATCATGAGCGCCAAAGACGCCCTCTTCTCCATGTATGTTCTGGCAGACCCCATGTATGACGGTTCATCCACCTTCTACACCATGGATATCCAGGGGATTGTTGAGTATCGCCGTCAGGCGTCCATGGACATTATCGAAAAAGTTGACTCCATTCTGGAAGCCGGCTATGAGTACGTAGATGGCGAAATGGTCATGAACCCCGTTCCCGGTGTCAGCGAAGACGATCAAAAAGCCGTTTGGAGCTATATAGATCAAGCCGGAGCCCGATTCGCCCAGTCAATCGTCGATTATGTCTACAGGGAATATCCGCGATACATCCCAGCCTATTTCGCCCCCTATTCACAAGCTGATTTAGTCGAAGATGAGAACAAGAAGATTGCCTTTGGCATGGTGATGTGGGGATTTGGTGATCTGGATGAGGACGGCAACTTTGTCGACTCCCTCGGGAATGTCTACGTTTTCGGTGAAGATGAAGTCAGTACTGCAGTATACTGGGAAAACATCGTCGGCATGTGGGGCTACGACCTGGACGACATCAATGGAGAGGCCGCCGAACTCGAAATCCAAGACTATGTGAAAGATGTTTACTTTCAGGAAGAACGCGAAGAGGGTGGCGGCGTTCCCAGCATCAGCGGCATTACGACCGGCACTCTGACCTCGGATGACGGCGTTGAGAGAGAATACATCAAGATCGTCCTCGACGGTGTTGACCCGACTGCCATCTTCAAGTTCGGTGTTTCGGTTGTCCCCTTCCACTACTACACAGAAGGCTATGCCGGCCAGCTGAATGAGTTTGGCGTTGATGTAGGCAACAAGGATTTCATGGCTCACCTGAAGACCAAGAATGACAGGCCCGTCGGCGCCGGCCCCTACGTCTTTGAGGAATATAAGGACAATGTGGTTACCTACGGCCCGAACGAAAGCTTCCTGCTTGGTTCGCCCCGCATCCATACCTTCCGTTATCAGGAAATCACCCTGGGTGCTGAACTTGACTCGCTGAAGACCGGCACGGTTCACTATGCCGATCCTTCCGCTTCTGCCACCATCATCAATGACATCACTGGCGGTGAGGGTGATTACGCCAAGCTGGCCTACACTCTGGTCGACAACGATGGCTACGGTTACATTGGTATCCAGGGCCAGGCAGTCCCCGAGTTTGAAGTCAGAAAAGCACTGGCCCATGCCATGAACGTACAGCTGTCCGTTGACGATTACTACGGCGAGCTGGCCAGCGTCAACAACCGGACCATGACCAAAGTCCTCTGGGCCTATCCTGACAATCCGGAAGATCTCTTCCCCTACGACGGGACCGGCGAAAAATCCAAGGAACTCTTCCTTGAAGCCGGCTATGTCTACGATGAAGGCAAGAACGAGATGCAATACCCTGAGGGCCACGAAAAAGAGGGCCAGCAGGTGACCTTCAAGTTCACCCTGCCGTCAGAGGCCAAGGACCACCCGGCCGGCTCCATCATGATCGACACCCAGGAAGTCCTGGCCAAGATCGGCGTCAAGGTGGATATTGAATCTGACACGAACCTCTTGAACAAACTTTCCACCGCCTACGACAGCGGCGTCCAGGTATGGGCAGCTGCATGGGGCGGCGGCGGCATCGACCCCGACATGTTCCAGATCTGGTACTCCGACCCCAAGGTCAACCAGCAGCCCCCGCGCGCCGGTCTCTTCTATCTCTATGAGAACGGATCGGACGAGGAGAAAGCCATGCTGACCAGGCTGAATGAACTGATCGTGGCTGGCCGCTCAACGCTCGACGTTGAAGAGCGCAAGACCATCTACAAGGAAGCTCTCGAACTGTCCACCGGTATCGCGATTGAAATCCCGACCTACCAGAGGAAGAACATGTTCGTCTATAACAAGAATGTTGTGGACGGTGATTCCCTGTTCAGCGGCGAAGACGTCACACCGTTCCAGTCGCCCCTGAGCTTCGTCTGGAATGTCGAACTGCTCGACTAATTACTGTCAGACAAAGTGGCTTCATGCTGCTTAGGCGCAAGGCTTGGGTAATACCCAGGCCTTGTGCTTGTTTGGAAAGATATTTCCGCCCGGCCGGGTTCATTTGCTGACAGTTGCCCCCTGTATACAGGTTTGTTATCTTAGATGGGCAAGATCCGGTCTGACGTGAAAAGGGCGGACAGATTGTCCGCAAGACGTCAAAACGGGCGAACGGTGACATTGTCGGAAGAAGCATGGTTTTCTGACGAATAGAGGGTAGATATGTTGAAGTATATATTGAAGAGGTTGGGCCTGGCCCTGCTCATCATCGTGGGTGTGTCGGTACTCATCTACATGTTAAGCATGCTGATGCCCTCCGACTACATCGACAACCAGACATCGGCTGCTGTCCAAAATGGCTCCATGACCCTGGACGACGTGCAACGCCTCAAGGAGCTCTATGGGCTTGCCGATAAGAGTTTCACGGGGATTACTACCAGTTACCTGAAGTGGCTGAAAAGTACTTTGTCGGGGGATCTGGGATTCTCCTTCCTTTATGGGAAACCGGTTACCAAGGTACTGGGTGAATATATTTGGATTTCATTCTTCGTCGCTTTTTTCTCCTATATCCTTGAGATCATTATCGGGATACCCATGGGAATCAAGGCAGCTGTCAACCAATACAGTACTTATGACTACACGGTGTCAGTCTTTGCCATGATGGGCACATCCCTGCCATCTTTCTTTTTATCTGCGCTCTTGATGAACATTTTCGCCATCAAGCTGAAGATCTTCCCCCTGCAGGGCCTGGTCACCGCGACCAAGGTCTTTGCCGCGGACGCGCATTTGGCTATTCTGGCGGACAAAGCCTGGCACCTGGTTCTCCCTATCACGGTTCTGACCTTGCTGGGTATCGGGGGTGTCATGAAATTCACCCGGACCAATATGCTGGAAGTCCTCAATTCCGACTACATTCGGACGGCGAGGGCCAAAGGCCTGTCAGAGCACACGGTGACCTACAAGCACGCGTTCAGAAATACCATGATCCCTCTTGTTACCTCCCTGTCGGGCATGCTGCCCGGTCTTTTCGGCGGCGCCATGATTACGGAAACGGTCTTTGCCATCCCCGGAATTGGCTACATGGCCCTGCGGGCCACCCAGCAGGGGGATATTCCATTCATCATGGGCTACAACATGTTCCTGGCTATCCTTACCGTGGCCGGCATGTTGCTCTCGGATCTGATGTACATGGTGGTTGACCCGCGGGTCAAACTGTCTTAGGAAGGGGGGCTGTCATGGAAATAAATAATGAAAATAAAAAGGCTCAACAGTATGTTGACATGGAAGATCATGTCGAGACAGGTTTTGAGGAGAACTTCCGGGTCATCTCCCCGGGCCGGATGGTGGCCAAGCGCTTTTTCAAGAGCAAATTATCCATCGCCGGCCTGATCATGGTCCTCTTCGTCTTTGTATTCTCCTTTGTAGGGCCCTTGATCATCGACTTGACATGGAAATACAAGGAAACACAGGTTTTCAAGATCGAAAGACAGTCGGAGATGGTGTCACAAGCCGACTTCAAGGGGCCTGACGGCAAACCTTATCAATACTACGATAAATCCAAGACCGTGGTGCAGTTTAAGGCGCCGCTGGCAAAGGATCACTGGCTGGGCACCGACACAGCCGGCTTTGACATCCTGACCCGCCTCATGTACGGGGGAAGGATCTCACTGCTGATCTCTTTTATCGTCATTATCATGGAAACGGTTATGGGGATCATTCTCGGCGGGCTTGCGGGATACTTCGGCAAGTGGGTTGACCAGGTGGTTATGCGGATTGTCGACATCTTTGCCTGCCTGCCCGGTTTGCCTATCCTGCTCATTTTGTCGGCAACCATCAGTTCCATCGAGTCCATTCCTGCCGAACACCGGATCTACTATTTGATGGCCTTCCTCACCTTGATGGGCTGGACCGGCGTCGCCCGCCTGGTCAGAGGGCAGATTCTCATGCTGCGTGAGCAGGAGTACATGATGGCGGCAGAGACGACCGGTATCAGCGCCTTCAAGAAGATCTTCAAACATCTGGTGCCAAACGCCATGCCCCAGCTCATTGTCAGCGCGACACTCGGTCTGGGCGGCGTCATCCTCTACGAATCAACCCTGTCCTATTTAGGCCTTGGCGTTCCTTTCCCGCGCGCGGCCTGGGGCTCCATGATCGCCCTGGCCGATCCTTCCAAAGGCCAGGAAATCCTTGCCAACTATCCCAATATGTGGGTACCGGCGGGTGTATTCATTGTAATTGCGGTTCTGGGTTTCAGTTTCATGGGCGACGGTCTCCGCGACGCCTTTGACCCCAGAATGAAAAGGTAGGTGACCACTTTGGCACGGCTAAAAATGTTTAAACGCAAAAAAATTGAAGGCATCGACGATTCCGTTTACCTGTCATTGCGGGAAGAACGGCGTATCAGCCGGAGCAACAACCGGATCATCAAGAGATTCGAGCGGGAGAAAGCCAGGAGGAATGTTCCTGAAAAAGAATATTTGACCGTCATGCGGGATCCCGGCAACGTGGTCGAGTTTGAAGATCTGCACACTTATTTTTTCACCGATGTCGGGACCGTGAAGGCAGTCAACGGCGTCAGCTTCGATATTCCCCAAGGCAAGATTGTGGGCGTCGTCGGCGAGTCGGGCTGCGGCAAGTCGGTAACCAGTCTTTCACTCATGCAGCTTGTCCAGGCGCCGACCGGTCAGGTCGTGGCCGGCAGCATCCGGTATAAGGCCAGCGACGGCAAAGTTTACGAAATCACCAAAATGCCCAAGGATCAGATGCTGAAGATTCGCGGCAAAGAGATCGCCATGATTTTCCAGGAGCCCATGACAAGCCTCAACCCTGTTTTCAAGGTGGGGGAACAGCTTGATGAAGTGCTTTTGGTCCACGAGGAAGTCAAATCGGACGCGGAGGCAAAAAAGCGCTCCATTGACATGTTGAAACTGGTTGGTATTGCCGACTGCGAAAAAATCTACGGCAATTACCCGCACGAGCTTTCAGGGGGCATGCGCCAGCGCGTCATGATCGCCATGGCCCTGGCCTGTAATCCGAGGCTGGTCATTGCCGATGAACCGACTACGGCCCTCGATGTGACCATCCAGGCACAGATCCTGGAGCTGCTGCGGGAAATCAAGGATAAATACGAAGGCAGCATCATGTTTATTACGCACGATCTTGGTGTAATCGCGGAGATGGCTGACTATGTCGTCGTCATGTACGCGGGGCGCATCGTCGAGCAGGGCACTGTCAGAGAGATCTTCCACCACCCCAAGCACCCTTACACCATTGGCCTGATGAAATCCAAGCCGGGCGGTGAGACGGTCGGAGACCGTTTGTACAGCATCAGGGGCCAGGTGCCCAATCCAATCAACATGCCTGATCACTGTTATTTTTGCAACCGCTGCGATCAAGCCATGCCGATCTGCCATGAGCACTACCCGGGGATGACACATTTCAACGAGAATCATGCCACGGCCTGCTTTCTTTACGGTGATGAGATCCTTCAAGAAGAAGAGGTAATGGAGAGTATAAGGTAGAAGACTATGACAAAGGAAAATTTGAAAAATAGTAAAGACAAGGATGACATCCTCGTAGTCAATCACCTTAAGAAATACTTTCCCATTTCCAAATTCGGTCTGGGCAAGAGACGTTCTTATGTCAAGGCTGTGGATGACGTTTCCTTCACCATTAAACGCGGAACGACCATGGGCCTTGTCGGGGAATCGGGTTGCGGGAAAACGACAGTTGGCAGAACCATCCTCCGTCTGATCGATGTGACGGACGGTCAGGTGCTATTTGACGGCAGGGACCTGTCGAAAATGTCAAAGAGGGCCTTGCGCAAGATGCGTCCACAAATGCAGATGATCTTCCAGGATCCTTATTCCAGTCTTTCGCCCCGTATCCCCGTTGGTGAGATTATCGGGGAGGCTGTCAAGTCACACAAGATTGTGCCCAAGAACCGCTACCGATCCTACATATTAAAGGTCATGCACGATTGCGGCTTGCAGCCCCAATACTTTTACCGTTACCCGCATGAGTTTTCCGGAGGTCAAAGGCAGCGCATCAGCATCGCCAGGGCCGTGGCGCTCAACCCCAAATTCATCATCGCAGACGAACCCCTGAGCGCCCTGGATGTTTCGATCCAGGCCCAGATCATCAACCTGATGAAGGACCTCCAGGAACAGTTTGGCTATACCTATTTGTTTATTTCACATGACCTGTCCGTCGTCGAGTATCTTTCCGATACGGTTGGTGTCATGTATCTGGGGACCATCATGGAGATGGGAGACAAGGAGAAGGTATTTGCCAACCCCATGCATCCTTATTCGAAGGCCCTGCTGTCCGCGGTTCCGGTTTCCGATCCCGATGTGAAGATGAAACGGATCGTCCTGGAGGGAGATATCCCCAGCCCGGTCAATCCGCCTTCAGGATGTAAATTCCGTACCCGCTGTCCCAATGTCATGCCGATCTGTTCTGAGGTTGAGCCCAAGTTCAAAGAATACGAAGAGGGCCATTGCGTTGCCTGTCACCTTTACAGCCAGGATTGATCAAGGGTGAGATGCTTGAGTAAGAGAGACAAAAAAGAAAGCTTTGTAGATGACGGCCGTGTGATCGCCGACATGAGTGTCGACGGTATGCCTGGCCCACTCTTCCCGCGCAAAGCGCGCAGGAAGCAGGTCAGGGAAGCGAATCAGCCCCAGGTCAAGCTGACGAAAAAGGAGTACATCACTACCTTTTTGGGTATGATTTCTTCCTATGTCATTTTCGGTCTTGTCGTTTTTGGCGGCTTCGCGCTCTTTATTTTGTTTTGTATCAAAGTCTGGTTTAAATAGAAATTGCGGACCAGTTTAGGGGGAACACCATCAATGAAGAAAAAAAGCATGCGCTATCCTCTGATTTTGCTAATCATGATTGTTGTGGGGAGTCTATTTCTCTCCGCTTGTTCGGTGACCGGCCAGGCGGCGGATCCCGGTGATTGGGGATTCAGTTGCCTGGTGACTTACAACGCATTGGGCGGGGTGGTCAACAACCGTGAGGTTCGTGCAGGCTGGTATAAGGCCAAGGAGGACCTGCCGGCCGGGGAGGACGGGACAGCGGGCTACGCTTTCCAAGCCGCGGACCGGTGGGATTTTTTCGAGGATCGGGTCCAGGAGGACATGACTCTTTACGCCAGATGGATTCCCCGGGGCCGTGTCAACTACACTGATCCGGATACAGACGAGATCAAGTTTTCCAAGAACATTACAAGTGACGAGGCCATCCAACCCCTGTCCAGTGCCGCCGAACAGCTGATCGCAAAACCGGGTATGACCTTTGACGGCTATTACGCAGATCGGGAATTGACGCAGCCATTCCGCTTCAACGAGTACGTGCACAAGGAACTGATCCCGACCAACCAGGAGGTTTATGATCAGCTTTTTGAAATGTTTCCCGCCTATTTCGAGCGAATCGATTTTGAGGAACCGGTAAAAGAGGAGTTGGAGTCGCAGCTTGATACCTCGGATCTTTACATAAACCGGCTAGGCTACAGCATCACGACGGATGATCCGGAGGCAAGGGCGGAGATTCGCAGGGCCAAGGATCAGATTTACGAAGAGGCGATTGATTATTACACGGTCAACACAGCCAATAAAACCATTTATTTGAAGTATTCAGAGGGCAGTTTCGTTCAGGTGTCCAAGCCCTCCGACCTGAAGTACGGCAGCAAGACGGGGTTTTTCGGTGAGGACAGGTTCGGCAACCCGGTTGACGGCTACATCCTGGTCGGGGACATCGACTTTGCGGGTGAGTCACTGACCATGGCCGGATCTTTCAGCGGCAAGATCCTGGGAAACGGCTACACATTGAAGAATGTCAAACTGACCATGAAGGCCAAGAAAATGGATCAGGACAAACACAAAGATGTGGCTCTGTTTGAAGAACTGGATGGCGCTTACTTGGAGAACCTGA
>Ga0265293_10011877_pt1 | contig 11703 bp, 9 predicted proteins | sample Munlanlewell138R_FD_192505 | JGI IMG/M metagenome (GOLD analysis project Ga0265293, IMG submission 192505) | Leachate microbial communities from a municipal landfill in Southern Ontario, Canada - Leachate well 138R | ecosystem: Engineered > Solid waste > Landfill > Unclassified | place: Canada... | reverse complement strand
AGCTGGAACGTTACAACGGAGTACCCGCCATGGAAATCAATGGCGAGCCCGCCCAGGGGGTCAGTTCCGGCGATGCCATGCTCGAAGTCGAGCGTCTGGTCACGCAATTACCTGACGGTGTGGGCATGAGCTGGACAGGGATGTCCTACCAGGAACGCCAGGCCGGCTCACAGACACCAAAACTGTATGCGCTTTCGCTACTGTTCGTATTCCTGTGCCTGGCGGCCATGTACGAAAGTTGGATCATTCCAACGGCCGTACTGATGGTTGCTCCCCTGGGCATCCTGGGTACGGTAGTGGCCGCCCTGTGGCTGGGCCTAGAGCGCGACGTCTATTTTCAGGTTGCCATGCTCACAACCGTTGGACTCACCAGCAAAAATGCCATTCTGATCGTTGAGTTTGCAAAACTTAACCTTGAACAGGGCATGGCGTTGATCGAGGGAACACTGCAAGCGATACGCGACCGTTTACGTCCCATTCTGATGACCTCCATGGCGTTTGGTTTGGGTGTTTTGCCTCTGGCTCTGGCCAGCGGGGCCGGTTCCGGCGCACAGCGCGCGATTGGAACGGGTGTGCTGGGAGGCATGTTGGTCGGAACGCTGTTAGGGATTTTTTTCATTCCACTGTTTTTTGTAGTGGTGCAACGCGTCTTTGGGAAGCGTCAGAAACAGCAGAGTCATAGCGACCCGCATGTAACAGCACAGGAAAGCGGAGACGCCAATCATGTCTGAATACCGGAAACGTATCTTCCGATTGGGTCCTGCTCACTTAAGTCTGTGTTTTTTGCTGTGCGGTTGTGTGAATCTTCAACCGGAGGTGCCAATTGCCGACCCTCAGATTCCAGCCACCTGGCCTGTCGCTGTCTCGTCAGAAACACCGTCCGCCACCGCTGAACGCCCCCCTTCATCGCGCAGTACGCCATCTGAACCCGTCCAGCCGGCCGTACGGGCAGGTTGGCGCGATTTTTTCCTTGATCCACGCCTGATAACCGTGATGACCCAGGCATTAACCAGTAATCGCGATGCCCGTGTCGCACTTCTGAACGTTGAACGCGCACGAGCCCTTTACAGTGCTGCACGTGCAGACACCTGGCCTGCACCTACCCTGAACGCGGCCCTCACACGAAGCGAACCTGCATCTTCAACGGGCGTCTATACAGCCAGTGCAGGGCTGACTGCGTTCGAGCTGGATCTGTTTGGCCGTCTTCACTCGCTGAGCCAGTCTGCCCTGCACAGCTATCTGGCACAAGAGGCCGCACAGCGCAGCACTGAACTGTCCTTGATTGCAGAAGTGGCGACGGCCTGGTTGACCCTGGCTCTTGATCAGGAATTACAGCATATTTCCCGCAACACACTGGAAAATCGGCAAAAAGCATTAACCCTGAATGAACATCGCTATCGACTGGGGGCCGTTTCCGAGCTGGATCTCGCGGAAGCACGCACAGCGATCGAAACAGCGCGCAGTGACCTGGCCCGTTATACCGGTCAGGTTATGGAAGACCTGAATGCACTGACCCTGCTCGTTGGCTCACCAATTGATACGTCTCTTTTGCCCCATCGGTTCGATGCTCCTGATCCGATTTTTCAGGCCTTATCTGCAGGGCTGCCCTCCGAGGTTCTGTTACATCGCCCTGATGTCCTGCAGGCCGAACAAAAAATGCGTGCTGCCAACGCGGAAATCGGTGCTGCCAGGGCTGCCTTTTTTCCATCCATCAGTCTGACAACCAGCATCGGATACGCCAGCGCTGCGCTTTCAGCGCTTTTCTCGGGGGGCAGTCGGGCGTGGACCTTCATTCCCCAGATCTCATTACCTGTTTTTCAGCGTGAAAAACTATGGGCCAATCTGGCTGTCAGCCAGGCTGACCGGGACATTGCCTTGGCCGAATACGAGAAAACGATTCAAACCGGTTTCAAAGAGGTCGCTAACGCGCTGGCCTGGAAGGCTTCACTGGACCAGCAGCGTACGGCCCAGGAAGCCCTTGTAACTGCTGCCACGCAAGCTGAGCGTTTATCCCGCCTGCGTTATGAGCAGGGGCGTGACAACTACATTGTGCTGCTTGATGCCGAGCGTACTTTGTATTCTGCACAGCAATCATTGGCACAGACCCGATGGTCACAGTACACCAACCAGATCACGCTCTATAAGGTCCTGGGAGGTAACTGGCCAGCACCACCGAGGCCTGACCCTGACGAAATACGACAAGGCCGTTTTTAATTTTTAATCAATTCAGTTGCTTCATCGGAACGGTCTGTTTCCGAGCAACCCACCCCCTTGACGGAGGCTACCTGTGACGTTTAGCCGAAGAGCTTTCCATACCGCTGTGGCTGGTCTTTTACTCATGTTGTTATGTGCACTGATTCAGTCGATGGCCTGGGGGACAGGGGCTGCAAACCACGTACAGATTGAACCCCCGTTGGTTGTTCTGGATCAAGGTAAGGTACGGGGCACGCTACGTCACGGTGTGCTGGAGTTTCGCGGCATTCCTTATGGTGATGATGTGTCAGGCGATCGGCGCTGGACGCGCGCGCAACCGGCACCGGGCTGGACAGGCATTCTTGACGCGAGCACTTTTCAACCCGCCTGCGCCCAGGCCGCACGCTACGGCATCACGGAATCCAGCGCGAATGAAAACTGCCTTCACCTGAACATTTCTCGCCCCTGGATCCCGGAAGAAACCCCGACGAAGGCAGTGAAACGGCCGGTCCTGGTCTGGATTCATGGTGGCTCGTTTGTTGGCGGGTCGGCTGCGCTATACCGTCTGGATCGTCTTGCGCGTGAAATGGATGCCGTTGTCGTGTCGATCAATTACAGACTTGGAGTTCTGGGTTTCATGCCGCATCCCGGGTTTGACGTGCAATACAACGGAGGGTATGCACTTGAAGACCAGCGCCTGGCCATGCACTGGGTCAAAAAAAATATTGCCGCGTTTGGCGGTGATCCTGACAACATTACATTAGCGGGAGAATCTGCGGGTGCTGCGTCAGTATGCATGCACTTGCTGGTGCCCGAACAAACGCAAGACCTGTTCCATAAAGCCATCGTCCAAAGCGCGGCTTGTTCCTTTGCACTACGTTCGGCCAATGAACGGAATGCATTTGGGCGCACTGTGGGCGAAACCGTCGGGTGCACAGATCCGGATCATGCCGTTGCCTGTATGCGCCAGATTCCTGCAGAACAACTGATCCAGGCGGGTGATAAGGTGGCAGGCTCCGACTTGATGGCCTTTGCGCCAGTGTTCGGTACAACAACGTTGCCTCGCCAAGGGTTGGACAGTTTGCAGAATGGTCAGTTTGTGCGCGCCCCCGTTTTATATGGTGGGACACGCGATGAGATGCGCCTGTGGGTTGGGTATGCGGTGCAAGCCGGCCAGACCGTAACAGCAGAAAATTACACGGAGTCCTTACAGGCCGTGTATGGCAATAACACCGCCCTTATCCAGCGACAGTATCCGGCTCATATGCAGGGCTCACCTGCTGCCACACTGGGTTCCGTAATGTCCGACTTCCGGCCGGATAATGGTATCAACCACTGCCAGTTTGTTGATACGGCTTACCTGCTTTCGCGCCATGTACCTGTGTATTTCATGGATTTTGCGGATCGAAATGCACCCGTGCTGGGTGTTTCCATGCCAGCATCGCCAGACCCCGGTTTCGAGCTGGGCGCAGTCCACTCATCCGAACTCAATTACTTCTTTCCCCACTTTTCAAATAATTCACGGCTTGATGCTCCGGACCTTCAACCCTCGTCTCAGGCAATGTCAGAGCAGATGATTGCGGCCTGGGCTCAATTCATGCGCACCGGAACTCCCCAGACAAATGCATTACCCGAATGGGAATTGTTTTCAGTACAGGGAAAGGCCATGCGGTTTATACCTGACCTGCCTGGCCTGTTTTCTCCGGCCAAAGAGTATCAGTGTGATTTTTGGAAAAGGCTATATCCGGCTGCATTTTCCAATATGCAAGAGACGCAACCGTGAGTATCAAAAAGGCTCGATTCAACCTTCAGGCACCCAAGTCCAAAAGCGTGGTTATTTCTGCGCTAACTGCATAATCCTCGCTGAAAACGCATAGGCAGTTACCTGTCTCCATTTCAAACTAAGTCTTGAATCACGACAACGACTTAGTTTGAACACACCACACAGGAGACAATAAAAATGCGCAAAATCACGATCATCGGTGCGGGGCATGCAGGGCTGCAACTGGGCATTGGCCTTCTGGGGCAAGGTCATGAAGTAACCATAGTTTCGAACCGCAGCAAAGAAGACATCGCAAAAGGCAAAATTTTGTCCAGCCAATCCATGTACAACATGGCGGTTGCCCTGGAGCGCGAGCAAGGCCTGCTGTTCTGGGACGATGCCTGCCCGCCCATTGAAGGTATGCATGTCCGTGCGGGCAACGCCGAAGCCGGTGTCATGGTGGACTTCCGCACCCGCATGCCGGCGGGCCAGTCGGTCGATCAACGGCTTAAAATTCCCCGCTGGATGGATGAGTTCGAGCGCAAGGGCGGTACGATCCTGATCAATGATGTGGGTATTGCCGAAGCCGAAGCTCTGGCTGCGCAATGCGACCTGTTGCTGGTAGCCACCGGCAAGGGCGAATTAGGGAAATTCTTTGAGCGTGATGACGAGCGCTGTCAGTATTCGGCGCCCCAGCGCCTTACCGCACTCACCTACGTCCACGGCATGAAACCCCGGGAAGATTTCGGGGCGTTCAACATCAACGTCAACCCGGGTATTGGTGAGTTCGTGCATTTTCCAGGGCTGACGCTCAGCGGCCCCTGCGACATCATCAATCTTGAGTGCATCCCGGGTGGCCCGATGGATCGTTGGACCGACGTTAAAACGCCCGAGCAACATCTGGCACTGACGCTGGAGCTGATACGCGAGTTCTTCCCCTGGGAAGCCCACCGTTTCACCAATGTCAAGCTGACCGACAGCAACGGCATCTTGGCCGGTGCGGTGACGCCTACCGTACGCAAACCCGTTGGCACACTGCCATCCGGCCGGTCAGTACTGGGTATCGGCGACATTCATATTCTGAACGACCCAATGACAGGCCAGGGGTCCAACAATGCCAGCAAGGGCGCAACCCGGTTGATGAAAGCCATTACAGCGCATGGGAACCGGCCATTTGATCGCGACTGGATGCAGGAAATCGCTCAAGACAACTGGAATAATGCGCAATGGTCGGCACGCTTGACCAACACCATGCTGAACCCGCCCGCCTACGTACTCAACATTTTAGGGGCCTGCCAAGGCAGCCCCAAACTGGCCCAGGCGCTGGCCGCAGGCTTCAATGACCCGCGCACCATGGCTGACTGGTATTTTGACGAACAAGGTGCTGAACACATGATCGCGTCATGCGCAGAGGCACCGGCAGCAGCCTGACACAACCCCTTGTAACGTCAGGGAATGTACCGAATGTCTTTTTGCCCACATTAAGGCAACATCGAAGGTACATTCCCTTGCTGGCCCAGACACACTGTTCAGTCGGCAAAATCCATCCATTGCAACCGCGCTGACAGCGTATCGCACAGAAGGGAAAACATCCGGAGTTTTCGTTTTGCGCGTTCCCCACTCAAGTCACTTCAAGCTGCTCCAGTCGCACGACCTGGACGAAACACGAGCCTTGGTCGCCGGGGTATTCAACGACCATAAACTCGGTTACTCAACCGTGGGCAAAACACTGGATTACTGCCATCAGTACACCTCGGCCGGTGCCCTGGGTTTCAGCATCATGGGCTATGGTGCCCCCGTCCGTATTCAAACCCATGAGCTCGAATCGTTTTACCTGCTGCAACTGCCGCTTCGGGGACATGACCATCAGATCAATCGCAGCGGTGCCATTCATAGCAAGGCGGGTGATGCCACCATACACAGCCCCCTTGATCGCCTCACCATGAACTGGAGCGCCGACTGCCAGAAGCTTGCCATACGCATTGATCGCCATGCACTGGAGCGCTACGCGATGCACCTGGCCGGCCGGGACAAAACCGCACCGGTTCACTTCACAAACGCGATAGACACATCCATGGGCGGAGGGCTGGCGCTCAAACTGGCTGCGGGGCAAATTTTCAGGAACGTGTGCAAACAACCCGACCTTTTCACGCTGCCCATGATCTGGAGCCAGTTTGAGCAAATGGTGTTCATGAATCTGCTGACACTGCAGCCCCACGCCTTTGGTCTGGCCAACCACCCTGCTCACAAGGCGGTTCTGCCTAAAACCGTAAAGCAGGCACAAGATTACATGCGTGCCAATCTGGCCGACCCCATCACACTGGAAACACTGGCGCAAATCACGGGCACCAGTGTCCGGTCATTGCATGAAGGGTTTCGCAAACACCATGGCGAAAGCCCCATGCGTTACCTCAGAAACCTGCGCATGGACCAGGCCCGTGCCGACTTGCTTGATCCGGACAACCCCAAAAGCATTACTGAAATCGCACATCATTGGGGTTTTCTGGAACTGGGCCGATTTGCCCACCATTACCGTGAACGGTATGGTGAGCTGCCCAGCGAAACGCGCAAGCGTGTGGGTTAGAGCACACCGCAGCTCGAGAAACCCTTGACGCAAGCCAGGCATAACCCCCGGCCATGCTATCGCACACTTACGCCTGACGCATCAAACGGCAACAGCCTTGGCGTTGACGTAGTTCGGGCGAATCTGGGCAAAAAGAACAGCCGCCAGCAGACCAAACGCGGCCACACCAAAACCCAGGCCCTGATAACCACCGGCCATCAGCAGCGTACCCCCCAGCGCAGGGCCAATGGCCGAGCCAATCATGAGCATGGCCGGGGTAGCGGCGACCGCACGGCCGCTGGGGTCCAGGCGGGCCAGCAGGCCGAACAGGAAGGTGTGAATGAACAGCAGCGGCGTACTTAAAATAGCCACCAGCGGCGCATAAACCTCAAGCATGTCCACCTGGGTAACCAGCAGCACCAGCACCATGTGGAACAGGGTGCCGCCGACAATAGCGCGCTCGGGACGCAGACGTTTCTCGAGTACGGCCGCCAGCGGCGATGGCACCAGGTTGGCAAACCCAATGGACATCAGCACAGTGGCCACCACGGCCAACCCGTAGCCCCGGTCAATGCCAAGACGTTCAACGAACGGGAAGATCATCGAGTGGGCCATGCACAGAATAGCCATACCGACGATGCCGAACCAGACATGCCGGGAAATCCGGCCTGTCGACCCTTCGGGATGCGGTTTTGCTGCAGGCACCTTGGGAAAGGCCACCAGTGCCAGCAATGCGGCCAACCCCATGACGCCGGCAAACACGAACCACAGCATCGAACCGCCAACCTTCTCGATGATGACCGGGCCACTGCCCAGCACCACAATGCCGAATACACCCACGGCAATGCTCGCATAGGCAAACATGCGGTGGGGGTTGTCACTGCGACCCATCGTACCGTGCACCATCGTCAGCGCACTGCCGGCACCCAGGCCCCCGATGGCATGCAGCAACAGCATGGTTGAATAATTGTCACCCGCAAACGTAGCCAGCCCCACAAACGCCAGGGCGGCCACCACGTAGCCGATGACGGTAATGGATTTGGCGGCCGAACGCCCAAACCGGGGCGCCAGCACCATGCTTGAAATCACGGCACACAGCAAAAATACGGTGGCCAACAGCCCCGCTTTCTGCGGGTCGAATTTATAGAAGCCAACCAGGTTGGCGCCAACCCATACGGGCAGCCCCACCAGGTCAAGCATGCCGGCGCAGTGCCCCAGCATCAGCGCACCAATATTGCCGCCGTTAAAACCGTCGTCGCGCCGCCCGGGCCGACCTGTCGGGTTTGTTGTTGATTGCATTTTTGTCTCCGTTACAGGTTTTATTAATTATTGCGTTGTCAGGATCTGGCCTGATCAACGTCACCGGTATGCCGCATGTACCCCACAGACGACACACCGGTGATCAAACTGCCTGAATCATTCGCTTCCGAATGCAAAAGGCAGTACAAGACGCGACAAGTGCGCCGCATCCCGATAAATGGTGTGCGTGACCGGTCGCCCCACAGGCAAATGGAAGGCGTCGGGCGGCAACAGGGAATTGTGTTCGTCCACCAGCGGTTCATTGCACATGAGCTCGACAACCAGTTTGTGCCCAACCTTGAAATCGTTGGCAAACGGGTAGAGCCGTATCACGTACTCATTGATGGCCCCCGGCTCTACCGGCACGCTGCGGGTATGGGGGTGATACGGGTTGCCTTCGGTGGTACGGTCATCCAGCTCGCGATGCGAGGCCTTGAGGAATCCGGTCGTCACCAGTTGTCGCTTGCCCGTGGGTGATTCGTCCCACAGGCGCAGAATCAGATTGGTGTCATCTTGATCGATGGCCACAAACAAATGGGCTGCGCCTGTGCCGTGAACCGGGGTCAGCGTGTCGAAGGGCTCGGTCGACCAGGACAGTTTTTCGACCTTGTCGGTAATGGTCAACGGCGCCTGGTAAAAGCCTTCGGGGTGCGCGTGCTCGACACTGTAGGGCTCGGGCTCAAACGCCAGCTTGCCCCGCGTGCGCAGGTACAGCGGACGATATTCAATGTCTTTGACAGGCCATTGTTTACCTGTCGCCCAGTGCCGGGTGCCTTCAACGTGTACTTTGACGGCCGGTTCATCCATGATGCCGTTGTCAATGCCCTTCAACCAGTAGTCATACCAGCGGAACATGGTGTCGTGGTCATCCACCCAGGGGCGGGTCTGCATCGGCGGGTACGGCCCGATTTCCAGCTTCTTGGGCCCCTTCAGAACGTCGAAAAGCTCGATGGTACCGTCAACCGTCCAGCCACGGCCCTGATTGATCTGCAAATACACCGGGATATCGATATTCGTGGCCAGATTGATGGGGTTCTGTTCTTCATACCACTCGCCATCAAGGTGGTTGGTGATGATGTCGAACCACGACTCATGATGAATCGGGTAGTTCAGTACATGAACCAGATTGGGCCATGCCGCAACGTCGGGATCAGCCAGGCGTTCGGCAACGCGCTGCTTGATTTCCTCTTCGGAATACGTTTCAAGCATGCGCGATTTATGACGATGGGTAAAGGCCCAGCCGGAATCGCCGCCACGACCCTCACGCGCCGCGCGCGGCATGAACCACATGATGCCACCATGGTAGGTGGTTTCGTAAAAGTCAAAGTGGCCGCCGCTGACAAAAATCGCCTTGAGGCTGGGCGGACGCTCGGCCGCCGCAAAGACCTGCATCGAACCGAAATACGAAATACCGATCATCCCGACAACGCCGTTGCACCAGGGTTGTTTGGCCACCCACTCGATGAAATCGTAGGCGTCCTGACCCAGGGGCACCCCACCGGCGTTGTAGTTGCCAATGTGTTCGCCTTCAGAGCCGCCGGAACCTCGCACATCGCCAATCACATGGACGTAGCCTTCCTTGACCACGCGGGCAATATCACCAGCCTCAATACACCCGTCCCACAACGGCGACGGGCGTTTTTGCGGGGGCATGGTCAGTGCCAGGGCCTGCAGCTCTTTACCATAAGGGCTAAGCGCCACCAGTGCGGGGCGCGGAACGTCACCTTCATCGTGATACGCATCTGCGGCCAAATGGACGCCATCGCGCATCGGAACGCGTAAATCTTTATGTACAACAATCATGACCGATAGCCCTTGTGAAAGTAGCCGTGCATGGTGGTAAAAAATGGTGAAGGTTCGAGGGTTGGGTCACCCGCATAGCGCAGGTATTCCGCTATACAGCAAAACGGTGAACAGACACCTCTGGGCAGCTCGGGGGCATCCATGCCCGGCGTTTGGGTAGCGGCTCGAACACGGGCCTCAATGTCGAGACTTTCCTGAATTTTTTCAGCCGCCTGTTCGCGATTGAGCACGACGCCCAATGACTCGGCCCCCTGACTGCGATACGGGTGGCCCAGAAACAGGCGATTGGGTTTGACGTGGTCGCGCAAGTAAAGCAGGCTATTGCGGTAAGCATCGGGGTCGGCGTAACTGGGGAAGCCGTTGGCTGCCCCATGGATCTGCACGGCATCACCCACGAACACATCGCGCTGCCCTTCGACCACATACGCCACCGAACCGGCGGTGTGGCCCGGCACCGAATGCACGGAAACCGTGACGTCTGGACCCAGCGAAATTTCGTCGCCATGACGCACGATCAGGTCGGGCTCCATTTCGCCGGAAATCGCCGCCTGGCATGCTGCGGTCAACTTGGCCTCACCTTGCGGGTCATTGATATAACGACCGCGGGCATCAAGGTACTCTTGAACGTGTGTGCGGCGCGAGCGCAAAAACGGTACGTCTGCCTCGTGGATGACGACCTTGGCTTTGCGGCCCGTCAGTTCCCACAACGCATGCGCCCCACCCATATGGTCGATATGCCCGTGCGTCAGAAGAATCCAGCGCACGTCTTCAATGCGTCGACCCAATTGCTTGAGTGCGGGGGCAATGCCTTCAGCGGGCGAGGACGCAATTCCGGTATCCACAATGGCCGGTTCGCTGCCATCAATGAAAAAACTGTAAAGGCCAAATCGCCCCCACTGGGAAAACAGCGGGTGAATGTCCACGACGCTCATGATTTGACGCCGTTCAGAAAATCAGCCGTTTCTGCAAAGACCCCCTGGAACTCGGGTAGCCAGGAAAAGTGCTGAACGAAACCATGACCGGCTGTATCGTAACGACGAATGGTTGCCGGAACGCCCGCCTGCTGAAGCTTTTGACCATACAACTCGCCCTCGTCACGCAACGGATCGCAGCCCGCCGTCACAACCAGGGCAGCAGGCAACCCGGAAAAGTCATTTCGTTTGATCGGCGAAACACGGGGGTCGGCAGGGTCGGCGCCGCTGTCGGTGTAGAACGCATTGAACGGTTTGAGCATGGCGGTTTCCAGCCCGTTGCCGACCGCATTGCTCTTCAGTGAGGCGTAACGTTCCACATCAAAATCAAGGTCAAGCGAAGGGTAATACAACACCTGGTGCGTGATGCAGTGCAGACCGGCGTCGTGCGCCATGGCGGCGACGGCCGCCACAAAGTTGCCGCCGGAGCTGTCGCCGGCAAGGGCAAAGGTCTGGCCGTTCCAGCCGATGCCTTTGGCCGGATCGCGCCCGTTTTCGGCCAGCCATTGAACAACGGCGTAGCAATCGTTCAGGCCTGCGGGAAACGCGTGTTCGGGCGCCAGCCGGTAGCCCACTGAAACGACCGTGCACTGTGTGGCGTTGGCCAGGGCGCGTGCAATGTGATCGTGCGTGTTGACGCTGCCCAGGAAGAAAGCCCCGCCATGGAAGTAAACCAGTAACGGATGGCTGTCGGCTGCGGTTGGCGTGTAAACCCGCACAGGCACATTGCCGACCAGCGACGTTGGCAACGCCGTATCAAATACGGCATGCACCGGCAGGCGTTTTTCGACAGGCGGCACCTGGCTTTCTTCACCGGCGCGCATGGCTTCGGGGTTGAGCGGCCCCGGAGGCGGTGGCGGCAGTGAGGCAATAAACTGGGCAATGGTTGGATGTAGTGCCATGTCAGCTCCGTGCCCCGATTTCGCCCTGGTGCTGGTTGGGGAAGACGGTTTCGATTTCTTCTTCGCTCCAGCCTTGACGGGACAGGCGCTGCAGCTCATCGGTCACCGGCTTGCGTTCGGCCTGATAGTGCGCCAGGGCCTCGGGAACTGAATTGGCCGCTTTGAGGCAATCGGCCAAAGCGCCTGCGTCAAGAACCGCCGAATTTGCAC